>Ga0172379_10003452_pt1 | contig 25161 bp, 27 predicted proteins | sample GrowelOW334metaG_FD_119756 | JGI IMG/M metagenome (GOLD analysis project Ga0172379, IMG submission 119756) | Groundwater microbial communities from an aquifer near a municipal landfill in Southern Ontario, Canada - Groundwater well OW334 metaG | ecosystem: Environmental > Aquatic > Deep...
CATATTTGAATGTTCAAAAAATCGCGTTTACGGCTAATGATATATCTATCGCATGTGCATAAAATAAGATGAAATAAAAGGGAAAATCTAGTATAATGAACGAGTATGAAGATACTATTCACCGGCGGCGGAACGGGCGGGCATTTTTATCCGATTATCGCCATTGCCGAAGCGTTACACGATATTGAAAACAAAGAGCGGCTTTTGCCGGCCGATCTTTATTTCGTATCCGATTCGCCCTACGACAGACAATTGCTTTTTAACCTCAATATCGCCTATGTTGAAATTAAAACGGGAAAGAGAAGGACATATTTTTCAGTTCTGAATTTTTTTGATTTTTTTAAAACGGGTTTTGCCATTCTTAAGGCGTTTCTAAAAATATTTATCATTTATCCCGATGTCGTTTTTGGAAAGGGAGGTTTCGCCAGTTTTCCCATGCTTGTCGCCGCTCGTTTTTTTCGCATACCGATTATGATCCATGAGTCCGATACCGTTCCCGGAAGGGTCAATTTATGGGCGTCAAAATTCGCAAAATACGTCATCGTTTCCTATCCCGATGCCGCAAAATATTTCCCCGCGGATAAAGTCGCCATCACGGGAACCCCCCTCAGAAAAGAAACAAAACTGCCGATCACGCAAGGAGCGTTCCAATTTCTCGGTCTTGAAGAGGGCATCCCCGTCATACTCGTCATGGGCGGTTCTCAAGGCGCTCAGGTAATCAACGAAGCCATTCTGGACGCGCTTCCTTTGCTTCTGGACAGATACCAAATCATTCATCAAGTCGGCAAGAAAAACGAACAAGACGTCAAAAGCCGGCTGGAGGCGGTTTTAGCCGGCATTCCAAAAAGAGATCGCTACAAAATGTATCCGTATCTGAATGATCTGACCCTCCGCATGTCCGCGGGCGTCGCCGACCTTATTATTTCACGCGCCGGTTCAACCATTTTTGAAATTGCGGCATGGAAAAAGGCGAGCATCATTATTCCTTTATCCTCCGCGGCGGGAAACCATCAGCAAAAAAACGCTTTTCATTACGCCCGCGCGCACGCGGCGGTTGTCGTGGAAGAATCAAACCTGACTCCCCATGTGCTGGTGGCGGAAATTGACCGAATTATGAAAGACCCCTCCATTAAAAAAACTCTGGAAGAAGCGGCGGGGAAGTTTTCCGAACACAGCGCGACGGCCGCGGACAAAATAGCGCGCCAGCTCTTGAAAATAGCGCTCGGGCACGAAATTTAGACAAACGGAGAATCCAAACGAATATGAAAAGACGAGTATCTCCACGCCCTATCGTCATTGCGGGCTTTGACCCGCAATCCACGGCGTAACGACATGGATCCTGAATCAAGAGTATTTCCATTTTTATAGTCGTGAGGAGATACAAAGACAATATTGATACGCATGACATAATTTGAGCCGCGTAAAAAAGGGGAGCCGGACATTTGTTTTTTTATCGATTCATTCCGCGCACAAAAGTTTTAATACTATTATGTTTTTCACACAAACAAAAACGCAAGAGAAAAAACGTGAAAAGATCATTCCGTTCTTTGTTGTTTTTTTGTTTGCGGTTTGTTTTCCCGTTGCGGTTATCGGCGAAGACATTACCGATAGCGTGGCGGTGAACATGGCGACAAGCACCACCGATAGCGTGGCGGCGGAAACGGAGGAAGAGATAGCGCTTCGCAACAAAATCAGCCAAAAAAATAACGAGCTTGAAACGCTCAAGTCACAGATAGACACCTATCAAAAACAGCTTGATTTCACCCAAAAAGAAGCCAAAACCCTCCAAAACACCGTCAAAGCGCTTGATATTGACCGGCAAAAAATGAATACGAGCATCAAACTGACGCAAAAACAGCTTGAAGCGACATCTCTCAGCATAGAAGAAACCGATTACGAAATAAACGATTCCGAGTCAAAAATGAAGATGTCAACAGAGGCCATCGGAGAGGTGCTTCGCGCGATGGATCAAACGGATTCGCGAACGCTGATTGAAACGATTCTTTCAAACAAAAAACTTTCGGATATGCTGGACGAGTCAATGGAATTGTCAAAACTCAGAATTGAAGTGGACAAACACCTCAAAGAATTACAGCTCTATAAAGAAACGCTGGAAAAAGAAAAAACAAAATCGGAAAAGCAAAAAAAGAAACTCGGCGGATACAAAGCCCAGCTGGTAGACCAAAAAACGGTTCTGGATATCGCCAAAAAGGAAAAAAACGACTTGCTTTCGCTGACGCGCAATAGAGAAACGGACTACCAGAGAATTCTTGACGCCAACCTCGCCAGAAAAGAGGCATTTGAAAAAGAACTCTTTGATTATGAATCCCAACTGACAAGACAGCTTGATCGGAAATACATTCCGGCCGCCGGAGTAAAAATTCTTTCATGGCCGCTGGAGAATATTTTTATCACCCAGCATTTCGGCCGCACAAAAGATTCCGTCCGACTCTATGCCTCGGGAACCCACAACGGGATAGATTTCAGAGCAAGCCGCGGAACGTCCGTAAAATCGCCGGCGAAGGGAGAAATCGTCGCAACCGGAAATACCGACATAACGTGTTCCAAAGCATCTTACGGCAAATGGGTGCTTATACGGCACGACAACGGCCTCACAACGCTTTTCGGACACTTTGACGTCATAAAAGTGAGCGCCGGACAAAGCGTTGAGGTGGGGGATCTTATCGGATACAGCGGAAATACGGGTTATTCAACCGGCCCGCATCTTCATATGACCGTTTTCGCTTCGGACGGCGTTCAGGTCGGAAGCTTTAACAGCAAGTCATGCGCGGGAAAAACATTTACCATGCCGCTTCCGACAGCGCAAAACGCTTATCTTGACCCCGAAGATTATTTGCCGGATTTATAAACGAATAGAAAAATAGAAAGATAACACAAATAGAATAATATTGTATAGAAAAATAGAAAGATAAAAAAACGTATCTCCTCACACCCCTATCGTCATTGCGGGCTTTGACCCGCAATCCACGGCGTAACGACATGAATCCTGAATCACACCACAAGAGTATTTCCAATTTTATACTCCCTACGGTCGTTAAAATTTAGGTCAAAAATTAGATCAGTTCAGGATGACGACGAACCAATTTTAACGCTTTTTTAGTTAAAAAATAAGGGGTGTGAGGAGATACAAAAAAACGACACCCCCAACAATCATTCTATTTTTATATTTTCTTATTTTTCTATTAAAAAAACTATGGCAAACCAAAAAAATACGCAAAAGGGATTTATGGAGATTATCACGCTGTTCATTATTTTTTGCATTATCGTTTGGTATTTCAATATAGACATCCGCGGATTCATTGATTCTCATCCTCAAATAAAGAATTCGCTCCTCAGCTTCATAGATTTTTGGAAAAGGATATGGAATGATTATTTGGTCGGGGCAGGGGCGTACATTTGGAATAATATCATCATAGGCATCATCTGGAAAAATATCGGCCCGTTCGTATCAAACAAGTAAAATGAGTATTGGTCGTCGCGAGACCTTGCAAAAGTTCTGGAATACGCTGATTATCGCAATTTTATAACAGCGATGAACAAAGCAAAAATCGCTTGTGAAAAAATAGTGGGGAAGTTATCCACAACCATTTTGTTGATACCACCGACATGGTCTCGATCGGCTCAGGGGCTGAAAAATCAGTAGATGCCGTATTTCTTTCCCGTAAAAATTTTACAAATTTATATTTTTTATTATAAATAAACAATACGTATGGGCATGAAAACAGAAATAATTGTTTCACTCACAAAAAATTTTGAAGCACACGCACACCATACCGTCGACGGTTTGGAGTTTTGGTTTGCCAGAGATTTGCAAATTTTGCTCGGTTATGATGAGTGGAGGAATTTTTTCACGGTGATGAACAAAGCAAAAATTGCCTGCAATAATACAGGATTGTCATCGGACGATCATTTTGTTGACGTCAACAAAATGATCGATTTGGCGAAGGGTGCCAAACGAGAAATAGACGATATTATTCTCACTCGCCATGCTTGTTATCTCATCGCGCAAAATGGCGACCCACGAAAAGAAGAAATCGCATTCGCGATGGCGTATTTTGCTGTACAAACCAGAAAACAGGAAATTATTGAAAAAAGAATTTCAGAAATTGAACGCTTGCGTTTTCGTGAAAAACTTACTGATTCCGAAAAAGAGTTGTCGGGAATAATTTACGAGCGAGGAGTTGACGGTCAAGGATTTGCCAGAATAAGAAGTAAAGGAGATCAAGCGCTTTTTGGCGGCAAGACAACGCAAGAAATGAAACAAAAAATGAGCGTCAAAGACAATCGCGCTCTTGCTGATTTTCTTCCGACGATAACAATCAAAGCGAAAGATTTTGCCAACGAAATCACCAATTTCACGTTAAAACGCGACACGCATTTAAAAGGAGAACTGCCCATAACGAACGAACACGTAAAAAACAACAAAAGCGTGCGAAAACTTCTCACCGACAAAGGTATCGTCCCCGAAAATCTTCCACCGGAAGAAGACGTAAAAAAGGTAAAACGACGATTAAAAACGGAAAATAAAAAACTTTTGAAAGAAAAAAAGAGAGAGTTGCAAAATTTTTGATTTGGGATATACTATGAAATGTAGCGGTAAAGTATTAAATTACACCATAACCTGAACCGTTAGGTCGCTATAATAAGGGACATCTTCGGATGTTCCCGTGAAGCTCTGACCCGTGGCACTTGTGCCACGGGTCATCTTCTTGTATTATAAAAACCATGAAATATACACTCGGTTTAGACATCGGAACATCCTCTGTGGGATGGGCGGTGATAAATAACAATAAGAATCGTATTGAGGATTTAGGTGTTCGTCTTTTTGAATCCGCTGAAAATCAAAAGGATGGCGAATCATTGGCAAAACCACGCAGAGATGCGCGCGGAATGCGCCACCGCCTTGCTCGCCGAGGATATCGTTTGGATAAAATCAAGACCATTTTTGAAGATGAAAAAATTTTAACCCGCGAACAAATAGAAACGATTCATTCTCATCCAAATAATCCGTATGAAATCCGAGCTCGCGGACTTGATAAGTTGCTCACACCGGAAGAACTTTTTATTGCTGTCTATCATCTGGCAAAAAGGAGAGGATACAAAAGCAATCGTAAAAAAGCGGTTGAAGAAGACGGAGAAAAAGCAAACGAAAATCGCGCCGTTCTTGGTAATATTCAAAATAACAAAAAACTGCTGGAGGCGGGCGGGTATCGCACTGTCGGCGAAATGCTTTTTAAGGACAAAAATTTTGAGGCAGAGAAACGCAACAAACAAGGAAATTATTTGCACGCCTGTTCTCGCGAAATGCTTCAAGAGGAGTTGGAAACGTTGTTAAAAACACAGCAAACATTTGGAAACAAAAATGTTACCGACAAACTGATTGAGAAACTTGCCAAACCAAAGACCGGCGCTTTCGGCTATCAACGGCACTATGCGCAAGGTGATCAAATTAAGAAGATGATTGGGTTTTGCACTTTTGAACCGACAGAAATGAGAGCGGCAAAAGCTACATACAGTTTCCAGTATTTCAATGTGCTTCAACGATTAAATAACCTTAAAATTACAAATAAAGAAGATCAATCGGAACGACCACTGACCGAGACAGAGCGAGCAAAAATTTTGAATCGTGCGTTTTCTACCAAAGAGGTAAAATATTCTCAAATCCGCAAAGACCTTGAACTCAAGGCGTTTGACCGCTTCAACATGGTGCAGTATTTCATACGCCAAAAAGACGCCGCTGGTAAAACTGATGATGAAATTGTTGACTTGATAGAAGGGAAATCAAAATTTCCGTCAATGACAAAATACTATGAGTTGAAAAAAACCATTGGTGAAAAAGATTGGGAGATGCTTCAAAAACAGCCGATGGTTTTGGACGCTATTGCTACCGCCCTCACCGTTTACAAAACCGACGAAGACATCAAAAAAGAATTGGAAAACATTACGCTCGGAGATGGAAACAAGCTTTCCGAATCGATTATAAACGCAACACTCGCGCTTTCATTTTCAGACTTCGGACATCTTTCTCTCGCGGCACTGCGCAAACTGATACCGTTTCTGGAAAAAGGAATGCTGTACGATGATGCATGCCGTGAAGTTTATCGCGACCATAAAGGATTTAAACCGGAGAGAGGAATCAAACTTCGCCCGCTTGATGTAAATGACCACTCCATAACCAATCCAGTTGTTCGTCGTTCCATTTCTCAAACGATTAAAGTGGTCAATGCGATAATTGATAAATTTGGTCCTCCAACGGAAGTACATTTGGAACTCGGGCGCGAATTGGCAAAAAATCACAAAGAAAGAACGCAAGATCATAAAAAACAGAAAGAAAACGCGGAGCGTAACGATAAAGCAAAAGCGCAAATTGAAGAACTCGGAGTGCAAACGCGCGGTGGGCAAGACATCATAAAATTTCGCCTTTGGGAAGAGCAAGGAAATAAGTGCGCTTATTCAGGAAACAGAATTGACGAACTTCGCCTTTTTGAAGACGGCTATACCGAAATTGACCACATCGTACCATTTAGTAGAAGTTTTGATGATAGTTATAATAACAAAGTCCTCGTTTTGAAAAAAGAAAATCAAGAAAAGGGGAATCGCATTCCGTACGAAGTTATCGGTGGCGATGCAGATGCATGGGCGCGATTTGGAAACATTGTTAATTCAATGAATATCAGTCCAAGAAAACGACAAAATCTTTTGTTAAAAAAATATACCGGCGGAGATATTACCACCCGCTCGTTGAACGATACGCGCTTTGCTTCGCGATATTTGAAAAATTATATCGCCGACACGCTTTTATTTGCGGAAGATGCGCCGAAACAAAAGGTGGTTACAGTAAACGGACAAGCCACTGCTTATTTGCGCAAACGTTGGGGATTAAATAAGTCCCGCGAAGAAAACAATCGCCATCACGCACAAGACGCGGTTGTTGTTGCGGTAACAACGCAAGGACTGGTTCAGCGAGTTATGCGATACTCAAAGACAGGCGAAATTGTTGATTATTTGCATGCCCATAAAGATTCAAAAATTGTTGACCCGGAAACAGGAAAGGAATACGACGATGAAATTGCCCGCGAAGCTAAAGATCAATATATTGCCAGACACGAACATCGTATAAAATTCGTAGAGCCATGGGAGGGTTTTACCAGAGAACTCGGGGCAAGAATGCAAGATGATGCTGTTGAAAGATTAAAATTACTGCAACATACGCTTGGGCTGGCAGGTTATCCCGAAACGGAAGATTTGAATTTTGTCCGACCGATTTTTGTATCGCGAATGCCAAATCATAAAGTTACCGGCAGGGCGCATCAGGAAACGTTGCGAAGTCCGAAACGGATGAAAAATGAGGAATCCGTGGTCAGAAAACAACTTTCCGGATTAACGCTGAAAACGCTTGAAAATATGGCTGGAAAAGAATCAGATGCGAAACTATATGAAATTTTGAAAGAAAGACTTACCGCATACGGAGACGATCCCAAAAAAGCATTTGCCACACCGGTACACAAACCGATGAAAGACGGCACCGACGGACCAATTGTGCGAAGTATCAAAATTGTGAGCGATGGACAAAAATCCGGTCTTTTGGTGAATGAAGGGAAAGCACTTGTTGATCAAGACACGATGGTAAGAATTGATATTTTTTCCAAAGAAAGCAAAAAAGGGAAGAAGCAATTTTATATTATTCCTGTGTATGCGTATCATTTTGCAAAAGGCGTTTTACCTGACAAAGTAATCACAGCAAAATCGGAAAAAGATTGGGAAAAAATTGATGAATCATTTGCTTTTGAGTTTAGTTTATATCCGAATGACTTGGTGAAGCTTACAAAAGAAGATAAATCGCTATTTGGTTATTATTCCGGGTGTGACAGAGCACAAGCTTCTATTCACATCTTACCTCACGATCAAAATTCACCAGTTCGTGGCAATGGAGTTAAAACTCTTGACAATATTGAGAAATATAGTATAGATATATTAGGCAACTATCATTTAGTGCGGGGCGAAAAACGTCAAGAAATTACAAGATAGGTGCTCTAAATCTATATAAAATATGTCGTGGAGAATAATTAACGTCTCAAACGAGGCGCGTGTTTCCGTGCGTCAGGAACAGCTTGTATTAAAGCAAGACGCAGAATATACCATTCCGCTTGAAGATATCGGGGTACTTATACTTGAAAGCCATTCTATTATAGTCAGTATCGCGCTTCTTGATGCTTGCGTCCGCCATAAGGTCGCTCTTTTTGTGTGCGACATCAAACATCACCCGAGCGGAGTTTTGCTTGGCTACCAGCAACACTCAAGACAAGTAAAGGTGATTGAAAATCAAATCGCATGGACGGAGCCGTTCAAAAAAAGAGTTTGGCAAAATATTATTCAGCGAAAGATCAAAAATCAGCAAGCGGTTTTGGAAAAAATAACAGGGAAGAAATTTCCCGATTTTGAAATGTATGCGCGTACGGTAAATTCCGGCGACACATTAAACAGAGAAGCGACAGCCGCTCGGGCTTATTTTTCAGCCCTCCTGCCTTTGGGGTCAACGCGAAATTCAGAGGACAAAGTAAACGCGGTACTGAACTACGGTTATGCGATCTTGCGCGGAACGCTTGCTCGTTCTGTGGCCGCATATGGTTTTATGGCAAGCATCGGAGTTAACCACTCAAGCGAATTGAATAGTTTTAATCTTGTTGATGATCTCATTGAACCGTATCGGCCAGCGCTTGATCTGCTTGCATTTGGCGAAATATTAAAAGATTCTTCAAACGAAGAGGAATTGTCCAAAGATGACAAAGCAAAAATATTATCTATTCTTACAACCCCGATTTCGCTTGATGGAGAACAAACAATATTGCACGCAATGGAAATGACGGCACAAAGTTTGGTAACGGCAACGGAACAAAAAGACCCAACGCTTATCAGATTGCCGGAAATTATTATTCCTTTATGATAAACAGATTTATGAGAATGCTGGTAATGTTTGACTTGCCGACGGACGGCAAAGAAAATAAAAAATATTACACCGACTTTCGCAAGTTTCTTTTGCGCGATGGATATGATATGATTCAGTTCTCAGTGTATTCAAGAATCTGCGCCAATCTTGACGCTGTGGATAAACATCTCAAAAGACTGCGGCATGTTGCGCCGAGAAAAGGTGCTGTGCGAGTTATTACGATTACAAACAAACAATATGGTGATGCCGAAATCGTAACGGGCGAACGAAGAAGGCAAGAAAAAAGAATGAACGAAGCCCAAATTTCACTATTTTGAATACTTTTTTTCCAGTAAAATACCCCTTAAACGTAATGTTTAAGGGGTATTTTAGGTATCTATTATACCATAACCTGAACCGTTTGGGGGCTATAACATTTTAGTCAGTATTACTATCTTGCTTCTTATTATACCATAACCTGAACCGTTTGGGGGCTATAACGATTGAAGCGGCGAAGCCGATCACTGTCGGATTATACCATAACCTGAACCGTTTGGGGGCTATAACGCGAAGCAGTGTATCTATTCTCTTTTGTATATTATACCATAACCTGAACCGTTTGGGGGCTATAACCAAGTCCGAGGAGTTTCTCGGCTCCGTTTTATTATACCATAACCTGAACCGTTTGGGGGCTATAACACGGCACAGTACTATATGCCGGGGTGGATAATTATACCATAACCTGAACCGTTTGGGGGCTATAACACTCCGAAGATGTAGTGTTCTCTCGTTCTTATTATACCATAACCTGAACCGTTTGGGGGCTATAACTATCCATGGTGCACACCTTACAAAATTTAGATTATACCATAACCTGAACCGTTTGGGGGCTATAACTCACCCAGAAAGGGGAGCAGCACACAAGCGATTATACCATAACCTGAACCGTTTGGGGGCTATAACTTTACAGAAGAAGAAAAACGTACGAGTATTATTATACCATAACCTGAACCGTTTGGGGGCTATAACATCGTATATACTATCACGAAACGATTTTAAATTATACCATAACCTGAACCGTTTGGGGGCTATAACATCCCAAGTGGCATTGTCTATTTCTTCAGATTATACCATAACCTGAACCGTTTGGGGGCTATAACCTGTCTTGTGATATAGAAGCAAGTGCCACTATTATACCATAACCTGAACCGTTTGGGGGCTATAACTGAACAAGAATTACATGATCAACACTTTGAATTATACCATAACCTGAACCGTTTGGGGGCTATAACTAAATTCCATTGGCATATCGCATAATGCGAATTATACCATAACCTGAACCGTTTGGGGGCTATAACGCCGATCGTTATAATAATGATTGGAGCCGATTATACCATAACCTGAACCGTTTGGGGGCTATAACCGGCACGCTCGTCAATGCTGACGTGTCTTCATTATACCATAACCTGAACCGTTTGGGGGCTATAACAAAAATTTGTGGGGCTTTCGCCCCACAAATTTTTGACGAATACCTATATTAGATTTCTATTTTTTTGTCTATCTGAATAGTTATGAATATGTATACAGACGTGAACAATAGGGAAGAAAGAAAATTTGCAAAAAACGCGCATCTCAAGTTTTTTATTTTTAAAATTCTTCGGCGGGCGATGGATTGAAAACACTATTTCAAAGCTCATAAAATTTGTTGATTGCTCTTAACTCCGGCTGTAATTCCGTTCACAGCATGCTCTCTCTTTATACTTATCATTATTATACACCCTATTGTCGTAAAATGTATATTGTGCGACGTTGGTATATGAAAAATACAGCCTTGTTTGGGCTTTTAAAACCTTGTTCCCTGATGGTTGATGCGCCGATAATTGCTGAACCGATTGTCCGGCCTTTCGTTGTATCCTTCCGTAACATTTCATTTCAAAAAATATTTTTGCCGCCAATTCCCCCATTCTTCATACTCCTCGCCGCAATTTTTCAGCCATGACCCGCATTCTCTTTTTTGCTCAAAAACCCGATTTTCTGATTTTGGCGATTTGCCACCTTTTTAGCTAAAAAGCCGATTTTTCAGCATTTCAACACATTATATAACATTCCGTCAAATATACAAATAAAATACCAATATACGAATGGTGCAAATATACAAATTGCTACGAATACACCAAACGGAACGGCTTAGTAAGTATTGTGAGCTGTGGGTATATACCTCTAAAAATGCGTATGGAGCCAAATTGAGGCACATGGCGATCACCTTATCACAAACAAAAAAATTGCTCCGGAAGATTCCGGAGCTTAAGTATTTCTAATCGTCCTTTCTCGGCGTTTCGCGCCAGATTTTTTTTCGTTTCAATGTTGCGGCTCTTTCAATCGCTTCCCGCAGTTCCCGACGCCGTTCATCAAGCAAACGAAGAAAAAACTTTTTTAATTTTTCTCCGACCCATCGGTCATCTTTGTCGTCGCTTCGGATTAAGCGTTCCGCATCCTCAAGCGCACGAACGATCGCCGGTATGTCAATCTTGCCCGTATACTTTTTCCGCATCTCTCATATCCTCCGTGTACCCTATTTCTGAATGTTATAATAACACGTTTATTGTGTCTTTGTCAAATTTTATTTTTATCTATAATCCGGAATTCTGATTTCTTTCGCGTACAAACTTCTTTGAAAATCAAAAAACGTTGATCTGATTGTTTCCACATCGCCAAGAATATGAATCGCATCGGCGGGCGAATGGTATTTCAAATTGAGCAAAACCGGCAATTTTTCTTCACCAAGTTCTTCAACTCCCTTTTCTTCATACTTGGATAGAACAAAATTCAAAAATTCGCGGTGCTTTTCATCCAACCCTTCAAAAATCTTTTTCTTCGCTTGTTTGGCTCTTTCCGCGCGAGAAATCGGTTTTGTTAAATATGATACGTACAACAAAACATCAAACAAATCGCTTTGCTCCGCCTCAATCATTTTTTGCAATATCTCCAGTTCGTCCTTTCCGTATCCTTTTTCGGCAATTTTTTCCAAAAAAACTTTTCGCGTTATCGGATTTGACCAAATAACCCGCAATTCATCTTCGTTCTTGAAAAATTCCGGCATTACGCCAAAAAGATTTTCCATGAACTCCTGCACGGAAATCGGCTTTCCATCCGCGCCCCAAAATGAGGTTGAAATCATGTGTTGAATTTCTCGTTCTTTGCCGTCGCGAAGTTTGATTTTTAATTTTCTTACCGGCGGATTCTCGCATACGCACGGATTTTGTCCGCACACAGGGCAAACCTTTGGCGGTTTTTCGCATACGCATGGATTTTGCCCGCACACGGAACAAACTTTCGGCGGCTTGCTTTCGCAAATGCACGGGTCTTGCCCGCATTTTTCGCATATTTCAGCTATCGGCTCGCCGTCCCATTCTTTGTCCAAAAAGTGATGATAAGCGTCTACGAAATCATAAATCGTGAAAAATTCTTTTCCGTCAAAAAGCCGCGTTCCCCGTCCGATAATCTGTTTGAACTCTATCATTGAATTGACGGGGCGCATCAAAACGATATTGCGAATATTCCGCGCATCCACGCCGGTGGAAAGTTTTTGCGAAGTCGTCAAAATCGTCGGAATGGTTTTTTCGTTATCTTGAAATTCCCGCAAAAATTGCTCGCCTCTCGCACCATCATTCGCCGTTACGCGAACGCAATAATTCGGATCGGCGCTTTCTTTCATTTGGTTCACTAAGTCCCGTACCATAAGCGCATGGGCTTGATTCGCGCAAAAAATAATGGTTTTTTCATTTTGATTTATCTCATTTAATACCACTCGCACGCGTTTTGCCTCGCGCTCTTTAATTTCAATAATCTTGTTGAAATCATCTTCTTCGTAAATCTTCCCTTCTTCCACCTCGCCTTCAACGATTTGATCGTCGGACGTAAAAACATACGTATCAAGCGTTGTTTGAATTCTCTTTACTTTGAACGGCGTTAAAAATCCGTCATTCACTCCTTCTTTGAGCGAATAAACATATACCGGCTCGCCGAAATATTTATAGGTATCCACATTGTCTTTGCGCCTCGGTGTCGCGGTCAATCCAAGCTGAACCGCGGGAGAAAAATATTCTAAAATTCCGCGCCAGTTGCCTTCGTCGTTGGCACCTCCGCGATGGCACTCGTCTATGATTATGAAATCAAAAAAGTCGGGCGGATATTCGCCGAAATACGGCGAGTTATTCCGCCCACTCATAAATGTTTGGAAAATCGTGAAAAACACGCTTCCGCCGGTCGGCACCCCGCCGCGCCTGTGAATATCCAAAGGGTTGATTCGCACGAGCGCATCTTCAGGAAATGCGGAAAAAGATGTAAACGCTTGGTCAGCCAAAACGTTTCGGTCGGCGAGAAAAAGGATTCGCGGTCTTCGTTCCCCGTCGCGTTTCAAATTCCATCGCGATTGAAAAAGTTTCCACGCAACTTGAAAAGCGATGAATGTTTTTCCCGTTCCGGTGGCGAGCGTTAAAAGTATCCGGTTCTTTTCTTCCGCAACCGCATTGAGAGTATTATTGACCGCGATTTCTTGATAGTAATAGGGTTTTTTCGTACCCCCGATATCTTCAAACGGAACATCGTTAAATTTCGTTTTCCATTCATTTCGGTCGGAAAACGTTGCGTTCCATAATTCGTCCGGCGTCGGAAAACGTTCGGGGCTCCACTCCTTCCCCGTTTTCATGTTCACTTCGCAAATTTCTTTTCCGTTCGTCGCATAGGTATATTCAATTTGCAATTTTTCAGCGTACGATTTCGCCTGCGCCAGTCCTTCCGTTGCCGGCAATCCTTCGGCTTTCGCTTCAATCACTCCGATTTTGCGATTTTTGTACACCAAAACATAGTCGGCAATTTCCGGCTTTGCGCGTTCTCCGCCAACCTGAATCCGCCCTTTCGTGATATGAAATTCACGAAGGACTTTTGAGTTCTCAATAATTCCCCACCCGCTCGCGGCAAGTTTCGGGTCAATATATTCCGCACGTGTTTCCGCTTCGTTCATTAACTAACTATAACACACTTTTCAAATATTCAGAAATCCGTTCGCGGTCTTCATTTGCTTTGTTCCCTTTAAAATAAAGTTCTATATATACAAAAGTGACTATATCATCATGATACGCATATATCACCCTCATTGCTCTATTGCGCAAACTTTTGCAAGCAAGACGTGTTTTAACGAGTTTTACTTTCTCAGAATGATGAATAATGGTAAAATTTTTACCGCTTCCGGTAGGCAGTGTACGCAAAACGTCCTCCAAATCTTTAATATCTTGGTGCAGTGTTGAATATTTTTTGGAAAGTCTTTTTAATTCTTTCTCAAATTCGGGAAGTTGTTTAAAGTGGCTCATATTCGCGTACCGAGGTTTCTTCCGGTCGGTAAAATACGTGTTCGTAATTTATAACTCCCTTATCTTGCGCTACGAGCCATGGAGTGTCTTTATGGGAGAGTTCAGACAATTGCTTTGCGGTAAAATGAGCGAGGCGTTCCAGCTCGTCGTCAATATGTTTCAGCTCTTGCCCGCTCAAACTTGAAACATCCGCCTCCGTGACCGGAACATATTTTGTCTGATCTTTGTCAAAATATTTGCTTTTTACCTCAACAAGCTGACCGCTTTCTTCCATTTGGTTTATAATTTTTGCAAACGAAACAGGTGTCGGACCATAAAGATTTTTTATATAAGTAGCGCCGATGAGCTGTTCTTCGTGTTTTTCGTAATAATCAAAATCTATAAAATAGAGCAATTTATAAAGAACTGTCTGCCCGATGTTCGGACGGCTTCCGACTTTGCCCAGAATATACAGTAAAACTTCTTTAAATTTCTTAACATTTTCTTTAGGAATTTCGCGAATTTCGACAGCGTCGGAAATTTGATCCGCCTCTCTTGAACTTTTTTCAAAAGTTCCGTCAGACACGTCAAACAGACGAGCCAAAATAGCTTTTTGCTGTTCGGTCGGCGGTATTTCCCCCTGTTCAATTTTGGTATAGGTAGGTCGTGATATATCCAAACTTTTCGCGACTTCTTGTTGAGAAAGCCCTGATAATTTACGCTTATTTTGTATCCATGTAGACATAGGCACAATATAGCACAATCAAAAGAATTTTACAAGTTGACTGTGGATAATGTAAAAGTATAAAGATTAAAAATCCGCTGCTATCATCCTTACCATCCGTCATCCCGTGCCGCGACACGGAATCCACGTCGTTAAAGTTCCCCACTAAACGCCTTTCATCGTCGCGCCGTAGCGGAATTAGTATTTTCCCGCGAAGGCGGATTTCAACACCGACTTTTTTAATTCCTCCAGATTGCAGAGTTTTTGGCGGTAGATTTCCTCCAGTTTTTTCGTCTTGTCGGAAAGCGTATCAAGTCGTGCAACGATGGCTTTTTGTTCGGGGAGAGTTGGGAGGAAAATTTGCAAATCTTTTATCATTCCCAATTTTAAAAACTTTGTTCCTGTTCCAACCGATTTTAACTTAAATTCTTTCAATCTATCAAGAAGCTGAAAATATAACCATCTGTACAAAATTTTATTTTCTTTATTAACGGTAATTACATATGTTCTTTGGTATGCATTAAATTTACCAGAATAATGTTTAACATTAAAATCTCCAACAGCATTGTTTCCCGCCAAGAGAATTGCTTCGCAATCAAAAGCAAATTTATCAATCGCAAATACGTCCCTTGAGCACGTGAAAAAGGGATATTTTCCATTTTTTACCGCGGCATTCGCATCTAGTTTTCCCGTCGCAATGTCAACCAATTTTCCCAAAGATTCTTTTGGCGCTCTTATACTGTTCAAATAACTTTCAAAAACCGCGCGGGAATTTTTCAAATTCTTTTCGGTGTTTTCCTTCGCCTTCCCCACCCCGTCAAAAACCTCGTCCAAAATCCCGACGATGCGGTGTTGTTCGGGGAGAGGAGGAAACAGAATCTTGATTTCTTTCAATTTCGCCTTATTGAGCGTCTTTCCTTTTATTTTAACATCTCCTTTTACCTCGCCGTGCCAATCAAAAAAAGTTAGGTAGTGATATAAATAATCTTTTGAAATTTCCTTTTCATTTTTTATTGTTAAGGCGGCAATTGCTTCATTTGTATATAAATCTTTTCCCGCAAACGCCAAACGACCAAGCGTGAGTTTAAAACTTGCCAACAATGTGCCCTTTCTCACGATTTTTGAAACTTCTGCGCCCTTATCTGATATGTATTCTTTGCTATCAGAAACTATTTTATCATTGACATTCAAAAGATCAGCGATAGAAAGCCAAACGTTATTTGTCTGTCTTTCTATATCCCAATATTTTTTATTTCCCCGTGAAGGCGTTCTTCCAAGCTCAATTTCACAAATCTCCCCAAGTTTTTTTGTTTGGCAAATCATCTTATTTTTTGAGAACTATCAACAACCCTTAATAAAACATCGACTAAACCACAAACCTTAAGAGCTTGCTCCTGTGAAAATTTCGTTACTTGATGATGTGTTGGGTTCCGAAAAGCAAGAACGACACCACGCAGAATATTTGTAAAACCATCTTGTTCGTCCGGGTTTGTACTTATCTGCAATCGCGTTTTTGATAAATCACCACTAAAGGAATGATTAATTAGTTTAATTCCTTCTACTCGTTCGGTTGGTTGAACCTTTAAACGAATCCGGTCTTCAAGCACAAGAGTTGCCTGATTAACAGGACGATCAAAATGAGTACGAGATAATAGCAAGTCATCACATCTTTCTTTTAATTGCTGGTCTTCTAAAAAATATTCTACTATGGTTTTTAACTTTAAACGAGGATGTACTGTGTTTAATACCACATTTCCTTTTTTATTTGTATTTTTTTCTGTGTTCTTATGTTTTTTTATATTACTAGAAAAACCAAGAGACAAAGAATCGCGAATTTCAGACTGTTTTTGACTGTCTAATTTCCGCTGATAAGTTGAAACACCAATCCCTAAATCTTTGGCAATTAAAACAAGGGCTGACTCAGAAGAAATGCCGAGGGAAGAAGCTTTTTGACTAACAACAACATTAACATCTTTTATGTTATTTTTCTTTAATTTCTGTCGAACTTTCTCTAAAAGTTTTTCATCTAAAATTCGTGGTCTACTCATAAAACTATTTTTTCTTTCCTTTTATCCCTACACCGATTTTTGTGACCTTGTTGTTGTCAATTTTTCCAAAAATTCCACGGATTTGTTCCTTTGTGTACCCTTCTTTGCACAACAAAAAAATAAACAAATCCTTTATTGTCTTGTTTAAATTTTGTAATTCCTCAACAATTTTTTTATCGTCCATGTTGTTATTTATTTTTTATTATTCTTTTTTATAATACTTTTTGTCACACTTACGTGGTTTGCCGTTGTGTTAAGAATTTCAGCAATTTCTACAGGAGTCAAACCAAACCGATCAAGCATTTTTATGTTATCGGTGGCTGTTGCTTTGTTATTCATTGAAAGAAGATCCAACGCGATAAGAACACCGAGCTTTTTAGATATAGATTCAAGTAGTTTTGTCGTATCCATGTTATTTTTCTTTACGAATAGCTACTAATTCTTTGCCGACATGACTTTGTGATCTTCCAACGATTTTTGCAATGTCTATTGGTCTTACATTAAGTCCATCTAGCAACTTAATCTGTTCCTTTAGATTTAAACCGTTAATATCCCTTGGAATAAGTCTGAGCAATATTGCTGATATTACATCAAGTTTTTGTTCCAATTGTTGAAAATGCCCCTTTGTTTCCTCTTCCATAAAAAATAAGTAATTAAATTAGTAATAATGCTATTATATTCCTTATTTTATAAGTGTCAAATGAAAAACACTAAATTACTACCTTATGAGCATAAGTTAGTAATTTAGTCAATCCTGCGGAAAAAATATCCTTATACTATCTAACGCGATGGCGTCAAATTATATAATTTTTTGAATTTCTTTAAATATCTTTTCTTTTTTCATTCAATTTTTACGTGATTTTGTGATATAATGTAATAAAATTCGTATGTTTTTCAAGACATCTTTACTGTCGGTCGCTTGTGGATAATCGCTTCACTTTTTGTTTCTATTCAGGTATATTATTAATACAATTGCCGTTAGGCACCAAAGAGCTCGCCGTAAGGCGGGTTCTTTTAACTTTTTTTTGTTTTTATTTCTCTTTCAGTTTCGGTTTCGGTTGGTTTTTTATTCTTGTTTTTGCTTTTTCCACACCGTCAACCACCGGTAAATTTTCCGGCATGGTTCCGCCGAGATTTGCAATCGTGTTTCTAACTTTTTGACCGACTTCGTAATGCGCAAGATTTGCATTTCCTTGTCCTTTAATATTTTCTCGTTTAATTTTCGCATCGGCTTGCGTTGCGCGAAATAAATTCGCAGCAAGTTCTTCGCTATTCATATGATCTAAGATTTTTTGCGATTTTGTGAGTTTCTTCTTTATGTGAATATCTTGCATTGTCAGTCCACCATACAGTCCTTTATATCCTGCATTTTGAAAAATGGCATAATTTACGACGCCGGCTTTTGTTGCGGTGCTCATCAAGCTCGTGTTGTGCTTCTTCATTTCCTCTCGCAAAAATACGCGTTTGTTATCCTCAATAAAATTATCGGCATTTTCTTGCCGTCTCGTTTGGATTGCAAAGTAAGTCTGTCCTTTCGCTACCGGAATTTTTGTAGGATCTGAATTTTGAACGATAAGATAACAGGCATATCGAGAAAGAAACACGGCTTCTATTGGCTTTTCCGCCCCTGAACCAATCGGGACCATGTCGGTGGCATCAACGAAATGGTTGTGGATAACTTCCCCGCTATTTTCACAAGCGGTTTTTGCCTTATTCATTGCTGTAACAAAATTGCGATAATCGGCATATTCCAAAACTTTTGCCAAATCACGTGACGACCAGTATTCTGCGCCATTGTTGTCAATTCGTTTTATTGTTTCAAATTCGTTTTCTTTCATAAATTGAATTTATTTTGACCTTCTTCCTGGTATCAGGAACATGGTTGTATCTAATTTTTTATCCTATCATCTTTTTTATTCCTGCCAACACTTTTTCGCTTTCTTCGTCCAGTTTTTTCATTTCTTTCAAAATATCTTTCGGTTCGCGGAGGGCGATTTCACCGCCTTTGTTTGGATTTTTTACGGAAAGGTCGTAGGTGGTAAAGTTGAAAACGCTACCCAAGGTCTTCCCTTTTCCGTCGCTCTGCTTCGCGGCGCTCCTCCTCAAGGGAAGACCTTTGTCCGCTTGATGAGGAATATCAACGCTCCACGAATTGGCGCTGTCGGCTTTTGTTTTTTGGAGTTTTACAAAATTTTCCAAATCTTTTTCTGAAAGCGCGTTGGTTTTGCCGAGATTTCTATCCAAATTGAGCTGGTAGTACCAGATTTTTTTGGTAGGCTTTCCTTTTTCAAAAAAGAGGACGACTGTTTTTACTCCCGCGCCTTGGAACGCTCCGCCCGGCAAATCAAGAACGGTGTGAAGATTACAGTTTTCAAGCAAGAGTTTGCGAAGAGAAACGCTCGCGTTGTCGGTGTTGGAAAGAAAGGTATTTTTGATAACAATACCCGCGCGTCCGCCGGCTTTTAAACTTTTTATGAAATGTTGGAGAAAAAGAAAAGCGGTTTCGCCTGTTTTTATCGGAAAGTTTTGTTGAATTTCGCGTCCGATTCCCGCACCGAACGGGGGATTGGCGAGAATAACATCGTAGCGGTCTTTTTCTTGAATGTCGTTGATATTTTCGGCGAGCGTATTCATGTGCCTGATATTCGGCGCTTCAATGCCGTGCAGGATCATATTCATAATGCCGATAATGTACGCGAGCGATTTTATTTCTTTCCCGTAAAAAGTGCTGTTCTGCAATATCTCCATCTGTCTTGATGAGAGTTTGGCTTGGTCTTCGGTCAGGTAATTGTACGCCTCCACCAAGAATCCTGCGGAACCGCATGCGCCGTCATAAATTTTCTCGCCTATCTTCGGCGCTACAACCTTGACAATGGTTTTTATGAGCGGGCGGGGCGTGTAATACTCTCCGCCGTTTCGTCCCGCATTTCCCATTTTTTGGATTTTCGCTTCGTAGAGGTGCGAAAGTTCGTGCTTTTCTTCGTGCATGCGGAAGTGCATGCCGTCCACGGTGTTTAAAATTTCGCGGAGTTTATACCCGCTTGAAATTTTGTTTTTGAGTTCGCTGAAAATTTCGCCGATTTTATACTCAATAGTGTTTGATTCTTCCGTTTTGAATTTTTTGAGATACGGAAAAAGTTTATGGTCAACAAATTCTTTCAGGTCGTCGCCGTCAAGCGCTTTGTGATGGTCAAGTTTTCCGTCGGCTGTTTTTGGACATGCCCATGCATTCCAGCGATATTCCGGCGCAAGAATATATGAATATTTTTTCCCCGCAAGCGCCGCCTCGGTCTTTTTGGTTTCATCAAGGTCGTCCAGATATTTCAAGAAGAGTATCCACGATGTTTGTTCCACATAATCCAACTCGGTCGCCGAACCGGAATCCGTATGGAGGATATTGTCTATATTTTTAAAATGCTGTTCAAACATAATTTTTTACGTTATTTCTTCCACTCTACCACAAAAAACCGCTTGAAACAAAGCGGCGTTATAATGTACAAATGTCTTTTTACAGGGCTATTTTCTCCTCTTTCTTCAATTTCTTTATCCTCGCTTCCTCTTTTGACGCTTCGGCGCGGTTTTTGTATTTTTTCTTGCAGACCAAAACCACCGGCCGCCGACCTTTGGTATACTTGGCGCCTTTCGGAGAGGTGTTGTGTTCCTCCACTCTTCGGGCTACGTCGGTTGTGATGCCGCAGTAGTATGTTCCGTCGGCGCATTTGAGAAGATAGACGAAATATGCGGTTTTCATAAATTCTTGACCGATGAGGCTCTCTTTGCGCGCAAAAGGTGCACGTGATAATGGGATACGCTTCTCATGTGAGAAAAATTTTCCCAGACGAGATCGTACTTTTTCTTTTTGGGCAGAAGTCGCGTTTTTATAAAAACAAGTTCTTCCCTTTCCTCGGCCGTCATTTCCGATTCTTCGCTGAAATGGCGTCTGGGAATAAGCAAATCGTGTTCCTCGGCAATCCGATCATAGGGAAAAATATTTTTTAATATTTTCCAATGAGCGAATACCAATTTTTTATCGGAAGGTTCATCAAGGCAAAAATCGCATTTCGGTTTTTCCTTTTTATTTTTTTCTTTGTAGGCGCGATATTTTTCAAGCGTTCTTTTTTTGCGAAATTGCATAATATAAATTACAGCGACCGAAGAATCGCCATAGTGATAAAAGTTTCAACAAAAGACGCCAGAGCGAGAAGCGGAAGCACATAGCGGACCATTTTCTCCGTTGTCCGCAAAAAATAGGGTTTAAACGGTTCCCTGTATTTCAATTTCCGGTAATATCTTTTCCCAAGCTGTAATCCGTACGATGCGGCGATAAGAGCCGCCGGCAGTTCTAAAACGCCGTGAGGGATCGTGCCGGCAAACAAATAGCTCGCGCCGTGTTTTTGAATGATCACGGAAGAAACAAGCCCGATAAGCAAGCCGTTTACCGAAACAAAAAGAAGCGGAATGATGCCGAAAAACGCGCCGAAGGCCATCACAGCAAAAGCTTTCACCGCGTTGTTGACGAAAATAAACAAAAACATCGCCATGATGTTGATGTTCTTGAGCGCACTGAAACTCTGCGAAAACCGGACGAAAAGATCCCCCGCCTCTTTCGGGTGAGTGCCCGCCGATGAATATCCGAGCCACAGTGAAAGAACAAAAAGAAGAGAGAGAAAAAGAAAGGGCGTTTTTATTTCTTTAAAAATGGTTTTTATCATTACAAATTACTCAAAGGAAAAGCGTTCCCTTTCGCGATATTTTCGCATGATTTTTTTTCGGATTCCGGAAGTATCGCGGATTCGGATATTTTTGAGAATGGGAGCCAAGAAAAAGCGATGTGGTCTTCGCGGGAAGGTATTGCATCCGCGTAAAAAGAAGGATCATCCACGACGAAGAAAAAATTCATCTCGTGTCTTTTTATTCCTTTTTGAACGAAAAGATTTTCATTCATTCCGGCAAAAACGAATTTCGTTTCATCGGTTTTTATTCCCGTTTCTTCCAAAAGTTCCCTTTTTAAACCTTTTCGCGCCGTTTCTTGAAATTCAATATGGCCTCCGGGCAAATAATAATAGCGTTTGTTTTTCGGCGAGCAGAAAAGGATTCTTTCCCGCGCTTTATCTATTATGATCGCGCGAGTAATATCCTCAATGCTCTCGCCATTATGTTTTCTTCTGTCCATATATTATTTTATGTTTTATTCCGCTACGGTTGCTTTCAATATGGTAACCGGGATAACGGGTTTATCGTTCTGTCCGGTTTGCACTTTTCCTATCGCGTCAACGACTTCCTGCCCCGAAACGACTTTTCCGAAAATGGTATAGGCGTTCGGCAAGGGATAATCTTCAAGCATGATGAAAAATTGGCTTCCGTTCGTATTGGAACCGGCGTTCGCCATCGCCACAACCCCCTTTTTGTATCCCGCCTTGTATGACGGAGCGTTCGGATTAAGCTCGTCCGCGAATTGATATCCGGGGCCACCCATTCCGGTTCCCGTCGGATCTCCCCCTTGGATCATGAATCCGGAAATGACGCGATGGAAAATAACGCCGTTATAAAATCCTTTTTTTGCGAGCGTTACGAAATTCTCAACCGTTTTCGGGGCATCGTTATTGTAGGTTTCAAAAACAATATTCCCCATGCTTGTTTCAAGTGTGATTGTGTTCATGCTTTTTTTATTATTGATAGTTTGCGAATTTGACTCCGATGCTTTGGGTTCCATGTTTGCCGGCGAAACAGTTTTTTCTTCAACCGCGGAAATCGGCGACCCGAGGTTGACCGCGCAATCGGCTCCGACGCATTCGTCTGATTTTTTTGATGAAGAATAAAAACCAACGCCCCCGACAACGACAAGAAGAAGGATGATGGTGAAAATAAAATGAGATTTGTCGTCCATAATATTATATCATAAATAGTAACGCTTGTAATTTAACGATGCATTCTTTTTAATCAGGTTCTATTATTGATCCGACGGAATCGCTGAAAACCGAGGTTATCGCATCCATCGCAACCACTTTGATGGTAAGCCCGTGTTCTTTCGCCAGCGCCACAGCCGACGCATCGGCAACTTTCAGATTTTTTTCCAATACTTCAATTGCTTTTATCCGGTCAATTTTTTTGGCTTTCGGGTCGGTTTTCGGATCGGCGGTATAAATGCCGTCAACGCCGTTTTTCGCCATAACAAGCAAATCGGCGCCGATTTCAAGCGAACGCTGAACGGCATTGGAATCGGTGGAGAAATACGCCGCGCCGAGACCGGCGGCAAAAATGACGATTCGCCCCGCACTCAAATGCTCCTCCACTTCGGCTTGCATCATTTCGGTGCACACCCGGCGCATGCCGATAGCCGATGAGACGCGCGCTTCCATTCCGATACTTTCAAAATAATCGCGAAGTACGAGCGAATTTTGCACCGTACCGAGCATGCCGATGTAATCCGCCGTCATACGCTTCACTCCCGGCAAACCCGAAAGATCGCGCCCGCGAAAGAGATTCCCTCCCCCGACAACGATGCCGATTTCCACTTTTTTCTTTTGTAATTTTTTAATCTGGTCGGCGATATTCTTGAACATTTCTTCGGAATATTTCTGATCATTCGCTTTTCCGGAAAGCGCCTCTCCGGAGAGTTTTAAAAGGATTCTTTTGTTTTTCATAGGGTCTATTGTAGCAAAAAAGAGCCCGTACAGAAAGGGTTGACCCCGTTAGAAAGTTGATGTACAAAAAATGATGGGCTTTATTACAAAAAAATAAAGATATTTTTAATTTTCTAACGTGGTTGACATTTTTATGTTTCCAGTCTATATTGAAAAAGGATAAATTATCTTTTCGTTTGCCTATTTAAGGAGAATTACCGATGAACATTCGTTTGTTTTTGCAAACAGCGTCCAATATTTGCTATATCATCTTGGGATTTGTTTTGGGTGAAATCGCTTTTGAACGTTTTCTTCCTTCCCTTCCTCACAACGTAACCCATTTTATAACTTTCTGGTGCGTTTTTGCGACAATATGGGTAAGTTTTTTTGTTATTGCAAAATTCCGAAAAATATACAAAATCTCTTTAATCTTGGAAGACAGTATCTCTCTGTGGACAAGGGATGTGGTCTCCTTGATTCTCTGGGGCGCTCTCCTTTGGCTCAGCGGAAAATTGCTCTTTATTGTATTTTTTGTTTAACAAACCCAAACCCCGCTTTTGTGCGGGGTTTGTTTTTAAGTAATCAGCTAAGTCCGCTCCACCAAGGGCAGCCCTTTCCCCGCTCGCAAAGCTCGCTCCTTAAGGGCTGCCCTTGGTTCCGCTCAGTGCTTTTTTAGAGCGTTGTGACTTTACGGACATTATAGACTTTTGACTTTATGGACTATTTTACCATATCTTCGCCCGGGCTTTCGGTTCGCGATAGAGTTTGTCCCCCTTCTTCGCGCACCATGCTTCCGCGAATTCGGGCATGTTGGAAAGCGGACCGTTGACGCGGAAAATTGCGGGAGAATGAGGATCGGTAACGACAATTTTTTTCAGAAGTTCCGGGCGTACCTGCTCGCGCTCGGTCACGGCATATCCCAAGAAAAATCTTTGTTCGGGAGTGAAGCCGTCCAAAATGATTCTTTCCTTCCCTTCTTGTGATTTTTTGAACGCGGTAAAAGCGATGGTGAGCCCGCCCAAGTCGGCGATGTTTTCTCCCAACGTAAGCGCGCCGTTCACCTTCATATCGCCGATCGCCGTGTAATCGTTGAATTGATTTTCAATCACTTTCGCTTTTTTTTCAAATTTCTTTTTGTCTTCGTCCGCCCACCAATTTTTGAAATTTCCCGTACTGTCAAATTGTCGCCCCTGATCATCAAAACCGTGCGTAATTTCATGTCCGATTACCGACCCGATAGCGCCGTAATTCACAGCATCGTCGGCATCCGCGTCAAAGAACGGCGGCTGCATCACTCCGGCGGGAAAAACGATTTCATTCATAATCGGATTGAAATACGCATTTACCATCGGCGGAGTCATATGCCATTCTTTGAGGTCGGGTTTCTTTTTCAATTTGCGGAGTTCGCGTTTCCACTCAAATTCGTGCACACGCTCAAAGTTTTCAATGTAGGAATCGGGCGTTATGACAA
>Ga0172379_10003453_pt1 | contig 25150 bp, 28 predicted proteins | sample GrowelOW334metaG_FD_119756 | JGI IMG/M metagenome (GOLD analysis project Ga0172379, IMG submission 119756) | Groundwater microbial communities from an aquifer near a municipal landfill in Southern Ontario, Canada - Groundwater well OW334 metaG | ecosystem: Environmental > Aquatic > Deep...
AAACCACCCACGTCAATTACTTTCTTTGTATCCATTGGATCTGCTGGCACGCCACCAAGTTTGATATCCACACCACGGCCTGCCATGTTGGTCGCGAGCGTGACTGCTCCTGGCCGCCCGGCCTGGGCAATGATCTGTCCTTCACGTTCATGATTCTTCGCATTCAATACTTCATGTTGTATGCCATTCATGGTGAGATACTGACTCAATACTTCATTTTTCTCAACTGAAATAGTACCAATAAGCATTGGCTGACCCTTTGCCTGACACTCTTTTACACGTTCCACAATTGCATTGAATTTTGCCTGCTCATGTTTGTAGATACGATCTTGATTATCAACGCGATTGTCAGGTTTATTTGTGGGAACGGCAATAACTTCCAAACTATAAATTTTTCCAAGTTCTTCTGCTTCTGTCACAGCCGTACCAGTCATACCCGCGAGCTTGCGATACATGCGGAATAAATTTTGGAAAGTAATCGTCGCCAATGTTTGACTTTCACGCTGGATGTTCACACCTTCCTTGGCTTCAATCGCTTGATGTAATCCTTCAGAATAACGTCTTCCTGGCATTTTGTGACCCGTAAATTCATCAACAATAACAACCTCTTGTCCATCCACAATATAATCTTTGTCGCGTTTAAAAAGCATTTCTGCTTTCAGTGCCTGTTCCACATGATGCACCATGCGCACACCACCTTCAACATAAAGGTTTTCAATACCAAGCCACTGTTCAAATTTTGCAATCCCAGCTTCAGTCAATGTAGCACTTCTCATTTTCTCGTCAACATTGTAATCTCCTGGATTTGAAGGATTATCTGGATCATTTTCTTTCAATTGTTTAACTAATTTTGCAAATTGATAATACTGTTCAGTCGCTTCTTCTGCTGGAGCTGAAATGATAAGCGGTGTTCGCGCTTCATCAATCAAAATAGAATCAACTTCATCTACAATCGCGTAATGCATTTCATCGCCAGGTCGCATCACCATTTCTTCCAAAGTTTGCACCATGTTATCGCGCAAATAATCAAAACCAAATTCATTATTGGTTCCATACGTAATGTCGCACTGATATGCTTCACGTCTGCTTGCTGGTCTCAAAAACTCATTCTCTACTTTAAATGATTCAATCTCACTCTCATTTTCTTTGATAGTTTCAGCCTCGTCCCCCGTTCCTCGTCCCCCGTTCCTCACGTTTGCATCATAGACGAACGTCACCCGTTGATTCTGGACAATTCCCACCGACATTCCCAAAAAGTCATAAATCTTTGCCATCCATGTGGCATCGCGTTTTGCAAGGTAATCGTTTACGGTAACGACATGCACGCCTTTTCCTTCAAGCGCGTTCAAATACACCGGCAATGTTGCAACGAGCGTTTTTCCTTCACCTGTACGCATCTCTGCAATATGACCGCGGTGAAGTACTACGCCTCCGATAAGTTGTACATCAAAATGACGCATGCCAGTAGCGCGTTTGGAAGCTTCGCGAACAGTCGCAAATGCTTCAGGAAGAATATCTTCCAACGTCTCGCCTTTTGCCAGGAGTTCTTTGAATTCTATAGTTTTATGCTTCAGTTCACCATCAGATAGTTTTTCAAACTCTGTTTCCAGAGCGTTTATGGTATCAACAATAGGGCGGATATCATCTACCGCCTTTTTATTTGGATCGCCAAAGATTTTTGTGAGGAAAGACATAGGAAAATAAGATTTTACATGGTTTACGAGGCTCACGAAGCCTGCCTGCCGATGAGGCAGGACCTGAAATACTAGATAAGAATATCATGAAATTCAGACTTTGTCCATGCTTGACAAAAAGCCAAAAAAACAGTATTTTAGGGCTAGTTTTCAGCCGGCGCCCAGAGCGCCAGGAGGTATGCATGACCTGCCCGTACTTTGAACCGAAGAAGGATGCGGTCACCCAAACTGCACCGATGCAGAACTGTCGTCGGGAAACTCCACCGACCACTGCCCTCCCCGCCACCAACCGCAAGATCGTGGAAGTCGCAGGTGTCGGCGGAGTGACCCTGACCTATCAGGTCGGGGCAGACGGCGAACCGTTCGACTCCCACCTCTGCACCGGCTGATGAAGCCACCCGGCGCCACCAACGCCGTTCGCACGGAGCTTGAACGCTCTAGCGGACGACCACGGCGCCGGTTCCTTCCCTAAATCAAAAGAATCTCCAAACAGAGATTCTTTTTTATTTATTAATTTTGACCTGCCAATAAGGCAGAGCCTTAGATACTTAATAAGTATACCAAATAATTAGAGTTTACATATGTTCAACACTTAGATTTAACTCTTGACATTTATTATCCAGCGTGCTTAAATGTTGTCAAGTTTTTTCGTTCGGGGAATGTTTACCCCCGAACGCACCAAAGAAGGAAAGAGGGGTGGAATTTTGGGAATGCTTGATGCCGTAATAGATCAAAACAGAGAAGAGGGAGAAGAAGCGAGAAGACGAAAAAAACAACGGAGTGATGCGCGCACCAGAGCAGACAAGGAGAGTGCTCTGGAGTCAATCAGGAACGACACCATAGCCAATATCGCGCAAGCAGCGCGATGTGGTCAGAGATCGTGCTTCGTCGCTATGCACTCATTCAAAACACTGAGCGTCGAATTTGACGATGCAAGGGCTCGCAGCTTCAGCACGTACAGAGAGTGGCATGACGCCGACATGCGAGCGATCTACACTTCGGAAAGGTTGTTCCATGACGACGATCGGCGTGAGCTGATCGCGTGGGCGCAGAAAGAGTGTCGTAGGTACGACCTCCGGGGGGTGATGCAGACGCTGAGAGATGATGAAGGTGTCCCGTGCTACGGTATCCGGTTCACCTGGAACTGAAGCTAGCACCAGGTGCGGGCGGCTTCTATGCAAGCCGTCCAAACCTGTTAATTCTATCTCATAATTTTCGCAGATAAAATTAACAGGGATGGTTTGCATATAATAAGAAGAATCTCTGATGAAGAGATTCTTCTTTTTTTATATATATTCTTTAAATATCTTAATATTCAATATCTTTCCCAGTTATTCTTGATACCCTTTATTATTCCTCAACTCTACTTTATCTTTTCTTCTCATCTTCTCTTTCATTTCATCGAGCTCCACTTTCAAATGATCCTTCACTTTGTCAATCGCTTTATACAAAGTTTCAGATTCTTTCACCACACGAATAGTTTTTCCTGGCACGTCCATGGTCACTTCTGCATAATAAATTTTTCCTTTATTATGGTGATGTGATTGCATGCCGACATCAATATCCGCCTTAGTAATATTATCAAAGAACTTAGTTAAACCATTTATCTTTTCCTCCGCATACTCTCTGATTGCATCTGTAAGGTCGATGCCCGTACCATGAATTGTGGTAATCATACGGTACAATTTTTAATTACAAATTTTGAATTTCGAAACAATTACCAATTTCTAAATTTTAAAATTTAAAATTGTTTCAAAATTTGAAATTCCTAAATTCAAAATTACTTCACTATTTCCACTTCTGGTTCCAATTCAACATTAAACTTAGTATACACTTTTTCTTTCACATTCTCAAAAATTGTCAATACATCATGTTGAGTTGCATCATTGAAATTTACAATAAAATTTCCATGTTCATCAGAAATTTTTGCTCCGCCGTTGGTAAAACCCTTCATACCTACTTGCTCTACAAGCCAGCCGGCGGGGACAGTGCCTCGCTGTTGAAACAATTCAGGTAACTCTTTGATATTGCCAGGCCATTTGTCTAAATGAAAATTTTTGAAAAAACATCCCGGTGAAGCATATGCAGGATACCGCCCATTGCGTTGTTTGATATATGTTTGCATTTCTTCAGCCATCACTTTCTTGTCACCAGGCGTTAACGTGAACCATACACGCAAAATAACATCACCATTTGTCTGGAAATTGCTGCCACGATACTTGAACCCGCATTCTTCTGCGGACAATTCTACAATTTCACCATTTCTCCAAACTTCCACTTTTGAAATACTGGTTCCGGTGTGCTTTCCCATTGCGCCCGCATTCCCTCGCACAGCACCGCCTACTGTTCCGGGTATTCCCACAGCCCATTCAAGACCTGACAAACTGTTTTGCATTGCCAATGAAATAACAGAACTTAGCAGTACGCCAGCCTCTGCTTCAATTGTATTTGAAGACTCAAGAGTCAAGACTGAAGATTTAAAACGAATTACTACTCCTTCGAAACGTTCATCTGAAAACAACATGTTTGATCCACCACCAAGAATATAATATGAAATTCCTTCTCCATTCACATAATTCAGAAGTTCAACCAACTTTTCTCGTTCTTTCACTTCAATAAAAAAATCAGCTGGTCCGCCAATTTTGAATGTGGTATGTTTTGAAAGTGGTTCATTCAATTTTACATGACCGAATTCTTTCAATTTTTTGTAGAGTTGATCCATATTGCAAAAAATCCTTTATTTTACTATAATTAGTGCGCTATGAAAGAGCTAATCCAAGCCTTAAAACAATCTCCCGTCGTCTACGTTACTCGCGATATTGAACGCGCACTTGGCCTTCCCCTTGATACAGAAGGTTATTTTATTATCTCAAATGCTACAGATTTTGCAATGTGTGTACAAAAGGATCACCCCGATTCAGTTTTATTGATAGATGAGAAAGAGCAGTTGGATACATGGGAGCTTCTCCAGCACCCAAAAGTTATAGAATTCCTTCGAAACGTCTCTTCTCCTTCTAAAGGAGAAGGACGGGATGAGGTTAACGTACTCGTCTTCAAACCAACCAAACAAATTGAAGAACTTTGCAAAAAAATGAGCTGGCATTTGCTAAACCCCCAATCAACTCTCGCAAACAAGGCCGAAGAAAAGATAAGCCAGATAGAATGGCTTGGCGATTTGAAAAAATATCTACCTGATTATCAAGTGAAACTGTGCAAAAATATTGACTGGAATGGCGAACGATTTGTTTTGCAATTTAACAGGTCACATACAGGAAGTGGAACAACGCTTGTTGAGAACGAAACTATTTTGAATGAAATTAAACAAACATTTCCCAATCGTGAAGCTCGTATCGCGCCATATATTGAAGGACCCTTGTTTACGAATAATAATGTCGTGACAGCGCAAGGAGATGTTTTGATTGGAAATATAAGTTATCAAATCACTGGTCTTGAGCCATTTACCGATCGTCCATTTGCGACAATTGGAAATGATTGGGGTGTGGTGAAAAAAATGTTAACTCCTGAACAAATAACCTATTACAAACAAATTGCGCAGGATGTTGGAAAGAAATTTTTTGATGAAGGATGGAGAGGATTATTTGGAATAGACGTGGTACTTGATGAGAAAACTGGAAGATTATATTTGCTGGAAATTAATGCGAGGCAGGCTGCATCAACGACGTACGAAAGCCAATTACAGAATGCGGGACGAGGGACGAGGGACGAGGGACGAGAAATAACGACTTTTGAAGCTCATCTCGCCAGCTTATTAAATCTAAACTTAAACAAATACAGTCTTATTTTGATTGACGACGGAGCTCAAATAATTCAACGTGTTACAAAAGATATTCCTACGTTATCAGTTAACAAAGGAATGGAGATGGATTTTTCATATATTTTATACAATAACACAAAACCAAATAGTGACCTTTTACGGATTCAAACTCCATATACCATCATAAGAAAACATAATGAATTGAATAGAAATGGACGTACACTAATTGATTTTGTAATAGCAATAAAAGATGGCAAGACGTGGAATATGCCTCGTGGTGGAATTATATTTATTAAAAATTCAAAAATTCTTTTATTAGAAAGACACAAATTTGGTAAAAATTTCTTTGCGTTGCCAGGGGGAACACAAGAAGAGGGTGAAAATATAAAAGACACAGCTATACGCGAAGGAGTTGAGGAAACGGGATTAGAATTTTCTTTGCAAGACATCGAACCTATCCACATAGACAATAATGGACGAGATGAGTATTATTTTTTTTCAAAAGATATTTCTGGAACCCCACAACTTGGTGAGGAAGAATCAGGAAGAAATACCCCACAAAACTCTTACAAGCTAGTTTGGGTCAATCTTGACGAACTTGATGAAATCAATTTAATTCCAGAAGAAATAAAAAGAAAAATTCTACAAGGTAATAATGGAACAATATGACCATGGATCAATTATCTCCACTGACTCTTCAACTTATCGGTTACTTTACGCATCTCAAAATTGGTAAGAATAATGTTCCAATCCCCTATTTTAATAACCGCCGTGTTCAAGTCCGCGGGGCTTTGCGTGTAAATATTGGAAAAGGAAATCCAAAAGATATAAAAGAAGAATTGAAGATCCTTTCTCTTCGTGAAAAAATTGATTTACGAAATTTCACTCCAGAACAGATTTCGAAATTTCTTATTGACCACCACATCGGCATAGACTGTTCTGGTCTCGCCTACTATATTTTGGATACTGAACTGCAAGCGCAAGGTAGGGGTACTTTGAAAAAAAATATCAAATTCCCATTCGCAAAAAATCCATTGCGCAAACTTCTCGCATGGCTCAGACCAGTAGAAAATTGCGGAGTTTCGACCTTTGCTCATGAAGTAAATAGTGTTCTAGTAGAATTGAAAGATGTACAGCCTGGAGATATGATCGTGATGTTGAATGCCGGACCGAGAAAAGATTATAACCACATTCTTGTCATTCTGAGCGTAGAGAAGAATCTCACAGAAAACGAAGTGATTACCTACATTCACTCATTCAAATATCCTACCGACGGATTATACGACCATGGCGTTCGTGAAGAACACCTAGAAATAACCAATCAAAATGCTCCACTCTTAGAACAACAATGGAGCCAAGAGAAGATGAAGGAGTATGCGAAGACTGCCGAATTACTAAGTATCAGACGCTTAAAACGCTTGTGCTAAATACGAGTATGAAAGATGTCAAACGAAAATGGGATATACTAACAAAAGAAAAAAGGGAAATAAGTATAAAAGAAATTATTTCCTATTTTAAAATTGAAAGGAACGAAGAAATAGGATACATCGCTGCAGAAAAATATACTGGATTTTTTTCTTCAAATGATCGGCGAGGACATTTTTAACAAAGCGATTGATGATTCAAAAAAACAAATAAAACAACACATTGAGAATTTAGAAATTGACCTTGAAACATTAAAACATAAATAAAAATGGATTGTTTCTATTGAAATCCGGCACCAAACATTCCTGGCTCTTGTCGCCCTGCACCCAGCCATTTATAAAATCTTTACCAAGCATGTATTGATGGACTCGGTCGAAATCTTCTTCCGACACAACATCACTCAACTCTGGAAATTCGTGCGCGTTGTGCATTGGTAAATATTGATTCATGAGACTTACATGAACATCAGTGTTGATATTTGCGATATCATCCAGTACACCAAAACTATTTTCAATAGCATGAGGTAAGACGAGATGACGAACAATTAAACCTTTTATCGCAATTCCATTTTCTTCTTGCAATAATCCAACTTGATCAAACATTTCCTGTATAGCATGCCGAGCAATATCTCGGTATTTTTTTATTCCTGAGTATCTGAAGGCAAGCTCGTCATCGCTATATTTGAAATCAGGCAAATAAATATCCACAAGGCCTTTCATTTCTTTTATAATTTCAAGTTGTTCATATCCATTTGAATTCCACACAATTGGCAATCTCAATCCATTATCTTTTGCAATAGTTATCGCTTCTTTGATTTGCTTCCACCAAATTGTGGGCGTAACAAGGTCAATACACACTGCGCCATCATTTTGTAATTTAATCATAATGTCTGCGAGTTCTTGAATTGAATATTCCTTTCCGATCCCCTGTTGTGATATTTGATAATTCTGGCAAAACACACAGCGTAAATTGCAACCAGTAAAAAAAATGGTACCGGCACCAGTCGCGTGGTCGCCGTTAGGCGACTTTACGTGACCACTTTGTTTCTCAACATTATTATCAAAAAAAAGAGAACCTGTTAAAACTGGTTCTTCGCCAAAATGTTTTCCAAACCAAGCTATTTTTACTGCTTCATTCATATATTCTCCTCGGGCGTCTGTACGGCGACGCCCGATGTTGTTGGTTGCCTTGGCTCAGCGACCCATCCGTACATGGGTCACCATAGCCCCTCGTGGCTGTTGGTCCGCGGCCCAGGCCACGACGGATTCTGCGCCGACCAGCTACCGATCTCGGCCATCTTGAGGACGACGGCCGAGAAAATCAAACTGGTCAACCAGATGATCCCCGCGAGCTTCAGCTCTTCGGCGGACAGTTGCTCCGCCAACCAGCCCGCGACAACCACGAGCAAGAAAACAATCCACTCCCAGGCCCTGTGCCTTCTCACAGGGAACCTCCCCTCCCCAGCATTGTGCAGAACGCTGGACTTTCTAGCACGCCTGCACGCGGACGTAGCTTCAGCCGAACAGCGATCCGTCCTTCGGGTCGCAGTACTCCTTCCAGCCGTCTGGTGCTCTCTCTTCCCCAATTGCCTTCAGTCGAAGCACGTCCGAAAGCTCTCGGAACCGCGACTCGGTCAGCTGTGCGCGCGGATCACACATGAGAACCCCGAGGCTGACGCTTGCAGAAGGGAAACCCTTAGAGTTGAGATTACCCCTCTGAGCGGACCAGGGTCTCCATGTGCCTGGTCTGTGACCAAACCCATCCATGTAAACCTCCCCTGTAGAACGGGTTTTCGTTGAACATATTGTATACCAAAACACAAAAAAATCAAGGTTTTTGATAAGTTGAAAAAAAATAGTAGTTATGATACTATTCAGCATGAACTATGACTATTCCGCATGAAAGTCTAGATTTACTCAAAACGGCCATCTCATATGGCCTTATTTCTGCTATAGGTGCTTTTCTGTGGGCTCCGCTTCTTATAGAGATCCTGTACAAATACAAACTTACTCGCCGACCAGAATACGATGCCACACTGGGCATGAACGGCAGGCAGAGCAAAGCTGGTGTTCCTATCATGGGAGGTCTCCTGGTGATTCTCACTGTTGCAGTTGTTACTATCCTATTCAACTGGGAACGCAAATTCACCTGGGTTCCGATTGGTGTCATGTGCTTGTCAGCACTTCTCGGCGGTATAGATGATGTGATGCATGTATACGGACATGAGCGCCGCAGTAGAAAACTTTCACAAATCCTCACACTTATCCGTGTTCACAAAGATTTGAAGATGCGTGTTTGGTACATCATCACATTACCTTGGTCACTGTTTAAACGAACATCTGTCTGGCTCAGCCGCCATCCAGGACGTGGTGTACATGTTCATGAAAAACTGTTACTGCAATTTATAGCTGGCGCGATCACTGCGTGGTGGATTTATTTTAAACTTGGTGAACATTGGCGTGAAATTTATATTCCTTTTGATGGATTTGTGAATATTGGCTGGTGGATTATCCCGTTGATTATTTTCTTTGTCATGTTTACGGCAAATGCGGTAAATGTCGCAGACGGAATGGATGGCCTTGCAGGCGGCTCGCTCATGCTGACATTTTCAACGCTCACCGTATTGAGCTGGTTGAATGGCTACAACGAAATCGCATTTCTGAATGCAACAACTGTGGGCGCGCTCATTGCATATACGTATTTCAACGTGAAGCCTGCCCGCTTTCAAATGGGAGATGTTGGTTCACTTGGCCTTGGCGCTCTGCTTGCAATAAACACGATTGTGATAAATAAAATGTTATTGCTACCCTTTTTGGGTTTTATTTTTTATGCGGAATTATTGAGCGTGATCATTCAAATCGGTGGACGATATTTATTTGGTCGTCGTATTTTCAAGATGGCACCTATTCACCATCACTTTGAACTACGCGGCTGGAGCGAAGAAAAAACCGTTATGCGATTTTGGATTATGCATGCGGCGGTAGTATTACTGGGATTATGGATAGCACTGTACTAGACTAGTTCGGAGTTCAGAGTTCGGAGTTCTTAGTAAATATTTTTATCTACGAACTGTGAACTGTGAACTATGAACTCTTATCTATCTTGGTCTGAAACAACCATCACCGACTTCTCTGATTCAAACATAAACCGCCTATACAACGACGGTTATGTTTTTACACGCATAGAAAAGGGCGTACTAAAACAAACCCGCAGTCTCAGAATTAATCTTGAAAAATTTACCATATATACAAAAAATACACGCGTTTTGAATTCAACTAAAGATGTGGAACTTGATGTTCAACCAATCCCCTACGCGAACTATCATTGGAGTATTCACAAACTCGGTAAAGATTTTTATACAAACAAATTTGATGATGTACAGTTTAGCGCACAGAAAATAAAAGAAATGATTACTGATTCTAGTAAAAGCAACTATAATAAACTGTTTATTTACAAAAAAAATAATGAACCAATCGGGTATACGATTTGCAAAGAAACTGATGAACTGATTCATTACGCCTACCCATTTTATCGACTTGATATTGACATCCGCAATCTCGGTATGGGCATGATGCTCAAAGCAATATTGTATGCAAAGGAACAAGGAAAAAAATATGTGTATCTTGGCTCAGCACAACGACCCACTGACACCTATAAATTGCAGATACGAGGATTGGAGTGGTACGATGGAAAAGAATGGAAAACGGATCTGGAAGAATTAAAAAAAATATTAGAATCTTTATGAAAAAAATATTTTTTCTTTCTTTACTACTTATTTGTATTGCAGGGTGCGGATCAACCCAGCAACCATCCGACTACTCAGAATGGAAAGTGCCAGACAACTTGATGGGATCTGCGGACGAGGCTGTACAGGAACTTCAGCACAAAAATCCAATGCTCAGTTCATCTCAAACACCCACACTCTTTCAGCATGCACTGAATGATAATAATGCAGATCTTCCTTCTCCAGACATAATTACTCGTTATGTTTTGGATAAAAAAATATATGATTTGGTAGGAGTGTATGGAAAAAATGATGATAAGAATCTACTGCCACGAAAATTCCAGATCATTTCAGAAGGTAAACAAATATTCCAAAGAGAAATGTGCTTTGGAGCTGCAGGACCAATAAACGATTTCAAAAAAATAAACAATGAGATAGCTTTGACGTTTTCTGAACCATGCGCAGATAATGAAAATCCAGAATCAGTAGGCCGTGAAAATATTTACTACCAAGGAAAAACAATCAATGAGGAATATAATGTAGAGGAAAGCAAATCATTATTTAGCTACAAAGGAAAACTTGGTTTCATAGGAAAACAAGATGGTGTGTGGCATATATTTTTTAATGGACAACGTCTTCCGTACTCATTTGATTTGATATCTGATTATGCCTGTTGCGCGGCTCCCTATTATTTTGAAGTGTATGAAAATGGCGCGCTCGTTTTTCTCGCAAAAAAACAGGAACAAAATTATATTGTAGAGATTGATTTGAATACGTATTTATGAAACACATCCACTTCATTGGTATTTGTGGTGTCGGCATGAGCGGGCTTGCTTTGGCTATGCAAAAAAGTGGATACACAGTTACCGGAAGTGACAAAGGATTTTATCCTCCTGTTTCAACATATTTGAAAGATGCTGGAGTGAATTATTATGCAGGCTGGCATCCAAACAAAATGATTGAACATGGCGAACCAGATATCGTTGTTGTCGGCAATGTCGCAAGTTCGACCAATCCAGAGTGGCTGTATGTGCAAGAGCATAAATTGAACTATGTTTCCTATCCAGAACTGATCAAACAATTTTTTCTCAAAGAAAATTCTATCGTCTGCGCTGGGACATACGGCAAGACCACTACATCATCTTTGCTTAGTTGGATTTTGAAACACGCACTGTTTGAACCGAGCTACATGTTTGGAGGATTGACAATGAATGACTTTCCATCAGCTGGAATGGGAAATGGAAACTGGAGCGTGCTTGAGGGCGATGAATACAAGACAGCACGTTGGGATATGAAACCAAAATTTTCGCACTACTCCCCTAATCATTTACTTTTAACTGCAGTACAGTGGGATCATGCGGATATATATCCGACAGAAGAAGAATACTTCACTGCATTTCGCGCACTGGTGAATGGTATTCCGAAAAATGGTCTCATCGTGGCAAGTGAGTCTGTAAAAGACATTGTCAGATTGTCAGATTGTCACGTTGTAAAGTATGGAAGTGATACAAATAATGATTATGTTTATTCCAACATTGTTCAGACTAAACAAGGTATTACATTTGATTTGACTCATGAAGGAACAACATTTGCAATTTCAACGCCAATGTTCGGTGCATTTAATGTAGAAAATATTGCAGGATGTTTTGCCATGGCACATCAGATTGGGATTGAACCAAAAATAATTATAGATTCAATTACTTCATTCACTGGTTTGAAACGAAGACTTGAGAAACGCTTTGAAGGAAATCTTACCATCTTTGATGATATCGCACATTCACCAGCAAAAGCTTCATCTGTTTTGAAAACATTGAAATCAATTTACAACGGGAAAGTAATTGCCATTTTTGAACCAAATACAGGCAACCGCCAGCAAGAATCAAAACCGAGCTATGCGAACGCTTTCAACGATGCGGATGAGGTTATAATCCCTCGTCTAACTTCGCTGAAACAGGATCCAACCAAACCGCCACATATCGATGGACAAGAACTCGCGGAAATAATTCACGAAACTCATGACAATGTACACTATATTGAAGAAGATGAACAATTGATCCAGTATATTTTGGATAACACGGATAAGGATGACGTTATCGTGTTCTTGGGAAGTCATGGATTTAGGGGGATGATTGAAGAACTTATAAAATGCTTGCAAAGCTGACAAAGCTTACAAGGCTCACAAGGCCAAACAACAATCTATATATTCTTACCTTGCAAGCATTGTAAGCCTCTCAAGCCTTTTAAGCCTTAATTTTATGAAAATTCCTAAACAAGCAAAACGAGTATTCAAAGGTGATATCTTTGATGTGTATCAGTGGCCTCAAAAAATGTTTGACGGTTCAATCAAAACCTTTGAAATGCTCAAACGACCTGGTACAGTGGAAGTAATTGCTACACGAGGCAATAAAGTTGTTGTATGCAGACAAAGGCAACCACAAAATAAATCTTACTATGATAGTTTATTTAGCGGACGAATGGACAAAAAAGGAGAAGCCCCACTTCAAGCTGCAAAGCGGGAATTGTTGGAAGAAAGTGGTTTAGTATCAAACGATTGGAAATTGTTCAAAGTGTATATGCCGGTGAGCAAAATGGAATGGAGTGTGTATGTCTACATTGCACGTAATTGCGTGTATGCCAAAAAACAAGATCTGGATGGAGGCGAAAAAATTGAAATACAAGAGATATCATTTGATCATTTTTTCAAACTCATGATGAAAGATGCATTTTCAGTTAATCAGCTCGCCACAGATATCATGCGCATGAAACTAGAAGAAAAACTGGGACAGTTTAAAAAAATGTTGTTCAGAAAATAAAGTACGGTTTCCCGTACTTTATGAACTTGATAAACTTGATGAACTCTTAACTTATTTCCCCTCATCCACCACCTCAGCCACGACCTCATCTCCACTGATCGCCGTAACTTGCAAAGAAATACCACACACATTACACTCAATCACTTGCTCAACAACAAGATCATGATATGAGGAAAGATCAACATTATTTTTACATTCTGGACAGATAAGTTGCATATAATGGATTTACTTAAAAATAACGAGACTAGTATAACAGATAACTGATTATAAATCAATATGAAATTTGCTATCATTTCAGACATCCATTTGGGACCAGAAAGGCTGCATAATGGAGTTCAACGCAAACTGTCTAGATTTAGTGAAAAACTTACTGAGAATTTTGTTGAAGAAATGAACACAAATGTGAAACCAGATATGGTCATTCAATTGGGTGATCTAATACAAGATAAGGATTATGAGACAGATAAAATAAACTATAAAATAGGTCTTGATTGGCTAAGTAAATTAACTTGTACAATACACCATGTATTTGGAAATCATGATCAAAAATTTCTTACTGGAAATGATTTAATTAATTTAACAAATAATCCTGAACTATATTATTCATTTGATAATGGAAACTATCATTGCGTAGTACTTTGTTCAAACGACGAGAAAAAGATTCAACCATTTATTCCCAATGAAGAAATAGAATGGCTAAAATCAGACATAGCACATACAGATAAAAAAGTTATTATTTTTGTCCATCATATTCTAAGCGATCAAGATTTAACAGGAAATTTTTGGTTTGAAGGAAAACCTGAGCGTTGCTTGATAAAAAACAGATCAGAAGTAAGAAACATTTTAGAGCAGTCAAAAAAAGTTATAGCCGTATTTCAAGGTCATGCCCATTGGAATAATCAAGAAATTTGCAATGGAATTCCCTATTTTACTATTCAGTCTCTCGTTGAGGATTTTTCCAGCTCAAAAATTCCAAGCGCAAGTTATGCAATTGTAGAAATAACAGATGATCAAATTACGGTCGATGTAAAAGGAAATGACAGCAAAAAAATGTTTTTTTAAATAAATAATCATTATATTTAATACACGCCTAACCCCAATAACCAAACTCCAAAAACTATTGGTGTCCGGCTATTGGTGTCAGGAGTCAGGAAACATATGAAGACTCCCCAACTCTCCTTCCCCGACCTTGCCAAAGCTCTCGGCATACAAGAAATTTATCTGAAACGTGAAGATCAGCACAAATATGGCTCGCACAAAGGGCGTTCAATTCCAATCATGATAAAGAAATATGTAAAAGAAGAAGGCGTCACAAACTTTGTCATTTCTTCTTCTGGCAATGCCGCGCTCGCTGGAATCTGTGCGGTTCAGGCACACAATCGTAATAATCCAAACCCGATTTCACTCACTGTTTTTGTCGGACAAAATATCAATGAAAAGAAACTAAACGTTTTGAAAACTGAAATAGATGATCCACGGGTCAAACTGGAACAGACAGAACGACCAAAACAAGAGGCATTTCAAACAGAGAAAGATGGCACGACAAAATTTCTTCGCCAATCAACTGATGACAACGCTCTTACAGGCTACACTGAACTTGCCCAAGAGCTGGATAAAATTCCAGAACTCCAGGCTATTTTCATTCCTACTTCCTCTGGCACCACCGCACAGGCGCTTGGTGAGGCATTTGCAACATTAACGAACAAACCTCAAATCCATATTGTTCAAACAACTACATGTCATCCTATTGCGTCTGTCATTGCGAGACCTTCCGAGGACGAAGCAATCTCACACCAAGGCGATACCATTACCCAAACTGAATCAAGTATAGCCGACGCCATCGTCGACAACATCGCTCACCGCAAAGATAAAGTTGTTGAGGTAATAAAAAACAGCCATGGATCTGGCTGGATTGTTACTGATGATGAAATTTCTTCTGCTGTGAAACTTGTAGGACAAACATGCAATCTTGCGATCTCACCAAATAGTGCACTTTCAGTAGCTGGACTTGCAAAAGCTGTAGAAAATGGATGGAAATGGGATGGACCAGTTGTGTCTTTGATTACAGGAAGATAACATTATTTCTTCGCAATACTTATCAGATTCCTTCCACCTCTGCTATCTGATAGATAAGGATCTTGTTCAAAGTATTGTTTTTGAATAACAAAACCAGAAGTCTCAAGTAAATTTTTCATGTCTTCTTCAGTGAAAGAATGATAATATCTATCACCGAGGATATTTCCTTTTGGATCACGCCACGGCACAATAAAATCCTGCTCCCCTATTTTAGTATATTTTCCTTTTTCAACTTTTTTATTTGCCCATTCACTTCCCAAATTCCAATTTTTCATTACAAGGAATCCCCGACTCTTCAAAACTCGTTTCATTTCCTTTAGAGCATTCAAACGTTTCTCTCTGTCAGGTAAGTGATGAAATGACGCAATACAATAAATAATATCAAACGTTTCATCTTCAAACGGGAGTTTCTCGGACATGTCCCCTGAAATAAATGTTTTGCCTGGCCATTGTTTCCGAGCAATTTTGAGGAGTTCCTCACTCAAATCAAATCCTGTATAGTCCACTTGCATTTTCTCAAATAAATGGTATAATTTCCCGTTCCCGCAACCGAGATCTAATATCTTGTTTCCATCTTTGGTATACTGCACAAGTTCTTTCTCACTTTCCTGCACATACTTGCGCGTATCAGAAAAAAAAGAAGCAATTTTATTGTATATTTCCCTCGTTTGACTAATAATATTTTTTTTTGAAATATTTTCCATACATGATCGAAAAACTTGAACAAATTATGACACATATCATCTCACAAAAACCTCTTACCAAGGTCCAGTTTGATGATGCCCGCCGAAAGATGGCAAGCAAGCTGAAAATGAAACAGCCATCAAACCATGATTTGTTACCAGTCTACCAGAATCTCGTGAAAAAGAAAAGTATCATGCGCGACAAGCATATTGAATTTTTGTTACGAAAAGCGCAAATACGTACGCTTTCTGGCGTAGCCATTATTACGTCTTTGACAAAACCATACGCCTGCCCAGGTCAGTGCATTTATTGCCCCACAGAAACCAAAATGCCCAAAAGCTATATTGCCTCAGAACCTGCTGCAGCCAGGGCTTTAGGACTCAATTTTGACCCCTACGAGCAAATGCAGAGACGTATAAAGATGCTTGAACAAAACAGCCACCCGACTGATAAAATTGAATATATTATCAAAGGCGGAACGTGGAATTCGTATCCGTTGAAATATCAATATTGGTTCATACTAAGATCGTTTGAAGCATGTAATGATTTAACGCACAAAAACAAAAGATTAAAAGATTGTAAGATTAGAAGATTAAATAAGAAAAGAAATAATCTTTCAATCTTTCAATCTTATAATCTTGAACAATTGCATAAAAAGTTAAACATTGAACAAGAATATAACGACAAAAAAGCTCGTCACAAAATCATCGGCCTCACCCTCGAAACACGCCCTGACGCCATCACTCCAACGACAATTTTCCACATGCGCCAGCAAGGATGCACACGCATTGAGCTAGGACTTCAAGCACCTGATGACAAGATTTTAGAGTTAGTTAAACGCGGACATACAGTTCAGCAATTCAAAGATGCCATGTATTTGTTGCGACAAGCAGGATTTAAGGTTGACTTGCACTTCATGCCGGGACTCCCCGGCTCTACGCCAGAGCACGACGTTGAGATGTACAAACAATTATTTTCTGATCCAGGTTTCAAACCTGATATGGTGAAAATATATCCATGCACAGTAATCAAAAATACTGAATTGTACCAATGGCTCAAAGATAAAAAATATAAACCATACGACGAAAAAGAACTGTTTGATGCAATAATCCAAATGAAAGTGAACACACCGCGTTATTGTCGTATATCACGCCTCATTCGTGACATTCCTGCAAATGAAATTGAAGGTGGAAATATCATTACAAACTTACGAGAATCTTTGCAAACTGAAATGAAAATACGTGGATTTGCATGCCAATGTTTGAGATGCCGGGAAGTGGGTCACGCGTCCCCTCTCCTTTCCAAGGAGAGGGACAGGGTGAGGTCTCTCCCTAAACTTTTTATTGATACATACGAAACAATCGGCGGTACTGAATATTTTCTTAGCTACGAAGATCAGAAGAGACAAACAGTTTTTGCGTTTTTACGATTGCGTATACCCCTCCTTGGAAAGGAGGGGTTGGGGGTGGTTGAGACTTCTTCTAAATCAACCCCCTCTAAACTCCCCCTTTCCAAGGGGGAGAACGTACTCTCAATCCTCCCTGAAATTAAAGATTGTGCTTTCATTCGCGAACTCCATACCTATGGTCAACTCATATCACTTCAGCACAAGAGCACTTCAGCACAGGAACACAACAAAATTCAACATACAGGTCTAGGTAAAAAGCTTGTTCAAGAAGCTGAAACAATTGCAAAGAAAAATAAGTTTAAAAAAGTTGCAGTGATTTCAGGAGTTGGGGTGAGAGGATATTATAGGAAATTGGAGTATAGAAAAAAAGGAACATACATGATAAAAACACTCAAATAATCCCTTAACAAAGGGATTTTTTAATATGAGATATAGAAACCTTGACAAAATGATAAAAAACTGCTATATTTAGCTGTTATTTAATGCCAGCATTGTATATTGACGTCAGTTCATACGGCTATTATGTACTGAAGTCAGTATGACAACATGAGTTATTTCCTCACAGGAAATATTTCTGGTCATTCTGCGTTAGAGGTTGAAGTTCATTACAACGTATGAGAAACAAATGGTGTTGGAGTATAAGCGATTCTGCATAAGGATTTCTGATACTCCAACACCAAACGCTCGGTGTTTCAGGAGCACATGCCGGTACGGTACGCCGGCGACATCATGGATCGAATCGTTTACGGGAGGATCAGATGAGCGAGGAGCGAAGCAGCAACAGGAAGAACTGGATCATCGCGTTCGTCGCGCTCGTGGCCTTCGGGGCCGCGCTGTACCTGCTCTGGAACAGCGGCGAGCAGACCATTTCCCAGTCCACGGACATCACCAACACGGCCGACACGGCCGAGGGAAAGGAGGTGAACACGGAGCCCTCGGCTCCGCCCGAACGAGGCGACTCGTGCGCCACGACCAAGTGCCCCTCAGATCCCCCGTTCTGCGAAGGGAAAAACCTCGTGACGCAGAACTACAGGTGCGAGGCGGGGTCGTGCATGCCCAACGACCCGCTGATGACCGTCTGTGAGTGGGGCTGCATGGACGGCAAGTGCATCGACAAGCCGCCGTGCACCGATGAAGGCTACAAGACCAACAAGCCAGACGAGTACAACCGATTTTTGGAGTACGCCGCTGATCTCACAGAGAGGAGCGCGACAGAGGCCGCAGAGGCGAGGATCCTCTTCGCCGATCTCCAGGCAGCAGTCACAAGTAATGCAAATTTCGAGGGCCTGACCTCCATCTTGGCCTTCACGGCCGAGGATCTCCAGTACATCCAGACGGAGTACCACATCCAGGCGATCTCGGATGGAAAGGAGTGCTACCTCGACAGGTCCGAGAAAACGAGTTCGACTCTCGTCGGCAAGTTCGCTGGCACCTGGGCCGAAGCCCTGGTGTACATCGAACAGTCCTTCACCGAAGCCACGACCGGCGACGGAGCGGACGCTGGCTACTGGATCAGGAAGAAGGACTGGACGACGGGAGTGGTGGTCGTGCCCTCCAAGCTCAACGAAGAGCTCGGGGGAGTCGCTGAGGAGCTCATCCTGAAAGACGAGGCGATGCTCCGGACGTCGGTGATGGCCGTTTTCCCCATCCTCTCGCGCGGACTCAGCGAGCAGCAGCAGACGCTCATCGTGAACGAGCTGCAGAGCCTCTGGAGCTCGCTCGGAAAGGACTACAGCGTCGTCGAGCAGGCCTGCCGCGAGAACTGCATGGACAGTCTCATCTCCTGCGACTGGATCGAGAGCGAGGAGAGCGGTCTGTCCCTTGACGATGCCGCCACCCTCCGCTTCTGGCTCTGCCAGCAGGGCTGGCGCGGGGTGCGGGACAAGACCGAAAACGAGCGGGCCTGGATCGAGTACCGACGCACGCACCCCGAGGTCGTCGCAAAGGCGAATGCCCAGCTCCTGGTCCTGCGCTTCTGGACCTTCTACGTGGCCCGCGAGCTGGGTTACGAGGGCTCTGACGCCTGGAGCGCCGAACTGACGCCGATCATCAACAACAACAAGGCACTGGTCCTGCGGGACTGGTACCTCGCGGAGCTCAAGAAACAGGGCAAGACGCCCGCGCCGACGCCGATGGTCAAGACGGACTACACGGTCGTGAGCCTGGAAGAGGACTACGCGGTCATCAAGAAGGGTGACAGCGGGAAACCCCAGATGATCACGGTCGGCGTCAAGATCGAGGACAAGTTCACGGTCAAGGCGATCGACCGGTCCACGGGCGTCACGCTCACGCTGGCCGACGGCACCGAGGTCATCCTCCCGCCGCCGAAGGCCGAGGCGGACGACGCTGAGACCGCGCCGCAGGAAGTGCCCGTCCCGCCCCCCACTGCTCCCGCCGGCAGGGTGATCATCCTGCGCTGATCTCTCTCATCGCCCCGCTTCAGGGGCAACTCATACGACGAACAACAACCTCAACGAATCCCCGACAACAGTCGGGGCCGGAGTATCTCTTTCTTGCGAAAGGAAGAAATTGACGAATAAAAAACCGTTCCAACATAGGACGGTTTTTTATTATACACAGATTTTATATTAACCAAATGACAATACTACTACTCCGCTCATCATCAAGATCAATGCTCCAATTTTAAACAATATATTTTTCTTATCAATTTCTTCTTTTATAATCTTCGGAAAAAATAGAGTTAGTAAAATAGCAATAATAAAAACAAATAATGATTGAAAGCCTTCGGTTGCGCCAACCAGTGCGACCGGACCGAGCGAGATTGCTTTCAAATTTGCAATTATCCCCGCACGACTTAATAGAGCAACGATAATTATAATTGCGACAAGACTGACAGGATACCCAACTAAAATATGTTGTTCTTTGAATTCAAACCTAAATTGTTTTGATAAGAAGAAAAATAAACTAAACACGCAAAATAAAATTGCGTTAATTATGTAGATTGTTGAGAATGGAATATAGCTACTAATATAGCGTACGATAACATCGTGACATGCATAAAAGAAACAAGAAATGAGCATCAAAAATAGTGCACGCGATATAACTATTTTTTTTCCTATAGCGTGCAAAGAGGTCACCACTGCTCCGCTCACGAGCAGCGCAAATGCGAATAACTGTTGTGGATCAAGCCTCTCCCCTATCACCAACCACGCAATTAAGAACGTACATATCGGCGTAATATTCCACCACAAATTAATACGTGATATCTCTTCCAATTGAACTACTTTGACATAAAAATATGTTGCGATAAAAAAACAAAACGCTGCAATACTATTGAGCACAAGCAGGTTGAAAGGTGGGAGTTGAAATCCTACAAAAGGAACAATAATAAGCGAGACTAACCCCGCAAAAAAACCAATAACCAAATATACTACAGGGGATTTAAATTTTTTATCTATTAGATATTTTTCAGATACGCCTGCTATAGACCAAAACAATCGAGCTAAAATAGAGTAAAACAGCCACGTCATAGCTATTTGATTAGAATATCAAAAAATGATAGACTTACTATACGCTAAATTGGTCTGATTTTCAATCTATGGAACCATTTCCTGAGACAATTATAGCTTCTGGTCCAGTCATTATTGAGAATGGCAAGGTTTTGTTGAATCGTGAACAAAAAGATTATGGTATAACGCCATGGCTATTTCCTGGCGGAAAACTGGAATATTCAGACGAAGATATTGAGCTTGCCTGCAAACGTGAGGTGAAGGAAGAAATGGGAATAGAAATAAAAATAATAAAACAATTGCAGACAATAACTTCTGAACAAAGAGGGAAAAAATATGTTTTGCATCACTTTCTGGCTGAACGTATTGGAGAAATTAAGCCAGCAGAAGATATTGTTGATTGGGGATGGTTTGATATACATAACTTACCGCAAAATTGTGCACCAAATGTTACAAAGATAATTGCGGATTTAAGATTGCAGAATGCAGAATAAAGAACAACACGATAAAAAATATGGAGAAGGAGGATTTAAAAATACGTACTAAAAAATATGCTGTAAGAATAATAAAATTAGTTGAAGCATTGCCCAAGACGACGACTGGTCGGACGATTGGAAATCAATTGATTAGATCTGGGACAAGTGTAGCGGCAAATTATAGAGCTGCGTGCAGAGGTCGTTCACGAGCTGAATTTATTTCAAAGATTGGAATAGTCATAGAAGAGGCAGACGAAAGTGCATTTTGGCTAGAACTTATTGTTGAATCTGGACTCATGAAAAAAGAACTTTTAGAACCCCTTCTCAAAGAAACAAATGAATTGGTGGCAATAATGGTAGCTTCATCTAATACAGCAACAAAAAATAAGTAGTCTTTCATTTTTTTTATTCTATTCTGAATTCTGCAATCTTAAATTAACATTTTACTACTATGAATAAAGCAAAACTTACACAATATGATCCTCCTATCCAACAAGCAATCACAAAAGAACTTAATCGCCAAGAACAAGGACTTGAAATGATTCCATCTGAAAACTTTGTTTCCCTTGCTGTTCTTGAGGCACTCGGGTCAATTTTAACAAACAAATACTCTGAAGGGTACGTCGGCAAGCGATATTATGGCGGATGCGAATTTATTGACGAAGTAGAACAGCTCGCGATTGATAGGGCAAAACAACTGTTTGGTGCAGAACATGTGAATGTCCAGCCATTGTCTGGTGCTCCTGCAAACATTGCTGTGTATTTTGCTCTGCTTGAACCAGGAGATACCGTACTTGGTATGGATCTCTCTCATGGAGGACACCTTACCCACGGTCATCCGGTCACCTACATGACAAAAATATTTAATTTTGTTCGCTACAAAACTGATGCACAGGGAAAAATTGATTTGGATAATTTGCGCGAGATGGCACAAACTCATAAACCAAAAGTTATCTTGGTAGGTTACAGCGCATATTCTCGTGAAATTGAATATGAAAAAATAAAAGCAATTGCAGATGAAGTAGGAGCAATCACTATGGCCGACATTGCGCATATTGCAGGTCTTATTGCCGCAGGTGAAATGAATAATCCAGTACCAATCTTTGATGTGGTAACAACTACAACGCACAAAACATTACGTGGTCCTCGTGGTGGTATGATCATGTGCAAAGAAAAATTTGCGAAGCAAATTGACAAAGCAGTGTTCCCCGGTTTCCAAGGCGGACCACATGAAAATAATATTGCAGCAAAAGCTATTGCATTCAAAGAAGCACTGGAACCATCATTCAAGGAATATGCACAACAAATAAAAAAGAATGCAAAAGTGCTCGAAAAGAAATTCAATGAGTTTGGGTACAAACTCATGTTCGGTGGAACAGACAATCATTTATTGCTCGTTGATGTAACACCAAAGAATATTTCTGGCAAGGAAGCACAGATTGCATTAGACAAAGCAGGCATTACCGTCAACAAAAATATGATTCCTGATGATCCACGATCCCCTATGGATCCATCAGGCATTCGTTTTGGTACGCCAGCACTTACCACACGAGGAATGAAAGAAGCTGAAATGGAACTTGTGGCTGATTGGATGAATGAAGCGATGATGAATTGGAAAGATGAAACAAAACTTGCAGATATTAAACAAAGAGTTATTGAATTGACGAAGAAATTTCCACTATACCCAGAATTGAAATAGAACGCGAATCAAACGGATTTACGAATTTTGATGCCTGCCTGCGCAGGCAGGAATTCGTTTTTATCCTTTTAATTCGTTACATCCGTGTTCTATTGACCTATGCAAAAAATAATCAAAACACAAGAAGAAATGATTATCTTTGGTAAAGAACTCGCCTCAAAACTCACCGGCGGTGATATTGTGTTACTTCATGGTGATCTTGGTGCAGGGAAAACAACACTGACGAAAGGTATTGCGATGGGACTTGGGGTTGAAGATGAAATTGTTAGTCCGACGTTTACACTGATGCAGGAATATAAGACTCAAGATTCGAGACTAGAAGATTATAAGATTAAAAGATTAGTGCATATTGATACGTATCGACTTGAAAACGAGGAACAACTGCGCGAGATTGGAGTGGAAGATTATTTAGGTGATAAAGAGACAGTATGCGTGATTGAGTGGCCGGAGAAAATTGAGAGATTGTTGGTTGGTAGAAAAGTTATGAACATACTGATTGAACATTGTGAGGGAGGGAGAAAAATAAAGGTTGAGAATCAAAAAATATAACACTAAAAGAGCCCGCTTAAAACGGGCTTTTTGTTACATGTTATGTGCTATGTGTTACGTGTCGAATACACACACCCGCAATATTTCTGCCTATAAATCCCCCGTTCTTCCACCATCTTTTTCCCCTTCTCCTGTCTTCCATCCTTCTTCCAGTCAACATCGTAAAACTTTATTCCGTATTCCTCTGCAAGTTTTAAACCAATCGGATGAATTATGTCGGCTTTTTTATTTCGCCCGCTTGTCAAACTTGTACCAAATATTTCAAAGCCATGTTCTTTTGCGTATTGAGATGTTCGTTCCAAACGCAATGCAAAACATTTTGAACACCGAGCTCCGCTCTCTAGTTCTTTTTCTAAACCTGCAACTTTCTTATGCCATTGTTGCGGTTCATAATCCATATCAACCATCGAGACATTCCATTCCTCGCAAACTCGTACGACTTCTTTTTTTCGTTTTAAATATTCTTCCTCTGGATGAATATTTGGATTATAAAAAAAGACCGTCAATTCAAATTGATTTTTGAGTTCATCAATGATTGCGATGCTGCATGGTGCACAACAAGTATGAAGAAGAAATTTTTGCATATTTACGGCTGTGTTGGTGTAATTAAATCTCTATTTCTCAACTCCTGAATAAGAGCGTCATAGAAAGAAGGGCTGCTTTGCCAACCACCCGAACCACTTTTTTGACTTCTATTTGCCCATGTAAACAATTCTCTATCGGATGCTGATATTAAGTTCCTTAATCTTAAATCTAAGTTTCTCGGACTAAACGAAGAAGGATCATTTCTACGCAACTCAGCTAAGAAAAGAAGGAGCGCGGTTAAGTGTTCCAAATCAAGATTAGAATCAAACTGGGATTCACCAGCTTCTGCATTACCTCTGGGTTTTCCAAAATGACCTTCTATTAGTTTTCCCATATGTTAGTTGATACAACTGACTGTTTAATTTCACAAAATATAGTTCTGAAATATTGGTTATTTTACTTAAAATAATCCTTATTTTTTAACTCACCAGGCAGATAGTCTTGCTTTGCATCCTCACCTTCAAAATTTGGTGTATATTTATAATCTTTCCCATATCCAATATCTTTCATAAACCTTGTTGGCGCATTACGCAGATGTAATGGCACACCCAAATGTGATGTAGCTTTTGCGTCTTCTGCCGCTTTCTGATACGCAGTATACAACAAATTTGATTTCTTTGACTTTGCACAATATACCACTGCTTGAGCAAGATGAACAGTGCACTCGGGCATACCAATTTTGTGGCACGCATCATACGCAGCATTTGCCTGTATCATAGCTTCGCTATTTGCCATGCCTATATCCTCGCTCGCAAATCGTAAAACTCTGCGT
>Ga0172379_10003454_pt1 | contig 25148 bp, 22 predicted proteins | sample GrowelOW334metaG_FD_119756 | JGI IMG/M metagenome (GOLD analysis project Ga0172379, IMG submission 119756) | Groundwater microbial communities from an aquifer near a municipal landfill in Southern Ontario, Canada - Groundwater well OW334 metaG | ecosystem: Environmental > Aquatic > Deep...
ACTTCCCATTCCTGAGCAGTAAAATGATGAGCCGGCGCCTCACGGTCGATGATGTCAAAAGAGCGGGCCTCGATGTCCGACCCGCTCAGGGGTTTTTTATAGAGACCGTATATCAAGGGTTTTTTTAAGTCTGTCTTATCATCCATGTTGACACGAAACTCGTTCTTTCTTTGTCGTTAGGCTAACTTACGTAACCGGTTTCATCGGTACTTCCTGCATAAGGCCAGAAATGCCTCCAGGGATGCCGGTCGGCTGGCAAGATGTAGATGGATATAACTGGCCAGGATATTCCCCTTTTGAAATCCCTCCTGATAAACTTCATTGGTTCGCCGATAGGTCATATCATAGATGGACCGCCACCCCTCTTTGCCCACTGGAGTTACCAGCAGTTCAGAATAGTGAAATTCATGCCCCCGGAGTAGGTCGCCTTTCTCTCCCCAGAGGCTGTCCTCCCTGAGGGCGACCTCCACATAACCCAAGGACTTGATCCGGTCAAGCATCCTTGTCCTTGCCGGGACAAGCCCGACCATCGGATAGGAAATGTTGTCCCTGGTTTCAATCCCTTCGGACAGGTACATCAATCCCCCACATTCCGCATAGACAGGCCGGCCCGAGCGGGCAAATTTGCGAATGTCTTCTTTCATAGCCTCGTTGACCGCCAATATTTCCGCATACTCTTCCGGGTAGCCGCCGCCTATGTATAGGGCGTCTATCCCGGCGGGAAGCTTCGCCTCCACCAAGGGTGAAAAAGGAATCATGGTGCAGCCACGCTTCGTCAATTCATCGAACAGATCCTGATAGTAGAAGTGAAAGGCATCATCCCTGGCGACACCGATACGAATGGTCTTCCCGTGCGACGGATTGATTCCCTGATTGTTCCCAAGGGAAAACAAACCGGCGCTGTCGGCGATACGCAGGATATCGTCGAGGGAAACCTGGCGCTCCACAGCACCGGCCATGGCGTCGAGGAACAAAGGCGAGAGATTCTTGGCATTCGCCGTAACCAGTCCCAAGTGGCGGCTCGACAGGGCGGGCAGACCGTCCTTTTCGATCGCCCCCACGAGCCTTGAAACGCCTGAATATTCCAGGCTCCTTCCCACCAACTCGGCATGACGCCGGGATCCGCAGGCATTGGCGATGACACCATCAATATGAACCCCTTCATAAAAGGTTGCAAATCCTTTGACCAGGGCCGCAATGCTTCCTGCCATCCCATAGACATCCGCCACCAGAATAACCGGAGAGTTCAGCCACAAGGCAATCTCGGCGCTGCTTCCGGCAATGGAATCTGGATAAGCCCCGTCGAATAATCCCATGACGCCCTCAATGATGGAAACATCGGCATCCACGCTCACCCGGGAAAACAATCGGGTCACATATTCCTGATTACTCATCCAACTATCGAGATTATAGGCGGGGCGCCCCGAGGCAACAGTATGATAGGAGGGATCAAGGAAATCCGGTCCTACCTTGAATGTCTGAACTCGCAGCCCCCGCCGCTTCAGAGCGGCAATCAGCCCCAAGGTCACCGAGGTTTTCCCGACGCCGCTGTGGGTACCGGCAATCATAATACGTGGAATCATCGTTCGTTCTCCTCGGGACTTTCTAACAACGCTTGGCTCGATAGTAAAGTCTTTTGTGCAAAGCGCTGCTGCCCCTGTTGCGTTTTTTCTTGCTATCTTTGGCAGGATAAGTTTATGCTATGCCATAATTAACGTATATTACCGGGCAGCTAATTCTCCGTTGCCGGAAGAGAGAAAACATTCATATGACCGAAACAGAAACAAATGTAACTTCGAGTCCGCAATTAAGAACATCGGAAGGGGAAGCATCCGAGGCGGCATCACCCCTTCCCGACCAGGAAAAACGCCCCCCCCGCCATCGCCCTCCCCGAAAAAGGAAAAAGCAGCCGGTTTCCACCGAAGATTCCCCCGCTCTTGCCGATTCCCCAATCATGGAGGAACGCTGGGAGCCCAGGCAGTTCAAGGTTCCCCCTATTGAGGGCAAAACCAGGTTTCACGATTTCGACCTTCCAGACCCGCTGATGCACGCCATTAGCGATCTCGGCTTTCAGTATTGCACCCCGATCCAGGCGGAAATCCTTCCCAGCACCCTTTCGGGAAAAGATGCCAGCGGCAGAGCCCAGACCGGCACGGGAAAGACGGCTGCCTTCCTGATCGCCGTCATTACGCGTCTTATGAACCATCACCACCCGGGAGAAAGACCCCACGGAACACCCCGGGTACTGATCCTTGCCCCTACCCGGGAGCTGGTGCTCCAGATCTCGGCGGAAGCCCGCCAACTCGTCAAATACTGCGGTCTGAAGATCATTTCTGTGTTTGGCGGGATGGATTACGATAAACAACGCCAGCAGTTAGCCGCCGGTCCCGTAGATATAATGGTGGCCACACCGGGAAGGTTACTGGACTTTCAGCGTCGCGGCGACATAACCCTGAAAAAGATCGAGGTAATGATCATTGACGAGGCCGACCGGATGCTCGATATGGGCTTTATCCCGGACGTCCGCATGATCATCCACAGCACCCCGCCCCGGGAGAAACGCCAGACCCTCCTTTTCAGCGCCACCCTGACCGGAGAAATTACCCGCCTCGCCTCCCAATGGACCGTCAACCCGGTAACGGTGGAAATCGCACCGGAGCAGGTGGCCGTCGATACGGTAGACCAGATCGTTTATATCGTGACGGAGCACCAAAAATTTGACCTGCTGTTCAACATCATTACCAGAGAGAACCTGGAGCGGGTTCTTGTCTTCTGTAACCGGAAAGACGAGGTCAGACGTCTCGCCGAGCGGCTTACCCGCTACGGCATCAACTGCTCTGAACTCTCCGGCGACATCCCCCAGGGAAGCCGGATTCGCCGCCTCGATGATTTCAAAAGCGGAAAAATCCGGGTCATGGTCGCTACAGATGTTGCTGGCCGGGGTATTCACATCGAGGGGATGGATCACGTCATCAACTTCACCTTGCCCCATGATCCCGAAGATTACGTGCACCGCATCGGACGCACTGGCCGGGCGGGGGCCAGCGGCACCGCTGTCAGCTTTGCCGACGAGGGCGACGCCTTTTACATCGCCCCCATCGAGGCGTTCATGGGCCGGGAACTGCACTGTATCGAACCCGACGATGAAATGCTGACCAAGCCGGTAGCTGTTTATCCCGCCAAAAAAAGCCTCCCCCGAAGTAGACGGCAAACCACAGACAGAAGACCTCCCCCCACCCGTTCCCGGCGGCCTCATTTTTGACGGACCGCAAGGATCCTTTGAACCAATTTCTATGCTGGTTAGGCTGATCAATGAGTATTTTCAAATAGTGGATGTCAGTCGCAACTACTGACTGCTCATGTGGCCCCTGCTTATCCAGATCTTCATCTTTACGGAGAGGCATCAACTATTTTTTATTGAAGGGATTGACTGCCATTCATAAAAATATGACATGTACCAGACCTTGACGCTACCTAAAGTCCTTATTTTTCTACTTGGAATACTGCAATTATTCTATCCTCACCAAATCCCCTGTACCTTCCTATTTTTGACAACCTCCTGAACTTGTTCATCTATATTTGAAAGGAAATTAAATCCGGTCTTTATTTCAACGTCCCTTATTGTCACAATATACTTCGCCATATCCGCCATATTGACTTTTTCATTGGGCATTATGAAGGCTATGGCCTCCACATTGTATGGATCATATATGATCTTATAGAGATGTGTCGGCACCGGCACCTTATTTATGCCGATTGTCTTCAGTACACCGTCTTCATATATCGGCCCAGCAACGATATAAAGCGCTCCCCTGTTAATCGCCAAATTTCGGATACGTTCTTCAAACTCCTGATTCGTCCTTTTGCCTTTACGGGGAACCATATTTGACAAATAAAAGCACTCCACCATTGCCTGTTGATCCCACTTCATGTTGGCGGCAGATGCCATTTGTTCTCTCTCATAACCACTATCTTTATAATCGTCGAGTTCTGCCCGCTCACCTTCTTTCAAATCTGGGTCTGGCTGGAATCTATTATATCTGGGAAGGTTTCCTTGAGCCTTCTCTGCTGTCAGATGTTCAATAACCCAAAGCGGTGTCTTATGTTCAACACTATAAGCTAAAAGGAACCCCTTCCGACATAGTAGTTTCCCTTGTTCGCCGGGTATGCCCAACCGGGAGTATTCTTTACAGTCTTCTATCGGCCCGGCAAAGGTGATGGTTGTGATAAATACTAAGGCAGTGGCTAAGATTAGCGCTATTTGGGCTTTATTTGACATGGAAAGGCTCTTTGACAACACCTTTACACCCTCCTGTTGACGGTCAATGACAATTGGGTAGGTTCATATTATCCGCAACATACATGGATATGCTACCCTATGGATAGAAAATTATTAATGAGTACGCTTTGAAGGGATTGACTGCTATTCATAAAATAATGACATGCACTGATACTTCATCATTCTTATTTGTCTGCCTTAAGCCAATTTAGTGCTGCATCCTTGTCAGCGTAATCAAAGTGCCTTACTTCGGCCTGTATAAAATGATCGGCAACCTGCGGCATGATCGATAGAAATGTGCCATCTGTCACGGCGGCAATCTTCTTAACTTTCTGATGATGGTTCTTGACAAATTTCATATGGGAAAGGAATGCTGCAAAATTATCCCATCCCGGGAAGGATTTGGCATAAATCATCAAGCCATTAAGTTTGCCTTTTTCTTTGATATAAGGATCAACTTCTTGGATCAATTTTTCGAAATCTACTGATTCCAAGGGGCCACTAGGCATAATAATCAATATACTCTCCGCGCGATTTAATTCGTATTTAAGCATTGGCACTCTCCATTCTTTAATCTAATTAACACTGTTTCAAGGGCTTTGCGGCAGACTCCTTATGCCGTCCACTCTTTCTCTTCAACCTTCCAGTTCTATTTTTTTGCCAGTTGTCTTGCCCAAAGTGTCAGCCAGATGACGACAAATATCATCATGGCAACGCCAAGCTTATATGCCACCATTGCCCACAGCCAGATAGTGCGGATTTCCTGCCAGGTAACGCTTTCACCCCAAAAGAAAAGCATTCCTGAAGGCTGCCTGGGTATAATTAGCAAATAAGCAAACCATTGAATCAGCAGGATACAGTATGCGATTAACACTGTCCACCATCCAGCCACTGCCGCCGCCCGCACTTTTTTTGTGAATAGATCGTCCATGATGATTCCCTTTCTAAGCGCTCAATTCCTGTCGTTGCAAAGAGGATGCATTCAAAAGCTCCTTTGTAGGGCGCGCATCAACATCTGTGAAAAAATGACCGGATTTATGCCTTTTTCGTTGAATCCAATGTGTTTCGTTTTACCACTCTCCCTGTCCATAATCTTTGAAATTCCATCAATGACAACGATATCTTGATCCTTGATTGAAAGATCCGCATGGAATCCAAGCAACTCGAAAGACTTCTCAATAATCATCATATGCCGATCCATTATTTGCCTGCCGATGGTTAGGGTTAGACCGGACGTAAAGTTAAACAGGTCCCAGATCAAGCCGATGGGTATATCAACCTTCTCTTCCTTCAGTATTTTGTAATTCGCATATCCGAGATAACATGCACATAATGTAAATGTGGGTAGAGTCAATAAATCATAAATTTCGCCGTTTTCTTGAATATCAGCGGGTATTTTCCCTTTCTTCACAACCTTAATACCGGAAAGGTGGGATAGCCTCTTACTTTCCGAAAGAGACATCTTCGAGCCAGATTCTCCATGCTTTTCTTGCGAATGATTATTTTTCATGAATCCACCTCCCATTTATCAATTAAACACAAAACCCCACTCTCTTTTTGAGAAACAGGGTTTCGATAATCTCTCCATGGCATCACCTTTATTCAAAGGGTTCAAATTGGTTGTTAACCTTTTAACGATGCATTATTCACTCTTAATTCATATGCACCTGACTCATAAAAAAGTCAAGAGTATGCTCCATTGTTTGCAAACGCAATTCAGCGATATGAAATAAATTTCCCCTGGTCGCTTTTATTTGCAATATAGGCTGTAAAGATAACCGGGACGAGAAGCGAACGGTTGCTTAATCATTGTTTTTGAACCGTCCCATTTTCTCATTCTATCTTGTCTGCACAACTATCTCTAAAAAGACAATCCTGGCTTCAGTATGAACGTAGAATCTTTCCGAAAAAGCTCACTGCCATCCATTCGGTGAATATAAAGTCGGAAATTCTGGTGCCTGATGTAGTATCCAGGATAATTGACCGACTCGAAGGAGAAGCCACCTTCACCTTGCAAGCTCGGAATAATCTTGAATGTTGCGTCGTTTCTGAATAAATCACTACCATCGGGTTTGTGCAGCCTCAATTCAAAGTTTTGATGTCTCAGATAACGGTCGGGATAATTAACAGAACGGAAAGAAAAATAGCGCTTGTCTGCAAGTCCTGGCACCAATATAAAGCTTGCATCGCTTCTATCCAAATCTGACTGGATAGGATCGATATAGCCTATGAATCCCTTATGACGAATATAGCGATCAGGGTAATTAACCGATTGAAAGGACGATATTGTTGTCTGAGCTTGGGCAATAGATAAGGACGAAAATGTAGAAGCAAGAAGAATCGAGGGAACGAATAAGGAAACCAAAATCCCACACAGCCATTTAGAATTGTATTTCATGATTAACCTCCAGTTTTTTAATCAATTTATAGCTAAATTACCCCTATCCCGATTTCAGCTTGCCATTCTTATTATATGCGAACGGGAAATAGGCCGTCAACACTTTATAACTTTCAAACCGAAATTAATGAATTGGCAGGAATACTTGGAGCATTGACTTATATTTGTTGTCAGTAGGCTGATCTTGATCAAATATCAATAAAGCCGATCTCATGTGCATATACCATATGAGGTGAGGATAGCCAATCATAGTCGTTGCGCGCCTGCAACGATTTTAGTCAACTAAAACAGTTTTAAAAGAAATCCCATCTTTTCCGTAGATAGATTCAACCATTCAGTAAAATCGCTTTCCCTCAGGTACAAAAGAACCGGATAAGTTTCAATATTTCAATGGGTCAACGGCCGGGGCGGATCAGAAAGTCGGGCTGGCGGCAGCTCCGGGTGCTTTTGGACAGAATTTCATAGCTACAGGCCGTCGGTTTCCCCTGGCGGTCATAACAGAGAAAGACCTCCTTCAAGAAACGGCCTGAACCGGAACAGAACACGGCCATGCCGTTATCCGGCAGATTGGCGTCCACCGCCTTGAATTCCTTCTTGAGCGCCACCGTGGTCGTACGAAGCGGTTCGCGCAAATGTCGGTATCGCGGGGGGAGAGGGGCGGCTTGCTTGAGTGCCTTAGCCAAGGCAAGATACTCTTGGGGTAAAAGGCCGGAACAGGTCCCATGACGGCGCCATTCATGGTCATAGAGGCGATCATTGGGGAACAGGCCGGGGAATTCCCGTTTGAGTTGAGAGGGTAAATGGACGGAGGAACAATTTTGCGGAAAGCTCTTTTGATACTGGGGCCAAAGCCCGTGGAGGACAAAACCCGGATTTCTTCCTGGCCTGCACTGCTCGGAATCTTTGCCGCCCTGCCCGGCACAAAAATTGGGTGACCAGGACATGGCGAGGACATAGAAATCGAAATCCCCAGAACCATTCCTGGAAGCAGACCCACCACAAGCGGGGCAGGCCATGGCAAACACGATGATCAGTAAATTGAATAATATGAATAGTCTCTTCATTTGGCTTTCCCGGCTTGATTGCCTAAAACTCGACGCCTTTTTGAGCAGGCCAGCCTGCAACGTATCCATGCTTAATCATGGTCATCTCCGTTACCGTATCGGCCAAGCTAATCAGGCCTGCCGGAGCCCGGCGACCGGTCATGATGATAACCACCTTCGGTCCGGCCTTGTGTATTGCCTCTATAACTGCCTCTTCGGCTAAAAGGTCTTTTGTGACAGCCAGGCAGATCTCATCCATCACTACCAGGGCATAGTTGCCCTCAGCAATGGCCGTCGTAACCTTTCTGAGACCCTCATGGGCCGCCTGTTGATGCACCGCGAATACAGGGCTTGTTCTATCGGGGATAAATCCCAGACCGGTCTGAACGATCTCCACCCCGGGCAGATGACGGCAGGCGCTGAGTTCCCCCGTTTCCCCGGCGGCCTTGACAAACTGAACGATAAGGGATTTCAGGCCATGACCACTGGCGCGGAGGACCATACCCAGGGCTGCGGTGGTCTTGCCCTTGCCGTTGCCGGTAAATAGCACTATGCGGGGAAGATCTTGTTTCACTATTTCAATCCCATAATACGGTAGATCTTTTCCATATCGAGGCTGCGCCGGACGATCTCGGCCAAGCGGTCGAAGGCCGGTTCCAGGTCATAGACGGCGAGGATCTTTCCCAGGGGCGCCAATGAGCGGCGGCGGCGGAGTCCATCGATAAACCAGCGCCGGAAGGCGTCATCGTCGAAGACCCCATGGAGGTAGGTCCCCCAGGTGCGGCCGTCAGGCGATTGCACCCCGATTATTTCCCCGTCTTCCCGGAAAAAGGCCGGGTGGTTTCCCGCTCCCGCCGTCTGGCCGTGGTGAATCTCATAGCCCTTCACGGGCAGCCCCGATTCCACATGCCTTCCTTTTACGCATTTCAGGGTTTTCTCCCAGGCCAGGATCGTCGTCACGGGGAGGAGGCCCAGGCCTACCGTGGTCTTCCCTGCCGACTTTTTCCCGGCAGATGTTAAAGCGGGTGACGGGAAATTAAGCAACCCCGAGGGCGCCAGGGTTGTTTCTCCTTTGGATTCCAAACCGTGGGGATCGGCGATCTCCTTGCCAAGGATCTGAAATCCGCCGCATATTCCCACCAATTCCGTCTTTCCTTCCCCGGCCAGACGTTTTATTTCGCGCACCAGGCCGTTGTTTTCCAGATAGGCCATATCGGCGATGACATTCTTGCTTCCCGGCAGGATCAGGGCGTCGGGACTCCCTATTTCCTTAGCCGATCTGACGATGCGCAGGGAAACATCCGGCTCAATCCGGAAAGGGTCAAAATCGGTAAAATTGGAGATATGGGGCAAGTCCAAGACGGCAATCTCCACCGCTTCTACCTCCCGAGGCGCTGTATCCAGAAGGCCGCTTTTGAAGGTTACCGAGTCTTCCTCCGGCAGCCCGAGGCGGTGGATGTAGGGAACCACGCCGAAGGTTGGCTTTCCCGTGTGGCGATACGTATAGTCAATGGCATCTTTGAGGAGGGCCTCCTGACCACGGAAACGGTTGATCACAAAGCCGGCAATCAGACTCCGCTCCCATTCGGCCAGCACTTCCATTGTCCCCACAAAGGAGGCAAAAACGCCTCCCCTGTCGATGTCGCCCACCAGAAGGACCGTAGCCCCGGCATAACGAGCCATGGTCATATTAACGATATCGTGATGTTTGAGATTCACCTCGGCGGGGCTCCCGGCCCCTTCCAGTACAATGGCGTCGTACTCCTCCGCCAGGGAGTTAAAAGCAGCCTGCGCTGCGGCAAAGGCCTCCGGCTTGTAATTGATGTAGGCGTTTACATCCATGTTCCCCACGGGTTCCCCCATGACGATCACCTGGGCTCCTGTGTCGCTGCTTGGCTTGAGAAGGATCGGATTCATCCGGACATCGGGATCGAGGCGGCTGGCCTGGGCTTGCACCACCTGGGCCCGCCCCATCTCCCCGCCATCGCGGGTCACGTAGGAATTCAGGGACATGTTCTGGGATTTGAACGGCGCCACCCGGTAACCGTCCTGGAGAAGAATCCGGCAGACGGCGGCGGAAAGGATGCTCTTGCCCGCATTGGAATTGGTCCCCTGAAACATGATCGCCGGTTTGCGGGCTTTACACGCTGCTTTTGCAGGCATGGTCAGGATTTCCCGGAGGGCATACAGGAGCAAATCATTCTCTTCCCGGTTCCGCACAGCAATCCGGAAAAAGCGATTGTCGAGGCCGGGGAAATTATCACAGATCCGCACGGCAATCCCCTTATTCAGTAAACGACGGGCCAGCTCAGGGGCATCCATATCCTGGCGATCCAGACGCACCAGCAGAAAGTTGGCCTGTCCCGGATAGATATAAAACCCGGATATCGCCCCCAGTTCCTCATGAAGATATCGCCGCTCTTCATTGACAAGCCCGATGGTCCGTATCCGGTAGTCGTCATCAGGCAAGGCCGCCTCACCCACGGCCTGGGCGAAGACATTGACGGACCATGGTGGAATCAGCTTCTTTATTTTACCGATAACATCGGTAGAACCCGCAGCAAAGCCAAGGCGGAGACCGGGAACGGCGAAAAACTTGGTCAACGAACAAAGAACGATGACATTCGCTGGGCGCTGCACAAGCAAACGGTCCATCCCGGCGACAAAATCGGCAAAGGCCTCATCGACGACAAAAAGACTTGCCGGGTGTCGCCGGGCCGTCTCCCGGATCGCCTCGGCATCGCAGCTAAGACCGGTGGGGTTATTCGGCTGGCCGAGGAAAACGATCTCATCGCCATGGAGAAGTTTTTCAAGGCTCGCGATTTCCAGCGCAAAGCCATTATCTTCGCCAAGAAAAACCTTCTCCACCGGCATGCCCACCAATTCCGATGCGGTCACATAATCGGCGTAGGAAGGAACGGGGATAAGGGCCCGCCCTTTCAGCAGCGCCCTGGGCAGGGCGTAGAGGATCTCCGAGGAACCGTTGCCGAGGACGATCTCCTCGGGGGGAATCCCGTAGCGGGCGGAAATGGCCACGACAAGACCTGCGCAATTGGGATCAGGATAATGGAGAACCTCTTCAATCCGTCGGCTGATGAGGGACCGGAGACCTTCCGGAAACCCAAGGGGATTGATGTTGGCAGAAAAATCCAGCAGCTTTTCTAGGGGTATCCCGGCGGCGTCGGACAGATATCGCCGGTTCCCTCCGTGTTTAGGCCGTATCAGGACCACGTCATCAACGGTTGCGGATATAATAGGCTTCCTCTTCATTGTTTATTGCCGCCCTACGAAAGTTTGAACAAAGATATGAATCCGTGTGATGGTATCGAAACTCCCGGAGCAAGTCAACGATAATCCCTCACCAATCCATTGTAAAAGATATTGACAATATTGACGACATTCCTCTAAACAGAAGCATTCACTGATTGGAGTCATATCATGACCACGACCCTTCTCTATTTGTTGATTGCCCTGAATATCACCGTCCTGGCCCTGCTCGTTATTATCCTGCTCAGGACATCAAAAGCGACCGTTACTGATCTAAACGGTCGGCTGGGTAATATAGAGAAGAATATGGAGCGGGCGGAACGGACATTCCGAGAAGACATGGCCAGAAACCGGGAAGAGATGGGACGAAGCCTGAAGGATTTGAACGAATCCCTCCTTAACAGGGTCACGGAGAATGCCGCAGCGCAAAAAGGCCAATTAGAAATCTTTTCTCAGCAACTGACCACCCTCACAAGCCAGAACATTCAAAAGCTCGATAAGATATTAGAAACCGTCGTTCTCCATCTGAGAAACCTTCAGGAGGACCATAACCGCCAACTGGAACTGATTCGAGCGACGGTAGACGAGAAGCTCCAGGATACTCTAGAAAAGCGCCTCGGCGAATCCTTCCGCCTGGTCAGTGAACGTCTGGAAATGGTACAAAAGGGATTAGGGGAGATGCAGACTCTGGCTGCCGGCGTAGGGGACCTAAAAAAAGTCCTGACTAATATTAAGACGCGGGGGACCTTCGGAGAGATCCAGTTGGGCAGCCTCCTGGAGCAGATCCTGAGTCCTGAACAGTATGCCGTCAATGTCGCTACCAAGCAGGATTCTATGAACCGGGTCGAGTTTGCCATTAAACTGCCGGGGCAAGACGAAAACCGATCTCATGTGGTCTGGCTGCCCCTAGATGCCAAATTCCCCCAAGAGGATTATCTGAGGCTGCTTGAGGCTCAGGAACAGGGGAATCCCACCTCGGTGGAAGAAGCGGCCAGGCAGTTAGAACGGACCGTCCGGGAAATGGCGAAAAACATCCGGGACAAATATCTCGACCCCCCTAACACTACTGATTTTGGCATCATGTTTCTCCCTGCGGAAGGGCTGTATGCGGAAGTCCTGCGTCGTACCGGTCTCGTTGAGATCCTCCAGCGGGATTTCAAGGTAGTAGTCACGGGACCGACGACCCTGGCTGCCCTCCTGAATAGCCTACAGATGGGGTTCCGCACCCTCGCCATTGAAAAGCGCTCCAGCGACGTATGGAGCCTGCTGGGGGCCGTTAAGACCGAGTTCACGACGTTCGGCGGGATACTTGAGAAGACCCATAAGAAACTCCAAGAGGCAAGCAACATCATTGAAAAGGCGGCCACCCGCTCCCGTTCCATCGAAAGAAGACTCAAGAACGTCCAGGAAATGCCCGCACCCGACGCTGAGACATTGATTGAGGATAACGAGGAACCGGATGATGGGGAGAGGGATGAAAGATGTTGAAAGGTAAACTAACTTGAAGGGAACACTGGTCAACACCGGCGCCGTCATTGTTGGCAGCCTCATCGGCATGGCCGCGGGAAAACGCCTCCCGGAACGTCTGAAAACAATCCTGATGCAATGCCTGGGGCTCTCTACCATACTGATCGGCCTGCAGATGGCCCTCTCGGAGAAAGACGTCATCCCCACCATCGGCTGCCTGCTGATAGGGGCGCTTACGGGGGAACTGATAAACATCGAGGCAGCCATGGACAGGCTGGGGGAATGGTTGAAAGTAAGAGCCCGATCTGATTCATCGACCTTTGTGGAAGGATTTGTAACTACTTCGCTGCTCTATGTGACAGGGGCGATGGTAATCGTGGGCTCCATTCAGGACGGCACTACCGGAGACGCCACAACCCTGTATATCAAGTCCATGCTGGACGGTGTAGCCTCCATCGCCTTTGCATCAACTCTGGGCATTGGCGTCGCCTTTGCGGCCCTGAGTGTGTTATTCGTCCAGGGGGCCCTCACCCTGCTGGCCTCGCAACTGATCTTTCTTCAACAACCGGCGGTCCTCGGCGCCATTACCGCCACGGGTGGGTTGCTCATCGTCGCCATTGGCTTCAACCTTCTTAATATGGTCAAAATCCGCATTGGCAATCTGCTGCCTGCTCTCATCTACGCTGTCCTCTGGGCGCTATATATAAGGTGACGAAGGCCACTTACGGAAACCCACAACTATATTTTTACCAAGTTGCATTTAAAAGGATAACGAGGCGGCAGGGAGGAGGCGACATAGGCGTATCGTATATTAAGAATAGGTCGTAATAGCAGGCGGGGACAGGTTGTTGTGTCAATAGCAAGGTGATTCCCAAGGGGCATTCAATTTATTCAGAAACGGTGAACAGGAAACGGACAGAAAATAAAAAAGCCCCCAACCCAATCAATGCTGGAGGCTTTTTCTGAAAATATAAAGGCGTAACTATTTCTTTGCCGCCGCTACAGCGTCCCGCAGTTTCTTGCCAGCAGCAAACTTGGGGACTTTCTTGGCCTTGATCTTGATGGCCTTGCCGGTCTGAGGATTCCTGCCGGTCCGGGCCGCCCTTTTCGTGACCTTGAAGGTTCCGAAACCAACCAGAGTAACAGACTCTTCCTTTTTCAAGGCTCCAGTAATGGCCTCAAGGACACAATTGACCGCTTCTTCCGCCGTTTTTTTCTTCCCTACCACCGTTACCACCGCGTTTACCAGATCTCCCTTGTTCATGTCCTTCCTCCTTTTGTTTTGTTTACAACCGCCCGTTACGGTCCAACCTTCCTCATAAATACTTATTACTTTCTTGCGGGGCATTATAAAAGAGCAAAAGTCTTGTGTCAAGGGCAAATTCACGATTTTTTTATCTTTTTTTTGTATGATCTATTATCATCTTTAATCCTTTATATTACTAATTTATTCATGATAATATAAACATTTAATGCCAACAAAAGGGGGAAATGTCTGACAAATAAGATTTTTTACCCTCTATTCATCTCGCCAGGTCATAAACTCCATTTTAGCGCCCTGATCCTTGAGCATGCGACGAGGAGGCAATAAAAAACCCGGGGCATTTTTGCTGCTCCGGGGTCTTTTATTGCTTTATGTGGGCTATCTCTTTTATCAGTTGCCTCTAGGACCGGGGCCATAGCCGCCGCATCCGCCGGCACCGGGACCGGAACCAAATCCTCTACTTTTTCCAAAACCTCTTCCCGCGCCAAAGGCTTGGATCTTAGTCTGCTGCTCCGGGGTAAGGACTTTAAGGACGGCCAGACGATGACTCGTCTGCTTATCCTGTAACTGGTCCCTCAGACTCCGGATTTCCTTTTGTACGGCTACAATCTTTTCCTGATTGGGATTCTGCTGGAGCCACAGGAGCTTCAATTCGCCGCGCTTGCTGAACATCTTGTCCTGAAGCGGCTTGGCTTCCTTCAACTGGGCCTCGCGCAGGGACTTTATCTTGGCTTCCTGATCCGCCGTCAGGTTCAGAGCAGCCAATCCTTGTAAATCACCGCTTTGGCAGTTACCATAACCGGGCCCCCTGCCATCCCGCATTCCATGTCCCCAACCGTAGGCGAAGGACGTTGTCGTGAGGGCCACAATCACCAGGACTGCCATAAGTGTTAACACTACCTTTTTCATAACCTTTCTCCTTTCAATTCAATTATTGATCTATCGTTATTTTTGACTTCTTTCCCTTTTCAGGCCTCTTTATCTCTTTGCATGTACATTGAGCAACGACTGTGCCATACTCGTAATTAATTCGTAACTGCGCGATTAAACAGCACATATTAATGGTCGTATCGTTCCTTATTATCCTGGATGCTTAGAAACCGAAAAAACTGGCTAATAAGTATCCAATTGTGGTATCCAGTTGCCTAAAAAGTATCCGCCTTCATCATTTATGGAGCCGTCAACCATGAAAGCGAAACAATCCATGAAACACCGCTGGTCGTGGGCCTTTATCCCTCCGTGGATCATCATCGGGGCGGCGATCCTGCTGATTCCCCTTTTTGCCGTGATGACCATGCAAAGCCTCAACCGGCAAAAGACCGAAACAACGCGCCTTCTCCTGGAAAAAGGGGAGGCCCTGATTCGCTCCTTCGAGGCGGGGGCGCGGACCGGCGCCGGGTTGCGATGGGACGCCTGGCAACTTCAGAAATTGCTCATCGAAACAGCCCAACAGCCTGGCATTGATTACTTCATCATCACCAACGCCGCCGGTACGATCCTGGCCGACAGCGACCCTTATCGGATCGGCGACTTCTATGGAACCGATCTCGATCTCAAGGGTCTCGCAACCAAAAAGACCATCCAGTGGCGGCAGGTCGCCAATACGGACGGCGCTGACACTTTTGAGGTTTTCCGCCGTTTCACCCCCACTCCGGAACCTTTCGCCATCTGGGAGGGAACGAAGCACCATGCCGACTTTCCGGGATTCGTGATCTTTGTGGGCATGGACATGGGTCCCGTCCTTGCCGCCCGCAAGGCCGATGAGGAACATACTATCTGGATGGCCGTGTTGTTAATCGGCGTGGGTCTTTCGGGCGTCATCTCTCTCCTCCTGGCTCAGGGCTATAAGACGACCAGAAAATCCCTTTCCCGGGTTCAGGCCTTCTCCGATCACCTGATGGAAAACATACCCATGGGACTGGTAGTGATCAATCCCCAAGGAAAGATCATCACCTTCAACAAGACTGCTTCCGCCATTCTGGCGCTCCCCGTAAATGAGACCGGGGAGCGGGCGACTGCGGCAATTCTGCCGTCGGCCTGCCTGGAAATCGTCAGTCGCCTTGCCGAAGGAAATGGATTGATTGCCAAGGAAATGGACTGTCCCCTGCGGAACGGACAGACGGTTCCCCTGGAAATTATCGCCTCCCGGCTACAGGACCCCCAGGGGGAGATCCTCGGAGTCGTAATTCTTCTCCGGGATATCTCCGACCTCCTGGCCATGAAGGGGGAGATTGCCCGCACCCAGCACCTGGCCGCCCTGGGAAGCCTTGCCGCTGGTGTGGCCCATGAAATCCGCAATCCCCTCAGTTCCATCAAGGGCTTTGCCACCTACTTCAAGGAAAGATATCGGGAGATACCGGCGGACCGTGAAACAGCGGAAATTATGATCGGCGAGGTGGAAAGGCTCAACCGGGTGATCGGACAGCTTCTGGAATTCGCTCGCCCCACGACCCTGCATCTAGAAAAAGGCTCCATCCCAGCCCTCGTCAAAGACGTCCTGAAAATCATTACCGGAGAAATGGGGGAAAGAGAAATTGTACTGGAGAGGGAACTGACAACACTGCCTGATATATCTTTCGATAAAGACAAAATGAAGCAGGTCTTCCTCAATCTCTTTCTCAACGCCCTGGAGGCTATGAACGAAGGAGGGAGCCTGACCGTCAAGGCAGGTCCGCTCAACGAACAATGGCTGCAAATCGAAATCATCGACACCGGGACCGGCATCGCCAAGGAAGATCTGGGACGCATTTTCGATCCCTATTTTACTACGAAACCATCGGGAACCGGCCTCGGCATGGCCATTGTCCAGAAGATCTTAACGGCTCATCATGGGGAAATTAAGCTGGAAAGCGAACCGGGCAAGGGAACGCGGACAATTATCCTGCTGCCATCAGGGAGTGAAGAGACGCTCACGAATGACACCTCCGCAAAAAGTCGCAAAACCCCTGCCCCTCGGGGAGATGGTTAAGGTGATGGTGGGGGTTGTGTGCTGATTACAATAAGTTGACCAATCCCCGCCCCAAACCTCCCCTTGAAGGGAGGGAGAAGTACAGATTAATTAATTCAATGACATACGAGGACATCTTCAGATGAAAACAAAACAAACTATTCTCGTGGTGGACGACGACCGCGCCCACCGCACCATGCTGAGAACCCTGCTGTCGGGCTGGGGATATCTGATCCATGAGGCCGATGACGGCGAGACGGCCACCGCCGCCGTCCGCAACCAGCCTTTTGACCTGATCCTCATGGATATCCGGATGCTCAAGGTTTCCGGCTTGGAGGCCCTGGTCGAGATCAAGGCCTTCAATCCCGCCATTCCCGTGATGATCATGACGGCCTACGCTTCCTTGGAAACGGCGGTGGAAGCGGTCAAGAAAGGTGCCTACGATTATTTGCAGAAGCCCCTCGATTTCGATGAATTGCGCCTCAAAATGGAACGGGCCATGGAACACCGGCAGCTCAAAGAGGAAAACGCCCTGCTGAAAGAAAGCCTGGGCAGCCGTTTTGACCGCCGTAACCTTATCGGTAGCGCTCCCGTTATGGCGAGACTCCTCGATACCGTCGCTCAGGTCGCCCCTTCGGAGGCTACAGTCCTCATTACCGGCGAATCGGGAACGGGAAAGGAAATGATCGCCGGCGCCATCCATTATAACAGCCGGCGCCGGGAGGGGCCGTTCGTCAAAATCAACTGCGCCGCCATCACGGAAACCCTTCTGGAATCGGAACTATTCGGCCATGAGAAAGGGTCTTTCACCGGGGCGGACCGCCGCAAGGAAGGAAAATTCCGCCAAGCCGACGGCGGGACGATCTTTCTCGACGAGGTCAGTGAAATGTCCCTGGCCATGCAGGTTAAGCTCCTCAGAGTCCTCCAGGAAAGGGAAATAACCCGGGTGGGAGGGAATGAAACCGTCAAGGTGGATGTCCGGGTCATCGCTGCCACCAATCGCGACTTGGCCGAGGAAATCGGGGCCGGCCGTTTCCGGGAAGATCTCTTTTACCGGCTGAATGTCGTTACCCTCCTGGCGCCGTCCCTGCGGGACCGCGCGGAGGACATCCCCATCCTGGCCCAGCATTTTCTTACCCATTTCGCTCAGAAGAATCACAAGCCCATCAAGGGCTTTTCCCCGCAGGCCATGGACCGCCTCGTCCGTTATCCCTGGCCGGGAAACGTCCGGGAATTGATGAACGCCGTCGAGAGAGGGGTAGTATTGTCCCGCTCGGACTATCTGGAAGAACCGGAACTCTCCCTGGTTATAGCAAACGGACCGGATGATGTCTCAATTGATGATTTATCCCGGGGCGAAAAACGGTCCTCCTCCCTCGACGAAGTAGAAAAAGAGGCCGTTATCCGTACTCTCGGGGATGCCGGGGGCAATAAAAGCGAGGCGGCCCGGCGTTTAGGAGTCACCCGCCGCACCCTCCACCTGAAACTCAAGAAATACGGGCTTATGGAATAATGATGATAAAGTGCCTGACGGCAAGGATAATCGGCCTGCGAGGGTTTTCTCGAACAGGCCGGGGGAAAATTCGTCAGACCCGTCTGAAACAAAACTTGGACACATGCAATACTTCACAAGCCGAGATTGTCCGCAGCAAAATTCCAATTGATCAGTTTGTCGAGGACGGCATTGACATAGTCGGCTCGGCGGTTCTGATAATCGAGGTAGTAGGCATGCTCCCACACGTCGATGGTCAGAAGCGGCCTCATACCCGCGGTGAGAGGCACGTCCGCGTTTCCAGTTTTGACCACCTTCAACTTGCCGCCATCCAGCACGAGCCAGGCCCAACCACTTCCGAACTGGGTCGTCGCCGCAGTCGCCAACTCCTTCTTGCACGTCTCCACATTGCCGAATGAAACCTCGATTTTCTGCTTCACCGCTGAGGGCGGCTCACCACCGCCCTTCGGACTTAGACTGCGCCAGTAGAACGTATGGTTCCATACTTGGGCCGCATTGTTGAAAATGGCCGCCCTTTCAGCCTTGCCAGCCGTACCCGTGATGATCTTCTCAAGGGAAAGGTCAGCAAATTGTGTCCCTGCCACAAGTTTATTGAGGTTATCGACATAACCCCTGTGATGTTTGCCGTAATGAAAGCCAATGGTATTTGCGGATATCACGGGGGAAAGAGCGCTATCCGCGTATGGCAGGGGCGGTAAGGCATGTGCCGTGGCCGCCCGCAGGACACCGGGAAAACTACCCATGGCAAACAATAGGGCCGCCCCCGCAGATACATTTAGAAAATCACGGCGGTTAAGGGAGGGAAAAGTCGTTGTCTCTTGATTATTCATCATGTTACCTCCTCATAAAGGGATGAAAAGTCTAACTTCGAAACCACCGGTCCGAGGAACTACCGGGTCCGGTGGATTAGTTGTTATGTAATCGCTGATCATGGATACGCTACGTCCTTATTCCATCTATACGCAACAATCTATGTTCCTCGAAAACAGTCATGATATCAAGATTATGGTCTAGATATAGGCCAATATAATGAGTAAATCAAGTTTTTTCGGTAACGAAAAGCTTAACCGGCTAACTTTAGAGCGCCGGCCAAACTTGATCCTCCTTGACCGGGACAGTGGAGCGTGTTAGCTTTTCCTGGAAAGAATTAATTTAAAACCCGGGAAAGCAACCTCAGTGTGAAAATTTTAGTCTGCATCAAACAGATCCTCGCCCCGGAGCTTGCGGAATTGTCCGGCCGTCCTGAAATCAAGGACAGGGATAAGGACCCGTTCCTCCCCATGATACCATCGCCCGATGACAACTGCTATCGGTTGAATCCTTTCGATGAATACGCCGTCGAGGAGGCCCTGCGCATTCGGGATTCTTTTACGGACGTGACGGTTGACGCCCTTTCTCTGGGACCAATGCGCTGCCGGCGGGTACTGCTGAGGGCGCTTGAGATGGGAGTGAACAACGCGACCCTCCTCCGCCTCGACCGTCCCCCCTTTTCCCTTACGCCTTTTGAAACAGCGTCTATTCTCGCCGCCTACCTCCGGGATAAAATTTACGATTTAATCCTCACCGGCGTCATGGCCGAAGACGGCATGAATGGACAGACGGGACAGCTTGTCGCCGCGCTGCTGGATATGCCTTGCGCCACTGCCGTCATCAGCGAGCGCCTCTTGTCTCCCCACGGACCAATCTATGTGGAGAGGGAGGAAGATGGGGGAGAAAGGGCCACCTATGAGATTTGTCTCCCTGCGGTCCTCACCATCCAATCGGGCATCAACCGTCCCCGCTACCCTGCCCTATCTCATGTCCTGAGGGCTCGGACGCAGGAGATTGTAACCCTGGAGGCGGCCCCCCTTCTCCCAACTCCCAGGGAGCGCATTGTTAATGTTTCCCGAACCGAGAGTTCCACAACCTGCACCTTCATCGCGGGCAGTCTCGCCGAAAAGGCCGGGCAGTTTCTGGATTTCTGCCGACAGAAGGGATTTCTTGGCCCATGAAAGCCGGAATAGTCGTCATTGCGGAAATATCAGTGGCCGGGTTGACACCAGCCAGCCGGGAAGTAATATCCTTTGCCGGACTCCTGGCGGAGTCCGCCGGTGAATCCATACTGCTAATGGTTCCCGGATATTTCCCGGACATACATAAACCATCATGCCACAGCGCGAGTGCCTCAAAACAAGAAAATCCCCCCGGTAGCAAAGGCGAGTTGGGGGGATTTTCATATAAGGAGGCTGAGGAAATTGCGATGGCGGCCGGCTGCGATGTGGCCGTTTTGGCCGGCGATCACCTGTCTGCCTATAGCGCCGAGGCATGGATGGACGCCCTGTCCCCCGTCTGCCGGGAGATCAATCCCCGCTTCATCTGCATTCCCCACACCTCCCGGGGCTGGGACTATGGACCGGGTTTAGCTATTCGCTTGGAAGCTTCCCTGATCGGAGCCGTTGAGGGCTTTCGCCTGGACACAGGAAACTTCTTCTTTAAACGCTCCTTCTTAAAGGGGCAATGGCAGATGGAGGTCCTCCCCGAAACGTGGCCCGTCATCCTGACCATCCTTCCGGAAGCCAAGGGAACGGAAGCAGCGGCGCCACTTGCCGCAGCAAGGTCAGCGGGCGGAAGGGGCCGTCAACCCCGTATATCTTTCCTCTCCGTACCGGCCAAAGATCTCCGGACCAAGACGCTGGGGAGATTGCCGGCTCCTGAGACGGCCTATGATTTTTCCGAGGCCGAGGTAATTGTCGCTGCCGGTAAGGGAATCGGAACCGCAGATAATATCGACCTGATCAAACGTCTAGCCGGAGTTTTTCCGAAATCAGCCGTCGGTTGTTCCCGGGCCATCTGTGATCCCGGCTGGATGGAACACCGGCGTCAGATCGGCATGACCGGCAGGACCGTCGCCCCACCCCTTTACATCGCCTGCGGCATCTCGGGGGCCATGCCCCACCTGGCGGGGATGCGGAATTCCCGTTTCATCATCGCCGTCAATCGAGATAAAAACGCCGCGATATTTCAGGTCGCCCACCTGGGCGTCGTGGAGGATCTCTCGACCTTCATCCCGGCCGTTCTGGAGTTAATGGAAAACAAGAAACAGGAAAGCAGCGATGACTAATCCCAAAGATCTGGAAATATTCCAAAGTTTCATCGGCGCAGATTGGCAGGAGCAAGCGGCTAAGGACACGCCGGGGGATATATTACTGCGGGCCTGCCGCTATTTTTTAGGGACCCCCTATGAAGAAAAGACCCTGGACGCTCCCGGACCGGAGGGACTTATTATTAATCTTCGCGCCTTCGACTGTTTTACCCTGGTTGAAAATTGTTGCGCTCTGGCAATCATGCACCACACAGGGAAAGATAGCTTCGCCAACTTTGCGGCCATCCTCCGATCCCTGCGTTACAGAGACGGCGTGATTAAGGGTTATCCTTCGCGGCTCCACTATTTCTCCGACTGGCTTCAGAACAGCGAAGGGGGGGGGGGTATCCGGGATATGACTCAGGCGTTAGGGGGAAGATCTTCCCAGAAAGTCCTGAATTATATGACGACCCATTCTGAACTCTATCCTCCCCTGCAGGACCCCGCTGCCTGCCGACAGATGATCGCCATCGAAAGACGGCTATCCGAGACACACCGGTATCTCCTGCCGAAAGGAGAGATCAGCAGCTGGGAAGGAAGAATCGAAGAAGGGGACATCCTCGCCATTACGACCGATCAGGAAGGCCTCGATGTATGTCACGTCGGGATCGCCGTCCGGCTGGACGGAAGGCTCCACCTGCTTCACGCATCTCAACAAGCGGGGCAGGTGATTGTTTCTCCCGAGACGCTCGTCGATTATTTACATCAGTCCCCACACCGCACCGGTATAATGGTAGCGCGGCTTGCCCTTCCCCAAGGAAATCCCGAAAGATGAAATCAAGGCAGCAAGGCTTGAGGCGACGCAGGCGTATTTTTCATACGTCGAGGAGCCGATTGCCGACGCCAACGAAGATAGCGCTTTGATTTGGGATTGAAATAACATCCTAAGTTAACGGCACTTTACTCCTGATCTGGAGAGATATTCGTTATACGATAAAATAACTTGACACTGACCAAAAAGTTCTGTACCCAGTTTTTGACCATTGGTCAGTAATTGACCATTGTCCAATTCCTGGTTAAAAATCATTGGTGGAGGTAATTTCCAGTGGGACTCGAAGAGAGAAGAAAAAGAGAGAAGGAAAACCGGAAAAATGCGATCCTCAAGGCCGCCCGGAAGCTTTTCTTCGATAAGGGTTTCAAGAATGTCACCGTGGAGAGCATTGCCAAAAAGGCGGAACTGAGCAAAGGTTCGGTCTATCTATACTTTAAGAGCAAGGAAGATATCTACACCCAGATCCTTCTTAGCGACATCGATAAATTCCACAAGGTCATGGCTAATATAATACGGGAAGGCCAGAGCAGCTCGGCGACGCTTATGAGCCTTGCCAACCTATATACAGATTTCTTTATGAACGATCGCGAGCTTTTCCGGATCATGATGAATTACATGCTCAACATCGATCATATGAATCTCCCTGAGGAAATTGACCACCTCATCGTGAAAGCCACCAATAAAACAATTGATATTATCGAAGAAATATTCATGATCGGCGTCCGGTCAGGTGAGTTTCCACCTTATATTGATCTTCGCCAGAAACGGAATGCCATCTGGGGTTTGCTCAATGGGACCATTTCCCTGCACCTGTTTACAGGCTCCGAGGAAAAGCGTGCGGAGCGGATCCGATCCACGATCCAGACAGGTCTAAACACCTTTCTCCGGGGCATGAGGACGCCGTCGGGAAATGGTCAGTAACCGGAAAGCTCTTTAGAAGGATAGACGATAGCAAGATAAAGCGCAGGAGAAGCATGCCTTTCCCCCCAGGCCTTTTCTGATGTGTTTCTCCGGGCGAAATGATTTAGACTTGATCGGAAGAGGCGAAATGAAAATTAGGAGGAGGTTGCTATGGGTAACGGATTGGTGAGCTTGAGGGATCAGCAGTTTGTCCTTTTTGAACAGATCGGCATCGAAAAGCTCTTCGAGAAAGAGCAATATGCCGATTACTCTAAGGATGTCGTGCTGATGATGCAGAACGAGGCGGAGAAGATGGCGGTCAATGTACTATTGCCCGCTTATGCCGAAGGCGACAAGGAGGCTTGTCATCTGGATAAGGACGGCCAGGTACGGGTCCCCAAGTGTTTCCACGAAGTTTTCAGGAAGTATTGTGCGGGCGGCTGGATCGCCCCGATGAAATCTCCGGAGGTCGGCGGCCAGGGGACCCCCATCGTTGTCTCCACAGCTTGCACGGAATTGTTTTCGTCGGCCAACGTTGCCTTCCTGCTTTATGCAGGCCTGACGCTCGGCGCGGGCGGCCTGGTCGAACATCACGGCACGGAAGAACTGAAGAACAAGTATATGTACAAACTCTTCGCCGGGGAATGGGCAGGTACGATGTGCCTGACCGAACCAGGAGCAGGCAGCGATGTCGGCGCTCTGAAGACCATGGCGAAGCGCCTTCCCGACGGCAAGTTTTTGATCACCGGGACCAAGTGTTTCATCTCTTCGGGGGATCACGATCTGACTCCGAACATCATCCATCCGGTCCTCGCCCGGATCGAGGGAGATCCTCCCGGAACAGGCGGCATCTCCATCTTTATCGTTCCCAAATATGTGGTCAATGAAGACGGCACTCTTGGGGAATCCAACGATGTCAAGACGGGAAACGTCGAGCACAAGATGGGCATCAGGGGCTCGGCGACCTGCACCTTGAACTTCGGCGACGAGGGCAAGTGCATCGGCGAGCTCCTCGGCAATGAACGGCAAGGCATGCGGATCATGTTCCAATTGATGAACGAGGCGCGCCTGGAAGTGGGTATACAGGGTTTGGGGCACGCCTCAGCAGCCCTCGAGCACGCCGTCCAGTATGCCAAAGAAAGAATCCAGAGCACGCCGGTCTGGGAGATGAAAAATCCTGAGGCCAAGGCCGTGCCCATTATCATGCACCCCGATGTCCGCCGGGATCTTCTCTGGATGAAAGCCTATGTGGAAGGCCTCCGCGCCTTGAATTACTTTACCGCCTACTCCCTCGACATGGCCAAGGTCGCTGATACTCCTGAAGAACGTGCTAAATACCTGGGCTTTGCCGAACTGCTGACGCCGGTCTGCAAAGCTTACTCGTCCGATATTGCCTGCCTGGTCACCTCCAAGGCAGTCGATGTCTATGGCGGCTATGGCTACTGCCAGGAATATCCCGTGGAACAGTACATGCGGGACTGCAAGATCGCCTGTCTGTACGAAGGGACCAACGGCATTCAGTCTCTCGACCTCGTGGGCCGCAAACTTGGCATGAACAAGGGTATGAACACCATGAACATGATGGGAGAGATCAGTAATACCATCAACAAAGTAAAATCCATCGATGATCTCCAGAAGTACGGCGTCAAGCTGGAAGAGGCATACAACGCTGTAGTCGATCTGACCATGACCTTTGCCGCCTTGGGAAAGAGTTCCAGCTTCCTGATCCCCATTCTCAATGCCTCACCATATCTTGACCTCTTCGGCGATATGCTCCTCGGCCATTTCCTCTTCCAGGGCGCCGCCATTGCGAGGGAAAAGCTGGATGCGATTTTCGCGGCCAAGGGTGCCGATTCGATCGGAAAGAAAAGGGCCCTGGTGCATACGGATCAGGATGTGGCCTTCTACGAGGGGAAGATTGCCTCGGCAAAGTTCTTCGCCATCGAGGTCCTTTCTTCGGTCAAGGCCAAATGCGAAGCTATCAAGATAGGAGATAAAACACCGATTGAAATGGCCATCGAGTCCTTTCCGTCATAAAACATAACATACGGGGTTACGGGAACCGATGCGACCTGAGACGGCATACATCCGGTTCCTGCATCATCAGTAATCAAGAGGAGGAAAACTATGTCTTACGAGATTAAAAAAGCGGCAGTATTAGGCGCGGGCGTCATGGG
>Ga0172379_10003455_pt1 | contig 25146 bp, 28 predicted proteins | sample GrowelOW334metaG_FD_119756 | JGI IMG/M metagenome (GOLD analysis project Ga0172379, IMG submission 119756) | Groundwater microbial communities from an aquifer near a municipal landfill in Southern Ontario, Canada - Groundwater well OW334 metaG | ecosystem: Environmental > Aquatic > Deep...
AATTATTGCCACATTTCTAATGTTTTTTGGATTAAGCATAGCTAGACCTCCAGCCAAAGCGTAATTATACACTACTTTCGGCCTAACATGGGCGCTGCGGTACTAAAACCGCGCGGTACGTAGCTGACTGGCCGGCTGAGCATACACCTCGTGGGACACGTTAGAGTCGATCAGATTGTTATGAAATCTATTGGACTCAGACCCGGGGTACAAGTAAATTCCATAGTTGTTTTCTGTTATCGTGTTGTCAACAAACTCATTGCCCCCACTCTTTAGATAGGTCCCCTTGTGGTTTAGAGTGATGGTATTGTGTTTTACCTGATTCTCCCTGGCGTTACCATAAAAATAAAACCCATACCCTGTATTGTTTGTTACGGTGTTATCAACAAACGCATTCCCTCGGGAGTTCTGATTTACGCGCACACCAGTCTCGTTTGCTAACACTATATTGCCCGTTATAGCGTTGGCGTCGGAATTATAGATAGCAATACCGTCAGTATTGCCAAAGATCCTGTTACGTAATATGTAATTACCGTTTGAAGCCTCGTGCAGCATCACACCGTGCAGCTTATTGTAAAACGATACGTTGTCTACAACGTAGTTCCCAAAACACCTTTTGGAAAAGATTAAGCCGTGCGTACCGTTATTAAAAAACAGATTGTTTGCCACTAAAAAGTTGTTGGAATCGTCGTGCGGATCTAAGCCGTATGCTACGTTGCTATAAAACTGATTGTTCTTCCAGGTCATGCCCGACACTCCATAGGTGTACGCCCCAAAGTAATTGTGGTGAAAGGTACTACTTGCAACATCTCCGGTCATAAAGTATTTGCCAAACGCCCTGGATGGAATCCGCCAGGAAACTCCGTAGGTTCCGCCGGGAGTACCGCCCTCTTTCTTGTAACCCAAAAAAGCTAGTTCTGAGTTAGTTATATCCAGTCTTCCGTTACCTTGAGCTAATATATACGCTCTACCGTCCGCGTAGTTAGTGTCAACAGTCTCGGTTGCCGGATCCCAGGAAGTAACCTTAACGCCATCAAAAAACAGCCTGCCGTTACTGGAACGTATAGTAACAAAGCGGGTCTTATCACTTGTTAGCCTTAGCCAGTCAACCTCGGACTCGGTTACGTTAAAACTTACACCATTGCCTATCACTATGTGGGACGAAACAAGCCACACCTTTGGTTCAACTTCTTTAATATGAGTGTAGTTATCCCGTTCTGCCAGCTGCTGCAAGGTCACGGTTACACCCCTACCGTCTACGCGCAGTGTATTGGTTTCCGGGTTAAACACTACCAGGCTAACCGGAAGATGCGCTCGCTCAAAATTGAAGATCCTGGCTGGTTCGTAGTTGATGGCACGTAACGGTATAGTAAGCACAGTTCCTACCTCTAGCGCATTCCAGTTAGGTAAAATAGTAAAGTTGTATTTTACAATCTCGCCCGGAGCTACGTTATACCTTTGCGCAACTGTTGTTAAATACTCTCCGGGTTCTACAGTGTGTTTTAGCACTATAGGCGCATATGCGGTTGTCTTGGCCACCGTACCCAAACGTTTTTCCAAAATCGGGCTGGTATCAACTAATGGCGTCTCTTCGCTGTAAGTGGGCCTAAGTGATAAAACCGGCACGCCTACAAACAGGATTAAGCATAGGGTTATAGCGTACTGACCGTATCTGTAAAAGTAACTAAACTGCGTAAGCCTGGTTTTATCCCACCGGGTAATCCAGCCTTGTGTGTTTAAGGACACCAACGCATAAATTTTTATAACACCGCTGTAAAATGTAAAAGGCACATACAAAGGAACAAGAACAATATCCTTAGGTACGTTGCGCAAGTGAGGCATAAGTTTAATGGTTCTACTTAATAACCACCACACAACTATAAAAAGAGCAGGTACCCAGTGCTTATGCAGTAGGGAAGCAACAAAAAACAAGGGGGAAAGCAGGAGTGTAAATGGCTGTATGGCGCTATCAATAAAACCAAGTAAGAAAATCGGACTCTTGCGGATAAAGCCCATGGTAAAAAAGGCGGCTATATCCTCCCGCCAGGAATTTCTAGTCCACCTAATCTTTTGGTTAATAAAAGCGGTAAAGCCTTGCATGCCGGGAGTATAAACACAGGAACTGCTTTGGTAATAAGTATGCCAACCAGCTGCCTGCAGTGTGTAGGTTAGCCTTTTATCATCTCCGGAAATAACTTTTTGACCCAAAAAAGTTTCTGAAACCAAATCCTCAAGCAGCGGCAGTAAGGCAACCCGTCTGTAAAAGGCTGTTCTACCTGACAAGCACCTTAAATACGGGCCCGAGGCAGACAAAAAAGTTAAATCGTCGCTATAGCGCAAGTCAAGGAGTATAGAAAAGATTCTTTGCGCCAATGTCCGGGGAGTTAAGACCCCCTGTTTAGTTGCCACACCGCCAACAAGCGGGTCGCTAAAAGGGCATAACCCTTCTTGCAGTGTGTGCTCGGCCCACATGGTATCACAATCAACCAACGCCACAATATCTCCTTGCGCAAGTCTTATACCGTCTGCCAGGGCAGGGCGTTTGCCGGGGGTTTTGGTAAGTACTAGAGTTGCATTAGGAACTGTGTGTGAGAATCTCTTAAACGTCTCTATGCACGCTGTGTCTGTAAAGTCTATTACGGCAATTATTTCATACGGGTTGTTTAACACCCACGACTGCAGTGCTTTGTAAAATACGCTAGGATCCTCGTTGTAAACCGGCGTAACAATAGATACGGACGCAGCATACGGAGTTGTCTTGGGTCTATAAAACGACCCCACCACCTTTTTAAGGCCCCAAACACCCCATCGCCACAGCCCTATTATGCCAAGCGGAATATAAAACTCTAGCATGTCACTTTGTGTGATACTTTCTAGTGTCAACTAGCTTGGTTAATGAGTTATTGGCCTCTATAGCAGCTTCCAAAACTTTAGTGTCGTACCCGTGTGTTTTGGCAAAAGAAAGAAAGGCCTCCGTGTCTTTTGGTAAACAGCTTCCCCCAAAAGGCCCCAGATCTTTTGTCCCGTACCCGGCGTTCCACATACCCTCACAGCTTTTTGCAACCAACCCGTATATCCGTTGAGCATCTAACCCAAGGTCAGTGCAAATGTCCCTAAACTCGTTAAAGAAGGCTATTTTTACCGCATTATATAGGTTGTGGATGTATTTTTGGATCTCGGCTTCTTCAAGCGGGATTCTGTATACAGGGGCGTCAAATTTTGAGTAAATAGCCTCCAACATATCCCCTGACTGTTTATCGTATTCCCCTATTACAATTACCCAAGGCTTTGCAAAATCACTTTCTGCAGTTGCCTCCCTTAAGTATTCCGGATTTACACATACCCCAAAGTCTTTGCCAGCCTGCTTACCGGAATAGTTTTCAATGGTTTTAATAACCAGGTGTCTGGTTGTACCGGGTAACAGGGTGCTCCGCGCCACAACAAGATGGTACTTGGTCTCAGTAGCCAACCGCCTACCCAAACTCTTGCAGGCCTCTTTAAGGTAACTTAGGTTAATTAAGCCGTTAACAGTTGGCGTGGAGACACTAAGAAAACTAACGTCGTAAGTGTTTTGGTTGTGTAAACTGTCCACCGTAAATGCTTTTAAGCCCAGATCAGTTAAATACGCAATCCTTTTGGCATCTACATCTAAAAAGGTCACGTCGTGGTTTTTCTTGATCAAGCCCATACCGGAGGCATAGCCCACCACACCGGCTCCAATGATAGAGATCTTAAAATTGTTTGGTTTGTTTGATCCTGCCTGCATACCGCGTATAGATGCTAAGCAACAACTCGGCAGGTAGACGGGATGTTAGCATAGAGCTACTCGCTCGTCAATGTAGTAAGCATAACACCGTACTTTCCTGACTCTTCCTTTTCGTACACCACGTAAATGCTACCTAAGTCGCTGGTTGTTATGTGCGGGTATAGTACCTCCTGTTTTAGCGTTATAGGTATCGGTGGGCTAAACTGCTGTGTGGCTTGATCGTAGTGAGCAATGTAACCAAACGACCCCCCAGGATTGTCTCTGGGAACATCCGCACTGTCGGGCGTCTCCACCCAAGCCACAAAAACGCCGTCTTTGTTACGCCCTAAGGAGGGAAACAGCTGATACCTTGAGGAACTGCGGAGTAGGGTAGGCCTGGACCACACCGCGTGGCTGTACACAGAAAAGAACAACTGCGCTGGCTCGCCCGTAGCGCCTTGTTGCCGCCATACTGTCAACATAGCCCCCTTTGCTACTACCGCACTAACATGTCTGGCATCGGTATCGGACCGTGAAACGTTTTCCCAACCAGACCAGGTATCACCGTTATCTTTAGAAACCGAGTGCCATATCTGCTGCACGTCGGTGCTCACACTCTGACTGGAGTACATAAACAAATGAAGCCAGCCATCTTCATCAACCACAATGCTGGGTCTTGACTGTGTATTTTTAGGAGTAGGCTGCACATTTTTCCACGGGCTAAAAGTAGAACCGCCGTCATCGGATCTGGTAAACTTAATCTGCTGTTCCTCATTGGCAGCATCCTTACCTTCCCACACAATAAAGATATAGTCGTTAGCCACAGTAACCTCGGGATGTTCCTGCCAGTAGTCCTCCCCGTCGTACCCGGAAACTACTGCAATGTTCCTCCACCTGGTCCAGGTTTTGCCATGGTCGGCAGATTGGGAGTATTTGATCTGCCTGCCAAGGTCCTCGGCATCAGGGTCCAAACCGTACCACGTAACGCTTATAGTATCGTCGGGTGCAATGGCTAGCGAGGAGACTCGCTGGGTAGCATCCTTGCCAACTACGGAAATGGGGACGCTAGTGCCCGACGTAGCGTAGGCACCAGAACCCAGAGGTACCGACTTTGTTACAAACAGTTCATACGCTCCCTGGTATTTTTTTCTATAGGTAATGTAAATGTTTCCCAGGCTATCTACAGCAATCTTTTGCTGGCCGGTGTAGCCCAACGCCTTGCTGTCATCAACCACATCAAGTCGGTAGGCGGTTTTAAGTCTGTATAGTATGGCTGGCATAGGTATAGTAGAAACAGAGGTTTCGGCACTGTCGGGCGGCGGTACCTCCACAAGTATAGCGTTGTCGGACGCGCGTAGAGTTAGTACCGCCAAAACCGCTAGCAATACCACCGTGGCTACCACCACTAACCCCAGCACCTTTTTGGTATTCACCAGCGAAGTATAATATACTTTTACCATGAAAGAAAAAGCCCTAAAGAGTACGCTCTCACTAATTGGACTCATCCTGGGCGTGGGTCTTCTGTTTCTAGCTGCCAAAAATATCCGTGACGTAGAGGCCATTATTACACAGGCCGGAGTAGCCGGGCCGGCAGTCGCGCTGGCGCTGTTTGCCCTGTTTGCCCCCACCCCAGTCTCAACCGATGCGCTTACAATCATCTGCGGTGCTATGTACGGCCCTTTTTACGGCACGGTCATAGCCTGGATGGGCAACAATGCGGCTGCTCTGGTAGAATACTACCTCGGCACCCGCATTGGGCAAAGCACTGACTTTGCCCGAGAAAAAAGCAAGCTGCCGTTTGGACTTGGCAAACTGCCAATCAACTCTATTCCGGTCTTACTTTTTGGTAGAATGATTCCCTTTTATGGCTCTAAAGTTGTCAGCATTATGGCCGGCATGTACAAGGTTCCGTGTAAGCGCTATATCTGGACCTCCGCCGTCACCAACCTTACCGGCGCCATTATGCTGTCTTACGGCGGCTACAGAATACTGGATTATCTAAAGAGTATGTTTTAGTACTAGGCTCTCCACAAAAAAGCCCTTTTTAAGATAGTAGTCCTTGGCGCTTTGATTCCAGTCAAATACCTCCACCTTAATGTCGTGCCCTAACTTTTTACCTTGCCTAACGGCAAAGTCCAACAGCTTGCTCCCAATGCCCAGCTTGCTAAATTCCGGACGTACAAAAAGCTCCTCAACGATAAACGCGTAGCAGCCTTTGCATAGTCGCGCAAAAATATAACCTTGCGGTTTGGCATCCACCAGAGCTAAGTAAACATACGAATTTTTCCGTTTTATACTCTCCTCAATTTCCTCCACAAAGTACTTCTCCCAGTCCCCAAAAAAGTGTTCGTGCGGCCTGGTTGAATTTTCCTGGTTGTACCGCTCAAACTCCACACTCAAAGCGTACAGCGCCTGCACGTCTGTTAACTTGGCCCGTCTAAAAGTTATGTTATTCATGCTAAAAGTGATTATAATATACTTTGTGAAAAATTTCATGCCCGAGCTTTTAACAAGAAAGATTGTACTAATTTCAGACTATGTAGATCCAAACAAGTACTCCCCCCAAGAGCTGGCCCACGAACGCAGCTTTATTGCCACGGCTAAGAACGAGCTAAACGCCTACGGAATGCAAGTCGTCTATTTGGAAGTAACATCCCTAGCCGACTTGCAGACGGCACTAAACCATCTGGACAAAACTAAGGTAGTTATTTTTAATTGGTGTGAATTTCTAAATGAGCAAGAGGGCACTGCACATATAGTTACTAAGTATCTGACAGAGTCGGGTTTTACATTTACCGGCGCCAGCACCGAGTGTCTGGTACTTACAGCAAGTAAAGCACAAACCAAGCGGGTACTTGGCAGACATGCTATTCCCACACCAGCCTACAGTGTAATCAAGCGCGGCAAGCCTACGTCCGCACACCCTAACTACCCACTGATGCTCAAACTGGAGGATCGCCACTCGTCAGCAGGCATTACGGCCGACAACGTTGTCTATACCCCCGATCAAGTAACTAAAGTGGCGCACCGCCTATATACAGCATACGGTGCTGACGTGCTCGCGGAGGAATTTATTGCCGGGCAGGAATATACCTGTACGGTGTGGGGCAACGGCGCAGCCGCGGCGTGCGTTTATATCAGTCAAGAAAAGTATAAGGACCCTGGTACCTTAAACATAAACACTGAAGCCGGCAAGTTTGTTGCCGGGTCACCGGACGACCTTAATCTAGTAAGCACCGAACTGCGCGTAGAGAGCATCAAAAGAAAACTGTGCGACACTGTTTTAAAAACCTATACGGCGCTAAAGTTTACTGACTACGGTAGATTCGAACTGCGCGAAAAAAATGGCATCTACTATGTAATTGATTGTAACCCCAACCCGTGGTTAGGACTGGACGCCGTCTTATTTAAAGGCACCAAAAAATTGGGGTACAATTACGGCGAGACCCTCTTGCAAATTTGTGAATTTGCTGTACAAAGAAATATACGATGAGTGATTTAATTTTACCTGAAGATAACTCCAACGGCCATTCAAGCAATGGAAATGGTAATGGTCATAAAAGCCAGCCTATAAAAAAAGCGGCCATCATTTACAGCTTTGTCAAAAGAGAATTCTTTCCCACTGAGGCTCAGTACACAACAGAAAAAGCTGCGTACGACGATGCCGTGTTTATAGGCAAAGAGTTAGAAAAAATGGGTATTGAAACAACGCTCATTCCAACTAACGACTCAATCATTGAACAGCTAAGCGCGTGCAAACCGGAAATGGTCTTTAACTTGGCTGACTCCATTAAAGGCAACGAGTATCTTTCTGCAACTATACCGGGCATCCTGGACATGATGGATATCCCATTTACCGGCAGCGGACTGCTTGGACTGGCGCTTTGCTACAACAAATTCCTTATTAAAAAACTGCTGCAGACGGCAGGCATTCCCGTTCCAAACTTTCAACTCTTTCATTCCTCAACCGACAAGCTCAACATGGATATGCGCTTTCCGCTAATCTCCAAGTTAAATGAAATTCACGGGGCAGTAGAAATAAATCAGGACGCGGTATCGGAAACTGAAAAACACCTGCGGGACCGGCTGGCATATCTCATAAAAACCTACAATCAGCCCGTGATCGTTGAAGAGTTTATTACCGGTAGGGAAATTACCGCCTATGTGCTGCAGGGCAACGTTACCAAAATCTACTTTGCCGAAAAAGTTTTTAACAAACCGGATCAAAAATATATTTTTGCCACTTTTGACGACCAGTGGGGCGACTCGTCCTCTGATAAAAGTACCTGGCCGTATACCTACGCCAAATACGAAGATAATCTACTTAAAGACTATGTAAAACGCGCCTTTGACATCACCGACATGCAAGACTATGCCAAATTTGATGTGCGGCTGGATGCTTCAGGCCGGTACTATTTTATTGATTCTAATGCAAACCCGGCTTTTGGGCCCAAGGAGCTTAATACCAGCATGGGGCTTATTATCCAGGAGCTTTACGGCGTGCCGTTTTGTGAAATCTTACGCCGACTTATTAACAACACGCTGGGAGTAAACTCCGAATCCGGCATAAGTACCGGTGGAGAGGCGTTACCGGAACCGGTGGTGGCAACAACCGCTAGTCAAAACCCTCTTGACGCTACAGCGTCCGTTAGTGCGTCAGACTAACTCCCTAACTCCACCAAAAGCAATACGGTCCTGAACATGCTCCCTGCTCAGCAGTAAGCTTGCCGGCCCCAAAACAAAGCTGCCCCATTTAGCGTTTACGGCATCCACGGCATTGGCCAACCTGTATTTTTTTATCTGACTACCAAAAAGGTCGGCTTGGACGACAGCAGCCCGGGCAAGGCCAAAACAACATACGGCTAAAACCCGCACAGGTTGCCTATAGGGCGAGCTGCACAGCAGTTTATACGCAGCCTTAAAAAAGTCTCCCGATTCGTACATACATTCTGCTGCTAAATGCGTGGTGTGCCAACAAGTGCCCGCGCGGTAGTTTATAACAACCCCCACCCCTCTGGCTTTAAACCCCGCTGTCCGTAACCTAAAGCACATTTTTTCCGTAAGTTTCCCAAGCACAGGCGCAAGTTCATTTGGCGTAGCCAGCGGTTTGGGCAGGGCGTAGGAGTTACCAAAGCTCTTGCGACTAAAGTCAACGCTGTCTATTTCCCACCCTCGGAGTCGCAGATACCAATAGTACCCGCCAATGGAGTGAAAGGCACGCCTGAGTGTGGCCACATCAGCGTGGTAGAAATCACAAACGGTGTAGATCTGCGCGGCAATAAGCCGCGCGGCGTTATGGTGCGCAATGCCGCACAAATCCTGTAGCGCAAGCCGCTTATAGGTAGCTAAAAAGTTAGCTTGATTAATTTCATCCAAGCCGTCCGGCTTGTGTAACGAGGACGCCGTTTTGGCTAAAAACCGGTTAGGGGCAATGCCTATGGAAACCGTAATACACTCACCCACCTCCTGCTTAATCTCGCTTTTAATCCTGGCAGCCAGCGCGTGCATCCCAAGGGTATAGGCTGGACAACCCTCCAGATCCAACACAAACTCGTCTATAGATCTGGGCAAGGCGTTGGGTGTATACCTACCAACAAGTGCCTTTAACTTTAGGTGGACAAACCTGTATTTAGGCGGATCCGGTGCTACAACAATAAGCGTTGGACATAACAGCTTACCATCTCTTACGCGCATGCCGGTTTTTATCCCCAAGCTCTTGGCCTCCACTGACGGCGCTAAGATACAACCTCCGGGACCAGTATAGGCCGCAACTGCAATAGGTTTACCACGCAAAGTTCTGTTAGCCTGCTGTTCAATGGTGGCAAAACACGAGTTAAGGTCAATGTGCATAATAGTGGACGGTTTGGGGTTAAACTGCATCGTAGGCCACCTCCTCCACCTCCCAAAACAGGCTGTCGGTATTTAGAACCAGTATAAGAACCGCGCCTTGGGTGGTCACGGAAAACACGTGAAAAAGCGTCCGACCAACCCTGTAAGTGTGATGTAAATCCACGGCAGTGATTTTTTTGACCCCACCCGCCCACCGCACTGCCACAGGCATTACACGCCTGAGTTTATGGTTGTACACCATACTAACTGATGCCGGTATGCAAACGTGCTGGGCCATGTACCGAATATAATACGAACATCGCGTCTAGTCAAACCGACACACAACGCAGTAACACAGATTTGTGACAATATAGGTTGTGTATTACAATTACGCGTGAGGTCGCGCAAACGAAGGGAGAGAACATGGCAGACATACCTCAGGCAGGCGATGTCTTGGAACGGGTAACAAAACGGTACATCGACGACGCAACTGCGCGTCTTGCGCACGAGATAGGCACCTTCGACGGCACGGCGACCGTGCAGGTCAATCTCCGGGACAGCCTGCACACGTTACTTCCTGTGATCAGGGACGCTGTGCTTTTCGTGGTCGGAGAGATGTATAAAGAGGCTGGATGGGATGTTACCATCGTCGAGAGTGTCGTATTCTTGATTCCGTCTACAAAGTAATAATAACTAAGCGACCTCCGCCAAAGGGGCTCTTCATAGTCAACCATGTTGATCTTGAAGAGCCCCAACCCCTCCTAACAAAAACCGCCGACTTGTGTTTTAATAAGGCGTATGACCAGCAAGCAACCCAACCCGCAACCGTTAAAGGACTTAGTACTTAAAGGCGTGGTCTTGGTGATCTTAGTGTACCTGGTGGTTTTTGCATACAATACGGGTGTCTTTAGTAGACTTAACTAGCTATGCTTAACTTTGATTCCTATCAACTGGGACTGTACTTTGGCCGAGCGGCGCTTATGGTGTATATGCTCACCCTAGTACCCGGTATCTGTAGACGCCTTAGGGTAAGGCACCGCGTCATTAGCCTGTTAACTTTGTACAGACGGCAACTAGGCATAGCCATGTACATTCTTGCGCTACTCCATGCCGCACTCTTTGTGCAGTTTACGTTAGCTATCCCCACCTTTAAACTTTTTGGCCTGCTTGCGCTTATAACCCTTACGCCCCTTTTTCTAACCGCCAATACTTACGCCGTGCGCAAACTAAAGTACAACTGGAAAAGGCTGCATCAACTAACCTACGTGGCTTTAGGGTTCATTGTTTTGCACACTGCGCTTAACCGCTGGAGTAGCTTTGCCGGCGCAGCACTAGTCACCTTAGCTCTCCTATGTACATCGTTTGTAGTGGCTAGATTCGCTACCAGGCCCCATGGCACTTAGTCAAGCAGTTATTCTGGCTATAGTAGAGGGCTTAACCGAATTTTTGCCGGTGTCCTCAACTGCGCACCTGGTTTTGGCAGCGCAACTGCTGAGTGTGCCCCAAACGGCCTTTGTAAAAAGCTTTGAGGTTATCATCCAGCTAGGCGCTATTCTGGCTGTGGTGGTTCTGTACACCAAAGAACTAAGCAGGAATGTGCGGCTGTGGCGTAGCATCTTTTTGGCATTTGTACCGTCTGCCGTGGTGGGTTTTGTGCTGTACGACTTTATCAAAGCGCAACTGCTGGGCAACGGTTTGATTACAGCCTTAGCACTTATCATTGGCGGCGGAGTTTTTATAGGTATCGATAAGCTGTTCCGCCCACCCCAACCAGGTACCGGTAGGTCAGTTACCCTGGTTACCCTCTCGCCGCTAAGGCTGTTAGCCATCGGACTGGCGCAGAGTTTGGCTGTAGTACCCGGAGTTTCCCGCTCGGCGGCAAGCATAGTCGGCGGAATGCTGGTGGGTTTACCCAAAACCGAAGCAGTTAAATTTTCCTTTTTTCTGGCCATCCCGACTATGCTTGCCGCCACAACACTTGACCTCTACAAATCACACTTTAGCTTTACTCAGAGTGAGCAGACCGTACTGGTGGTCGGTTTTGTCGGCTCGTTTACCGTAGCACTGGTTGCCATCAAGTCGTTTGTGAAGATCGTGCAACACTATAGTTTTGTACCGTTTGGTGTGTATAGAATCGCCGTTGGCCTGTGGTGGCTTTTTGGTATAATCAGATTATGAAAGTTCTTAAATTTGGTGCCGTCTGGTGTCCTGGCTGCCTGGTTATGAAACCACGGTGGAAAGAACTTGAGGCGGAACATCCCTGGCTGGAAACTCGGTACTACGAATACGACGATTCGCCGGACATGGTAGCTAAGTGGCAAGTAGGTAAAACCCTCCCGGTCTTTATCTTTGTGGACAAAAACTCTGCTGAACTCACGCGGCTTACCGGCGAGCCTTCTAAGGCGGAATTGCAAACACTGCTTACCAAGTACAAAAACAGTTAGACTCGTGTAGAATAAACCAATGCGGCAACACATAGTTTACTTAGTTCTAGTAGCCCTTGTAACCATATCAACCTTGGCGCTGGTCGCACCAGTTAGGCCGGTGTATGCACAAGAGCACCCCGTTACCTTGTATTTCTTTTGGGGCAGTGGGTGTCCGCACTGTGCGCAAGAAGAAAAGTTTCTCGCCACGCTACCAAAGACCTATCCTACGCTCACCATCAAAAAATTTGAAGTTTGGGGCAGCACCAAAAACCGAGGACTCTTTAAGACTGTGGCGCAAAAACTGGGTGCCGAAGTAAGCGGGGTACCTTTTACTGTAGTCGGTACAAACTATGTAGGCGGCTATTACACCGATGACACTACGGGCGCAGAAATTAGCCAGTACGTAGCAACATGCGTCCAAACCGGCTGCACCGATGTAGTAACAGAGTTTATACCCACCGCACCTGAACGCAAGCCTATTCCGTGGGCAAGTGCCCCTACATCGTTACCCAGAGAAGTTACCTTGCCTGTCCTGGGACGGATTAACCTAACCACCTTGTCTTTGCCGGCTATCGCTATAGTTATTGGCACGCTGGACGGCTTTAACCCCTGCGCTATGTGGGCGTTACTCTTTTTAATAAGTCTGCTGCTTAATCTGCCAAATAAAAAACGTCGCTGGTTCTTGGGCTTAGCCTTTCTTATGGCCTCCGGCTTAGTTTATTTTCTGTTTATGGCCGCCTGGCTTAACATACTACTGTTTATTGGCGTGATCGTTTGGGTCCGGCTAGCCATTGCACTTTTTGCGCTTGCCGCCGGCGCTGTTAGCTTAAGACGGTTTTGGCAGCACCACACCGGATGCGTTGTAGAAGCTAACCCTAACCGGCAAGCTACCTTTGCCAAGCTTAAGCAAGCAACTTTTAGTACGAGTCTGCTGGTGGCAGTTGTGGGCATTGTCAGTCTGGCCTTTGCCGTAAATTTGGTGGAACTCCTATGCTCGGCGGGCTTTCCGGCCATTTTTACGCAAATTTTGGCACTCAACCAGCTATCAACTGCGCAGTACTATTTCTACGTCCTGCTATACATCTTGTTTTTTATGGCAGACGACCTAATTATTTTTGCCATCGCCATGAAAACGGCGGAAGCCACGGGCATCTCTACCAAATATGTAAAATACTCCCATTTGGTGGGTGGAGTGTTAATGGTGCTAATTGGCGCAGCTCTTATCGGCAAACCCGAACTGCTAACGTTTAGCTTCTAGCGAGTGTTCTAAGCTTACTTACCACGCGCTGCGTTTCAAAGACCGGGTTGGTAATAACCCATCTGTACAATGCTGGGGAGACTATCCCCGCCAGCACTATATTCCCTGCCAGGTGGTACAAGGTAAACGGAATTTGGCCTAGCACTGTAACACCAAGTGACTGATTAAACAGCAGCACGCCCATCCCTATGCCTGTAATCGCGTCATACACAATAGTCCCTACAATTGATACTCCCAGATAGTACTTAACTTTACTGGCTCTGCTTGTTAAGTACAGTCCTGCAACAACCCCCAGCATTGCGTATGTTCCGGCTGTAACGGCCGACCACGGACCTAATGTACCAGTCAGCAAGTCATACCCCAGAATGGCAATAAGACTAAACGTCATACCGGAGAGCGCGCCCCATTTTTTGGCAAAAGGGAGCATAGTGGCCATAATCGGCTCCACGTTGGGCGGATGCGGCAGCAGTCTCAGGGCCACAACCACGGCCAACCCAATACCATACTTACTAATGTTTTGCGGAATCTGCATAGACTTAGTCTTCTAGATAGTTTTCCACCGTAACTTTGCCACGTAGGTCAGTAAACCACTTGCCAACCTCCTCACTAAGTTTTTGGTCTGTTAAAGCCTGCTTGGCAGCAGCCCGTTTTTCCTCGTCGGGCACCTCGCCCATGGCAGCCCCGGCCGCTGTTACATACGCTGTAATCTCTTCGTCGGAAATACTAACCTTACCACCAAGCAACTTTCTAATACCTACCTGCAGATATACATCATTCCTAAAATCGGCTAAGGTTCTGCCCTGCTGCTTAAGAGCTTCCTCCAGGCTTTGGCCGGCTAGCTGCTTTTCCACTGTGGCAATCTCTGCAGTAATCTCCTCCTCAGAAACAGTTATACCGGACTTAGCAAGCTCACCCCTTACGGTATATACATCAATCAACTCGCTGGCGGCATTTTTGCCGTACCGTGACTTAAGTGTAGTTTCCCACTCGGCTTTAGAAATACCCACACCGTCTACCTTAGCAACGTAAAACAGTTTATTAACCGGAGTCAAAAGACTTTTAGACCCACCGGAAACAAACCCTTGGATGTTTGAGAAAAAATAGCCTACTACAACCCCCAACGGGATTATAAGCGCAAACACTACGGAGCCAAGGTTAACCTTGGGCAAACTAACTTTAGGTAAGTTCATACTAAAGCCTTTCGTAAAAAATTTTGCAGTTGGCAGATTTTACCACACTTAGTTCCAAACCTTAAACCTTGCTATAAAACTGGACTTTAACCTATCTGTTAGCAGCAGGTAGACTACCGTTACAAGAACTAAGAACACATAGTACTTGGGCTCTAATATCCCAAAGCCAAGGAGCGTGTTAATCGGCAACATAGTTACGGCTAAAGCTATCACTAGCACCGCAGCCGCCGATACCAGTAACCATGTGGACGGCGCGGAGCGCCAAAATGGCGTTTTGGCCGTTCTGATCACAAAAATAACCAGGGTCTGGGTTAACAGCGACTCCAAAAACCAGCCGGTTTGAAACTGTGCCGGTGTAGCCTTAACTACCCACAACAGGCAAAAAAACGTAATAAAATCAAACACCGAACTAACCGGCCCAAAAAAGAGCATATACTTTTTAATAAAAGCAATATCCCAGTGTCTAGGCTTAATCAACGACTCTTTATCCACGGCATCGGCGGGAATAGTCAACTGTGAAAAATCGTACAACGTGTTGTTTAGCAAGATCTGTACCGGAGTCATAGGTAAAAATGGCAAAAAGAACGACCCACAAGCCGCAGAAAACATGTTGCCAAAATTGGAGCTCGTCCCCATTAAAATGTACTTTACGGTGTTGTTAAAGATTTTCCGACCTTCTACCACACCCTCCGCCACCACATCCAAGCCTCGCTTTAGTAAAACCACACCGGCTGACTCTTTTGCCACATCAGCACCCCCCTCTACGCTAATACCTACATCCGCAGTATGCAAAGCAGGAGCATCGTTAATCCCATCGCCCATAAAACCCACGGTGTGCCCGGCCGCCTGCAAAGCCTTTATAATAGCTAGTTTATGTTCCGGTGTTACTCTGGCAAAAACGTTATTGGCAAGCACTGCGGCTGAAAAGGCTGCCGGAGATAATGTAGCTAGTTGGTCACCCAGCACCACGCCTTGTATTCTCAGGCCCACCTCTGCACACACTTTAAGCGCCACTACCTCGTTGTCGCCCGTTAGCACCTTGAGTCCAATAGACAGTTTCTCTAGCCGCTCTAGCGCTGCTTTGGCATCTTTTTTGGGTGCGTCTGAAAAAATCAGGATGCCATACAGCGTAAGGTCTGTTGCGTTAGCCCATTGATATTCTGCAAGCTCAGCCGGCAAAGTTTTGCCTGCCACTGCCACAACTCTAAACCCCCGCGCAGCTAGCTGGGCTACCCGCTGATGCATATCCAAAGCATTAGCCGCAGGAGAACACAGCCTGAGCACATCTTCAAACACACCTTTAACTATAAAGTGAACTTCGCCTTCAAAGGTAACCACGTTAAACGCCGCCTTTTTATTATAGTCAAAAGACTCAGTGTCCAAATATCGCACGGTGCCTAGGCTGTTACTAACGCCCAGTTTGTCCGCAGCCATGCAGATAGCCCGGTCAATGGAATTAACGGTCATTCCGGGATGCAGCGGCTTTGGTGTACTCAAATAAGCCCACACCAAAACTTTGCCGGATCGCTGCAGAGTGGCATCGTAGTAGTCCGTAAGCTCAACTTTGCCTTCGGTCAGTGTGCCCGTTTTATCGCAGCACAGAATGTCCATGTTCCCTAAATTCTCCACGGCTACCAGCTGCTTAACTACCACGTGTTTTTTGGCAAGCTTGCCGGCTCCATGGGAAAGGCTAAGTGTTACAACCACCGGCAACAGCTCAGGTGTTAACCCTACCGCAATGGCTAGCGCAAACATCAGACTAGCCAAAAAGTCGTTGCCTAGCGCCGTATTTACCAGAAGTATCCCTAGCGTCAGGCTTATAATCACCTTAACCAGCAAGTTGCCAAAGCTGTGCAACCCCAGTTGAAAGGCTGTTTCCGGCTTTAAAAAGTTGATTTGCGCGCCTATCTGACCATACTTTGTGTGCTTACCCACCTGCGTAACCACCCCCACCCCGTGCCCACTTTCCACATTTGTGCCCATGTAAATTGGGTCGGCGAGCTTTTTATACACCGGTTCACTCTCACCAGTTAACACACTCTCGTTAACCTCCAAGTTTTCCGCCTGCAGTACCTTAAGGTCAGCCGGAATTACACTGCCGGTGGAAAACAGCACCACATCGCCCACTGCTATTTGAGTAAGCGTTAGCTCACAAACCTTACCGTCTCGCTTCACCAGCACCTTTGGCGTTATGCGCTTTAGCAAGCCAGCTACTGTTTTTTGCGCGGAATACTCGTTCCAAAACCCTAAACCAGAGCTTACAAAAATCATGGCAAAAATGTACAGTGAGCTAACGCGCTCGCCCAACAAAAAAGACGCTAGAGTACATCCCGCCAACACATAAATCAGGTAATTGCCCCTAAATTGGTGGGCAAGAGTTCTAAAGGCGGAGGCGCGTTGCGACTCCAAAACGTTGGCACCGTATGTTGCCACATTTGCCAAAGCTTGGGCTGTGGTCAATCCAGCATCGGGTTGGACGTCCTGGGCAGTCATACCCTGTAAGTATATCGAGTTGCGACTTGAAATAACAGGGTGCAATACTCTATAATGCAATCCGGTGTAGAGCCTTTATTCCCGGGGGGCGTAACTCAGTGGTAGAGTGACGGCCTTTTAAGCCGTTCGTCGCGGGTCCGATTCCCGCCGCCCTCACCAATACTTGACATTAAGAAAAATCGGAGTGGATCCCTGGTCCCGTCAGTTAGCGGATTTCCATTTAAGCGTAAAACAAATTGAAAATCCTCGTCAATGTTGTTTCTGGTTAACACGGGCCTTAGAATTCAAAGATATTCCACTGCCTAGCGGCGAGGTAGCTACGCTACAGTGCAACCAAGAACTGGCGACTCTGCTTCTGCCTGCCATACAACGCGGACACCAAGAAGGCAAACTTGCAGTGTGGCGCGCTGTCCTTGTAGGTTGCTTGTGATACTGGTATTCTACTCGTATAGGTTATGGGAATCATCTTCAAAAAAACCGCGTTCATTGGTTTCGCATGTTTCGCATCAGCGCTGTTATGGGTTGCCCTCTATGTTCTTACGGACCCAACAATTCGCTTTGTAAAGACCCCGATCACGGTTGAAGGCACCATAGAGGACGGGCTTTTGGACGGTGAGAATGGTCAAGTTGTCATGTACCTTAAAACCGCTAACCAAGCCTACGAATTGGTGGATGCCTCAAACGCCAGCTATCTGCACAGAGCGCCAAGCCGAAAGAAGAAGTATTGTGTCCAGGAGCTTATCTCATGCTACTTGCATGAAAGAGTAAGGATTGTTGGTTACACAACCGAAAAGCACCTGCGAATACAAAAGCTCGTGTTTGTCGCCGTATATGGCGACGGCTTCTCCCCTCCACCTTCAACTCCACCCAAACTCGAACCTGCCTTTGATGCCCAAGAGCTGGTTGTGCAAGACTTCACTGTACTGGATTAGTAATCTGCACCCTGCCGACATAAGTATCTGGGTCGCACAACTGATCACAAAGATCTTGTTAAGTGCTTGGGACTTTTGGGGACCAGTTGCGCGCCCGAACCAGACTAGATCACTAGTGCGACCACCATCGTCAAAAGGTGTAAACTTGTGGTGGTCCGCACGACCAAAGGACTAACGAACAGCAAGGCGGGCCTAGTGTAGCTCCCTGGGAAGACCTAGAGGTTGACTGGAACGAACTAAAGGACTATTAATAACAGTCATGCATATTATCGACTCCTTTTCCGATATCTTTGGTACTAAACACAAGGTTTTGGTTGTTATGGCGCATCCGGATGATAACGAAATCATTTGTGGCGGCATAGTAGCACGACTTCTTGATGCGGGTAAACAAGTCCGTCTGGTGGTTATGACCAACGGGGGCAAGGGCTTTCAAGACCGAACGGATGTAACCGAAGAAGCCTTTGCACAACTTAGGGTAGCCGAGCAACTTGCTGCCGGCAAGGAGTTGGGGCTTTCTGCCGAGGAAAACTTTAATTTGGGCATTGCTGACGGCGAGCTTGAGAATACTTTAGAAACTATAGGCAAAGTGGTTTGGCACATCAGGCAGTTTAAGCCTGATATCATCATAACGCAAAATCCTTTTGATGTTATCAACACCTTTTCCAGCGACACGCACTGGGTCAACCATCGGGATCACAGAAATGTAGCCACCACCGTGTTGGATGCGGCGTACCCGTATTCTAGAGACAGGGGCTTTTTTCCGGAGCACTTTACCCAGCACGGGCTAACCCCACATACAGTTAGCGAACTGCTGTTTTCTGACTCGTACGCCTATCCGGACGTTTTGTATTTTGACATCACCGACTATATCGCCAAAAAACATAGAGCGTTGTTGCAGCACGCTAATGCCTTTACGGCCGATACGGTAGAGGAGGAATTCCTCGCTGAATCCAGGCTTGAACCGGGCAAAAACTTTGAACGCTTAAAATACGTAAAAGTCTAGCTTACCCACAGTACCACCTTCTACCCCTTGACATCTTTAATTTGAGGTTTATAATTTCGGCCAGATCAGCAGATCAGTTGCGGCTCATGGTGAGAAGGTCACAGGTTCATGCTTATACTGTTCGTGTTAGACTTCCCAGGACTAGGGCTGAACAAGTGCTGTTGCAGTGAGTGCAAACCAAGAGCTGAGAGATTGTGGTTCACTCGACGTGGTGGGCCACGTGCTGTCGGCCAGAAGGCTGCCAAGGGCTACTGGCTGGAGTTCTGCTGCAACTGATCTGCACATCCGGGGCGCCGCTAGAACGATGTTCGATCACGACATCAACCTATGCGGCGCCACTTCTTTTCATGCGTCGATGTCATACACTAACCCTTTACTTGGACTTCTCCTCACGGTGTGGTACTATTTTAGGTACTAAGGAGCCTGCTGTGGGTAATAATGTAGGAAGTAGGAGGTTACGATGGGACAGCTTGATCACGAGACGGTGGTCATCATTCTGGGCAGTTGCAGCAAGGAAACGATTCTCGCAGTGGAAGAAGTACTTCAGCAGCTTCTCTGCGCAACCCAACCGTTGGCGACGGCAAAGCAACCAGCTGGACCTCCATGCGACGAGTTTGTCGGAGCAAGATCCGGCTATGGGGCGTCAGGAAAGTCTCCTGTTGGCCGAACTCGCGGGTGGAGACACCTACCTAGGTACGGGCTAACTCCCGGAGGCTCAACAGGCAGATGACAGCTGACGACGTTTCAAAAAGGCTCCTGGCGGCTAAAAACACCCACTTTTAGCCGCTTTTTTTGGAAACTAACTGATATAGCACCCAAACCTTTACTAATTATCTTAAGTGTGTAGTATATATACTAGTGAAACGCCTACTTGGTTTAGCAGTGTTTATACTAGTCCCGGTTCTTGCTCTTGGACTACTTGGTGTTCAACCGGTAACTGATTATCTAAATAGGCAAACAGCCATTGACCCAACCACTATCTCCTCTAGTTACAACACCAAACTAGCTGCAGCGCAGTTTCATGGAGCCGTGCTGGCCGTCCCACCCTACATCCAAAACAACATCCTGGGGTCTAAGCCTGGCACTAAAGACAAACGTATCGAGGTAGATCTTGCCGAGCAAAAGCTGTATATGTTTGAGGACGACACAAAGGTGCATGACTTTTTAGTCTCCACCGGCAAATGGGGTAGAACACCCACCGGCGAGTTTAGGATCTGGACTAAACTAAGATATACCTTAATGGCCGGCGGATCTCAGGCGTTAAATACGTATTACTACCTACCCAACGTGCCGTACACCATGTATTTTTACGGCAGCGGAGTTGACAAGTCCCGGGGCTACGGGCTCCACGGCACTTATTGGCACAGCAATTTTGGTCATCCTATGAGTCACGGCTGTGTAAACATGAAAACTGAGGAAGCTAAAATAGTTTTTGATTGGGCAACCTCTGAACAAGAGGATGAAACTGGAACAAAACTAGTTATTTACGGAACCGCGCCAACCGACTAACTTTTTCCTCACGCTGGAAGGTCCGCCCACGAAATAAAGTCGATACTTCGCCTTTTAGGGTCAACAACAACCTTTGGCTCCGTATGATAATCTCCAATCCTTACTGACTTATACATTTTCTGCAAAAAGCCCTTTAGACCATCCTGATAGTAAAACTCCCCTCCCATCATGGATGTTAATTCTATCCTGGTAGGCGGTATTTCCCCAAATAAATACATTAATTTCCACCCGACAGTCCTCACATATTGCTGAATATACGGGTTGTTGTTACCAATTCCCTCCACGTGGGCAACCATACTTCTGCCGGACTTTTCTTCCATAAGTATTACGCCCAAACACGGCCCCACGCCATCAAGCACCAAGGGCTGCTCATCAGACAGCGCAAAGTACTTTTGCACTATAAGGTCAGGTTCCGGAGACGGGTATAAAAGCGCCATCTCGGGATCCATAGTACCCTTCTTAACAGCTCTGCCCAGTACATCCAAGTTGGCATTAACCATCTCAACTACACGCTCTCTATCCTTTTGGGGGAAATAGCCGGGTACCGAACTTAAAGTATAGGCAGACTCATCGCTGGTTTTTCCTGCCGATCCGGTCTCTCCTACCGACTCATCGTAAATCACCATAAGTCAAAGTATAACATCCAAAGCTTGCGTGGACGGCGCTTAGTGGAACAGACTGTAAGCTAATCCCGACTAACTTCAGCGGAATCTATAACCACCGGCGTTATCGGCCGGTCGGTTTGATCAACCGGGGTTTTGCCAATGTTTTCCACCACATCCATGCCACTTACCACCTTGCCAAAGACGGTGTGTTTAGTGTCCAAATACCTGTTATCAACTAGGTTTATAAAAAACTGACTACCATTAGTATTAGGCCCGGCATTTGCCATGGAAATGGTACCTTTGGCATTACTATTCGGCGCGGTCAACTCATCGGCAAACTTATACGCCGGACCGCCGGTTCCCGTTCCCAATGGGTCCCCGCCCTGGATCATAAATCCGTTAATGACACGGTGAAAAATAACCCCGTCGTAAAAGCCTAACCTAGCCAAGTACACAAAATTGCTAACTGTCTTAGGCCGGGTTTCTGCGTCCAATGCAAACACAATATCTCCCAGACTGGTTTTTAGTGTGACCGTATACTTTTTGGAGGTGTCAACTGACTCCGTTGGTGCCGTTACCTTAAGTTTCTGCTCTACCGTTAACTTTTGATTTTCCACAACAGGGTCCTCCTTTTTAGCTAAATTTGTCACTGCCACCACAGGTTTTTCCGTAGCGCTACCAATAACTGCGGACTTGGTAGTTGCCGCGGTACTCCCCACACCCTTTAGTAGGACTACAAGCCCAGCAACAACCAGCACACCGCCCACAACCAACCCCAGTTGCTTTGCAAGACTCGGGCTGCTTTGAGTAGGTTCTGCATCTTCCATGGCAGGCATTGTGCCACTCCACACCGCTATAATCCACCAAAATCGGCTGGTGTTACCCAGCCGATTAAGTGTAACTAATAAACTAATTAGTACCTGTTTCTGAAACCCCCGCTTCCGCCTCTTCGGTCTCCACCTCTGTCGCCACCAAAGCTTCCACCTCTGCTACCTCCACCAAAACCTGTTTTTGGTCTTTCGGTCATTGGTCTAGCTTCGTTTACAACAAGAGCTCTACCCTCTAAGTCCTTACCGTTCATTTCCGCAATAGCAGCTTGCGCCACTTCGTCAGAAACTTCTACAAATCCAAAGCCTTTGCTCCTCCCGGTCATTCTGTCAATAATTACTGTTGCAACAACATCTCCGTAAGCAGCAAACAACTGCTTTAACGCATCGTCGTTGTAACTATAAGGCATATTGCCCACGTATAGTTTAGTCATCTTTTTCTAGTATTCACCACCTTCTATAAAAATTAATCAGTCTTCGGTCATGCCGAAGTTAGTTTTCTAAAATCTGGGAAAAACACAAAGATTTGGAAACCCTCGCTTTCTTGCATTTTAGAGCAAATTCATTATAGCACACATTGGTGTGAGATAATTGCAAGTATGACACCAGACTGGCAAGAGGCTTTCCGGGTACTGACCGCGGGCGGTGTGGCAGTCTTGCCCACCGACACTATTTACGGACTGCATGGCCTTGCAACCGCTAAATCCGCACTTGACCGCATCTACGCACTCAAAGGGCGCCACCTTGCCAAACCTTGTATAGTCCTACTTCCAACTAAGACGGCTTTAAATCTATTTGGTGTCAGCGTTGATAACAACTTAACTAACATGCTCGCGCAGTATTGGCCCGGACCTACCAGCATCATTCTGCCTGTACCCGACGACCGGTTTGCATATCTGCACCGGGGTACTTACTGTCTGGCTTTTAGAGTACCAAAGTATGCCCCGCTTCTACAGCTCCTTAACCAAACTGGGCCTTTAGTATCAACTTCGGCTAATACCTCAGGCGCACACCCTGCCACAGATATACCCTCCGCCAAGAACTATTTTGACACACTGGTGGACTACTATCTGGATACCGGGCCACTCACCAACCCACCCTCAAGGGTGTTTAACTATGTCCACGGAAAAATGGTGCAACTTAGGTAGTTACTCGGATGTAGGCTCTGCGGTATCAGTTGGTAAGGAAACTTCCTCCACCACAGGTTCTGGCGCTACAATTATGTCGCCAAAGCGTTCTTTAACTTTAGTGGCTTGTCTGCCCACTTTACCGCGCAGGTAGTACAGCTTAGCGCGCCGTACTTTGCCGGTTTTCTCCACGGTTATTTTTTCAATATTTGGGGAAAACAAGGGAAAAATGCGTTCCACGCCAATACCGTCCGCCCCTATTCTCCGCATCATAAAGGTTTTGGACACACCCTCGCCTCGTTTAGAAATCACAATACCCGTAAACGGCTGTGTTCTAACCTTGTCGCCCTCAATTATTTTGTAGTGAACGGTAAGTGTGTCACCCGTTCTAAAATCTGGTACGGTCATAACTTGGGAATAGTATCAAAAATCCGACTGCTGCACAACTGCCTTCTCTTTAACCGCCACTTTTACCGCATTGCCGTCCATGCAAACGTCAATATCATCACCTTCCGCCGCATCGCCACCAATAAGCATTTGCGATAGTTTATCCTCGAGTTCTTTCTGAATCAGCCTTTTTAGTGGCCGAGCGCCGTATTCTTCACTGTACCCTTCCTGGGCAAGCCAATCCAAAACGGTATCAGCCACGGTTAACTTAACTTTTTTCTCACCAAGCAGCTTGGTTACTTTTGCCATCTCCAGTCCAACAAGTGTTCTAATATCCGCCTTAGTCAGACTAGTAAACATTACAATCTCGTCTATTCTGTTTAAGAACTCGGGTTTAAATGTGTCTTTGAGCGACTCTTTAATTTTCCGCTCCATCTCCTCGGTCTTACCAAGGGTAGCTGCCCGGCCAAACCCAATGTCCGACTTTTTCAGCAGTTCGCTACCCACGTTGGAAGTCATAATGATAATGGCGTTCTTAAAATCTACTACCCTGCCTTTGCTGTCTGTAAGCCTGCCATCCTCCATAATTTGCAGCAGTGAGTTAAACACATCTGGGTGGGCCTTTTCCACCTCATCCAGTAGAATCACGCTGTACGGCTTTCTCCGCACAATTTCCGTAAGTTGGCCGCCCTCGCCGTACCCAACGTACCCCGGAGGTGCGCCAATCATTTTACTCACGGTATGCTTTTCCATATACTCACTCATATCCAAGCGCACTAGGGCACTCTCGGTGCCATACAGTACCTCTGCCAAACTCTTAGCTAGCTCGGTTTTGCCCACACCGGTGGGCCCCATAAACATAAAAACGCCTATGGGCCTTTTTAGATCGCGCAACCCTGCGCGTGCCCGCCTAATAGCAGAACTCACCGCTTGCACTGCCGCAGTTTGGTTAACCATCCGCACGTGAATCAGCTCCTCCATCTTCATGAGCCGTTCCTTTTCTGCTAAGGATACTTCCTCCACCGGAATGCCGGTCATCCTAGCTACCACTCTGGCTACTGCATCCTTCCCCACTGTAGGAATTTCTTCCAACTTGGTCTGCATCCAAATTTCCACCAACTCGCCTTTTACTTTTTCCAGGTCTTCTAACTGTTTGGTAATGGTGGGCAGCTCTGTATCAGTCAACTGAGTTTTTTCTAAATCTTTTAAATCCTTGAGCTGCTGCTCCACCAGCTTTAGATTCTCCGGCTCCTTAACCTGAGACAGCCGCACTTGGGCACACGCCTCGTCTATAACATCAATAGCTTTATCAGGTAAGAATCTATCGGCAATATACCGCGAGGCCAGTTTTACTGCGTACTCTAGCGCCTCGTCACTAATAGTCACTCTGTGATGCTGCTCGTAGCGTTCCCGGAGTCCTTTAATAATCTCCAAGGTATCTTCTGGGGAAGGCTCCTTAACTAAAATAGGCTGAAACCGCCGTTCTAATGCGCCATCCCGCTCTATATACCGGCGGTAGTCTTCCAGCGTAGTGGCACCCACCAGCTGTAGTTCGCCGCGAGCGAGCGAAGGCTTTAAAATATTGGCGGCATCCATGGCTTCTGAACTGCCACTTGCGCCAGCGCCTACCACCTGGTGTAGTTCATCAATAAACATTATTATCTGACCTTGCGCTTTTACTACTTCGCTAATAATATTTTTGAGCCGTTCTTCAAACATACCCCTATGATTTGTCCCGGCAATGATGGACGTTAAATCCAGTGCAAAAACGCGTTTGCCGCGCAGTGGTTCCGGCACCTGGCCGTTAACAATCCG
>Ga0172379_10003456_pt1 | contig 25141 bp, 23 predicted proteins | sample GrowelOW334metaG_FD_119756 | JGI IMG/M metagenome (GOLD analysis project Ga0172379, IMG submission 119756) | Groundwater microbial communities from an aquifer near a municipal landfill in Southern Ontario, Canada - Groundwater well OW334 metaG | ecosystem: Environmental > Aquatic > Deep...
CAATTTTCAATTCTATCCCCTATTCCAGAATTGTTTGGTCTTTAATTCCGCCCTGCAAAAACCACTCAAAACTCACCAAAACTTGCAAAAAATCCGTAAAATCCGTGCAATCCGTGGTTAAAACTATTTAAAATTTGTCAAAACTTTACGAAATTTTTCATTTTCTTGCGCTTTTGGCAAGGGTCTATAATGTCCAGAATGTATTTTTAGCCTAAAAAACGAGTTTATCCCCCAAAATCACTCAAAAAAAGTGTCCGAAAACGCGCAAGTTTTCAATTTTTTTGTTTTTTCAGATGTTTTAACAACTTTGTTTTTCATTGAAAAAAGATTCAAATCTGGTTTAATTGCCGACTATGAAAAATATATCAATTATTGGCGATGGGGCAATGGGCAGTGTTTGTGCGATGATGCTCTGTCAAAAGCATTATGCGGTTCGTATGTGGGGCTATGATGCGAAACAACTCGGCGAGATTGAAAAGAAAAGAGAAAATTTTAAATTCCTGCCCGGCTATAAACTCCCCGATGAACTTGCGTTTGAATCGCGAGATTCAGAAATTCTAAAAGACGCTGATTTAATCGTCTCGGCGGTACCTTGTCAATATATGCGAAGTGTATTTGCCCGGCTTAAAAATCATTTTAATCCCGCTGTGCCGATAGTATCTGTAACCAAAGGCGTTGAAAACGGCACATTGCTGCGGCCAAGTCAGATACTTGCCGATGTTCTCGGCGGCGATATAAAAGTTGTCGCATTGAGCGGGCCTACGATTGCTGATGAGCTTGTGAGAAAACTGCCCGCTACGGCGACGGCAGCGTGCGAAGATGAAGAGCTTGCCAAAATTGTTCAGGATATTTTCACAATGCCTTATTTCAGGATTTATCGTAATACCGATATTGTCGGCGTTGAGTTGGCAGGGGCGATGAAAAATGTAATTGCTATCGCGGCGGGCATTGTTGACGGCATTAAAGTCGGCGATAACGCAAAGGCTGCGCTGCTGTGCAGAGGACTTGCGGAGATTACAAGGCTCGGCCTTGCGCTTGGCGCAAAGGAACAGACCTTTGCAGGTTTAAGCGGATTGGGAGATTTGGTTACAACATGTATTTCGCCGATGGGCAGGAACAGAACCTTTGGCCAGAGAATTGGAAAAGGTCAAAGTGTCAAAGAGGCTCTCGCTGCCACAGCAAGCGTTGTTGAAGGTGCGGCAACGTGCAAATCCATTGTGGAATTAGCCAAAAAACGCAATATAGATATGCCTATCACAGAGTCGGTTTATCAGATATTATTCTGCGGCAAAGGCGTATTAGAGGCTATTGAAGAGCTTATGAAGCGGAAATTGAAGGCTGAGTAAAATCGGCCTATAAGGGCAGACACGCGGGTCTGTCTCTATCTAGAGGAGAGGCATATTTTTTCGGACGCACATCCATAAATTTGCGATTTTCGTTCTATTACTTATATTTTATCAGGCGGAAATTTCCCCGCGCCTATAGATAATAGTATGTGTTTTAGAAAGTTGTGAATTGAGATGCAATGTTTGACGATAAATATGTGTTATGGGAATATGAATTGAGACGCAGTGTTTAAATTTTTCTCACAAAAGGCTTTTCCAATCGGAGTGGAAATTACCGCTAAAACCGTGCGGATGGCGCAGCTCGGCCTGTCTGATGGCAGGGTAACGCTGATTGCAGGCGGCAGCGAGGTTTTGCCGGACGGAATCGAGCCGTACAGCGGACAGTGGCAGCGGTGCATCATTGAGGCGGTAAAGAGCATTTACTCGGCAGCTCCGTTCAAGTCAAAAGATGTTGTAACGGTAATGCCGTCTGTTGATGTTTTCAGCAAAGAGATAAAAAAGAGGCTGAATCCCGGACAGGATGCCGGATTGGCTCTGGATGCGGAAGCTAAAAAATTGCTGCCGTTTGCGGATAATGGAGCTATGGTCAGGCATATTGTCCTGGATGATAATCGAGGGCCTGCGGAGGAAAAGGATATACTGATTCTGGCGGCTGAAAAATTTAAAGTCGAAAGACATCTGGCGATTTTTGAAAAAGCTCGGCTCAATGTAAAGGCTATAAGCGTTTGGCCGATTATTCTTGTGAACAGCTATGTGAATTTTTTTGGCAGAAGAAAAGCCGACGCTGATGCGGTTGTTATGCTGATAAACGCTTCTCAGGCTGATTGCAGCGTTGTTATATGCAGAGGCCGGAGTATTCTCTTCGCAAGGACGATACCGTTCGGAATAAATTCTCTTAATCAGAGTATGGGGCCGGAAAAACTTACCGGCCAAATCGATGTCTGCATCAGATATTTTCAGAATACAGACAGGACATCGACAATAGAAAGAATTCTGCTGTTTGCCAATGATGGGGCAGGCCATGGGCTTGTACAGTGCGTTCTGGCCGTTGCGAAAAAGCATACGACTGTCGCACATATCGGCGATGTGCTTCGAGCCATAGATAATAACGACCTGTTCAAACGCGGCATTGACGCAAGGGGCGCAAAAGATGACTGGACAACGGCATTTGGTCTGAGCCTATCCGCCGAGAAGGGCTGGGGGCTGGAGGGTTTAATATGGCACAGATAGATTTTGTACCTGATGATTATATTCAGCGAAAAGAATCGCGAAGAGCGAACTTCTTTTACCTTGCGCTTCTGGCTCTGATAGTGGCTGGAATAACAGGGTCTTTCGGCATTATCAAAGTTCGCCAGCATGCGGTCAAAAATGAGACAAAAGCGGTTGACGCGAGAATGGCTATTGTACAGCAGGCAGTAAAACAGCTTGAGCAGCTTCAGGTTAAAAAGCAGGAAATGATGAAAACCGCGCTGCTTACCGCCGAACTTATCGAGCCTGTGCCGAGAAGTCTGATTGTCGCGATGCTTACAAATTTTCTGCCGGACAGTGTATCTCTGTCGAAGATTAAGATTGTGCAAAAAGCTTCATCTAATCAGAAACTCAGCCAATACGACGCTGCCAAGGCGGCAGCGGTGCAAAAGTCGCCTGTGCAGGATGTTATCACGGAGCTTGAAATTGAAGGCCTTGCCGCCAGCGACATCGGCGTTGCCGATTATATCGCAAATCTGAGTAAATCGAATATGCTGGAAAACGTTAGTCTTGTGCAGTCGAAACAGAAAGACACGGTTGGGGGCGGCAGTTATAGAGAGTTTAAGCTGACAGCTCAGATTCGCAGGAGTTTTACGGCAGGCAATGATGAAGTTGAAAAAATTCGCAATTATCAAAGTGTAAAAAAGTTATAAGGCATAAGGGATAATGAACAGTAGTTTTAGAAAATTTGTTTTATTTATAACGCTTGTCGCCCTGGCGTGGTTTTCATACGTCTATATGATAAAACCAGCCAATGCGGAGATAGCTAATCAGCGAAGCGGGATAAATGCCAAACAGGCGAAACTTAATGAACTTGAGAAGTTAAGCGGCGCCGCCGACGATGCCGGCAGGCAGCTTTCAAAACTTGCAGAGGCGGTAAAGTTCTTTCAGGATAAACTGCCGCCCGAAAGCGAAATACACAAAGTCCTTGAAAGCATTACGCTGATAGCGCAAAAACAGGGGCTCGACTGCGGCAAAATTACCGCGATGAAATCGAAAGACTGCAACGGCTATATCGAACAGCCTTTGGAAATGGAACTCAGCGGAAATTTTCAGGCGTTTTACAACTTTCTAATCGAAGTGGAAAAATTGCAGAGAATTATCAGAGTTAGAGAGCTTGAGCTGAAAAAGGATGCGACTAAACCCGGTCAGCTTAATGCGGATATGACAATAAGCGTATTTTTCAGTACATAAAGCAGTAGATAAAAATGACACTACTTAACGAATTAAACGGTCGAACGGAATCGGAAGATTCCAAACAAAGCGAAATAATCCAGCCGCAGGTGCAGGAGAAAAACGTCAGACAGACGACGTTTATCCTCATCGGCGCAATAGCGATTGTTTTTGCAGGCGTATGGGTAATGCACAAAAAAAACACGCCGGCGAAAGCGACTGCGGCGGTTAATGAGCAGCAGCTCCAGATTGAGTCGGCTATATCGCAGCTCACCGGTATGAACAAGGAAAATGTCAGCCAGGTTGATGAAGTTGTAAAAAGGTTTTATGAGTTCGCTGATTTCGAACAGGTCAGGCCTGAGCAGCTTAAAGCAGACCCGTTCGGTCTTAACTGGGCAGCGGCGATTATGTCCGCTCCTGTCGGTGCGAATAAAAGTGGAATGACAGAATCGACCGCCAATGCCCCGAAAATGGAGCTTTTGAGCATTCTTAAATCGAAATACGGCAATTGCTGTATGATTGATGATATGCTTTTGTATAAGGGCGATAAGATAAACGGCTTTGAGGTTGTGGAAATAGGCGACGATTTCGCAAGACTGCAATCCGCAGGCCATACCATAACTTTGTATCTTCAGACAGAGAATGATAAATAAAATAAAAAAAATATTGGACTCAACAGGAATGTATTTTGACGATGGCAGAGGCCAGTCAATAACGCTGAATTCCTCTGGAAAAGTGGCAGGGCTTACCACGATTTATTCGCCGCAGGACGAAACAAAAAATACCGCCGGCGGCTGCGTAAGAGATGTAGCCGATGCGCTCGTTGCTATCGGAAGACTCACTAATGACGAATTAGCAAACGTAAGAGGGGAGCAGTTTAAAAACACCGGCGAAGACACCTCCCAAATTCTGCTGCGGCTCGGATATGTTGATAAAGAGGATATTTTTGCCGCAAAAGCGCACATATACGGATTTGAATTCAGGCATATAAAACCCGAGCAAATCGACCGTCGGGCGTTTGAAAAACTTGATGCCGGGTTTATGGCAGGCAATAGAATTGTGCCAATGACCATCGAGGACAATCTTTTTACCATCGCCACGGCAGAACCGGAAAATGTTTTCGCTATCGACGAGGTCAAAGTACGCACAGGTCTGGATGTGAACGTTATAGTGTGCAGCGCGGAAGATATAGATAATGCAATCAATGTGCTGAGCGGCAAAAGAGCCGATTACCGCGTCGAGGAATTTCTCGCTGATATATCCGAAGTGGAAGTTGTAGAAAAAACCCAGGAACAGACCGAAGACCTCGAAAAAATGGCCGGTGAGTCTCCGGTAATAAAATTCGTGAATTATTTAATCAGCCACGCCATAAGACAGGGCGCAAGCGATATTCATATCGAGCCTAAGGGCAAGGAAACAAAAATCCGTTACAGAATAGACGGAGTTTTGTTTGAGGAAATGCTGCCTCCGGCACAAATGCATGCTGCGATTGTGTCGCGACTGAAAATTATGAGCAATCTTGATATTTCTGAACGAAGACTGCCGCAGGATGGAAAAATAGCTGTTGTTGTCGGTGGGAGAGGAATTGATTTGCGAGTTTCTTCTCTGCCGACAACGTATGGCGAAAAGGTCGTTATCAGAGTTCTCGACAGCAGGTCGATTCTGAGAGGCTTAGACAATTCCGGAATGGCCGAAGCAATGAAAACAGAATTCATCGAGCAAATACACAGGCCAAACGGAATATTGCTCGTTACAGGCCCTACCGGAAGCGGAAAAAGCACGACGCTTTATTCATCGCTGGGCCTTATGGACGGCAAGAGCCTTAATATATCCACGGTTGAAGACCCGGTCGAATATGAACTCCAGTTCGCTAATCAGGTTAATGTTAACGACCGCATTGGGATGACATTCGCTGCCGCGCTTAGAAGTCTGCTCAGGCAGGACCCTGATATTATAATGGTTGGTGAAATCCGAGACTGTGAAACCGCGCGTATCGCGGTTCAGGCGGCGCTGACCGGCCATCTGGTGCTGTCAACGCTGCATACCAACGATGCGCCGGGTTCGATTACAAGATTGGTAAATATCGGCGTTGAGCCTTATCTGATTTCGGCAGCTCTTAATGCGGTTTTGGCGCAGAGACTTGTCAGAAAAATTTGCCCCAACTGCAAAGAACGGTACAGGCCGTCAGATAACCTTCGCAGATGTGCGGCGAAAATGGGCGTTGAGCCGGAAGCATTATATCGCGGCAAAGGCTGCGATAACTGCCGCAAAAGCGGCTACATCGGCAGAATAGGCATTTATGAGCTGCTTGTTATTGATGAAGAGTTTAAGGCTATAATAAATGAAAACTGCTCTATGGATAGTTTAAAAGCGGCCTTTGAAAAAAAGAATAAAGGCTCGTTATATCAGGATGGTATGCAAAAAGTTCGTGACGGCATAACGACAATAGATGAAGTTCTTCGTGTTACGGAAGCATATCAGCATAAGTCGGTATAAAATCAGACCGATAATAAACTAATAGTAAATAGCCAATGGTTGGTAGATAATATGAATGATGGATTTAAACATAATGCGGCGGTGATGGATTCAATCGATGAAAAGTCGCAGATAAAGCAGCTTCTTGCCGGGGCAGTTGCCGCAGGAGCCAGCGATTTGCATATAAACGTCGGTATGCCGCCTATGATGAGAATAAATACAGAACTTGTCCCTGTGGAGTCTGCACCTGTAAGTTTGCAGCAGGTAAAACAAATGCTGCTCGATATGGTCAGCGTAGAAAAATTTGAGAACTTTGAAAAAAGACGCGATTATGATTTTTCAACAACCATCAGCGATGGCAGCAGATTCAGAGTCAACGCTCATTATCAACGCGATACGATTGCGCTGTCGTTCAGGCTTATTCCAAACCAGATACCGCAGTTAAGCGAACTGCATCTGCCGAAAATCGTTGAAGAGCTTGCCAGGCTGCCCAGAGGTCTTGTTTTGGTTACGGGGCATACCGGCAGCGGCAAAAGCACAACGCTGGCGGCAATGATAAATATGGTGAACTCCACCGTAAGCTCAAGAATAATTACGCTCGAAGACCCGGTCGAATATGTCTTCGAAAATAATATGTCAATGATAGAGCAGCGGGAGATTGGTTCGGATTGTTTGGATTTCGCCTCCGGCCTCAAACACGCTCTCCGTCAGGACCCGGAATTGATATTAGTCGGCGAAATGAGAGACCTTGAAACTACCGGTGCAACCGTAACCGCCGCGGAGACAGGCCACCTCGTTCTCAGTACGCTTCATACGATAAACGCCACGCAAACCGTGGAACGCATAATAGATATTTATCCAGCCGCTCAGCAGAACCAGATAAGAACTATGCTGGCGAACACTTTGCACGCGGTTATATCTCAAACGCTTTTTAAACGCATAGACCAAAGCGGTATGGTTCCTGCTGTTGAGATTCTGCTCTGCAATTCCGCTGTGAGAAACTGCATCAGAGAAAACAGAATTTATGAAATACCGAATATCATCGCGACCTCTAGCAAAATCGGTATGCAGGAAATGGACAACAGTATTGCCGAGATGTATTTTAAGGGCTTTATCGGCAAAGATGACGCTATTGACAGCTCGACAAATCCGCCAAAGATGGAAAAAACGCTTTCGCCGGATAATAAAACAACTTTTTTAAAAAATATGCAGGGACAGTAAGAATTAAAACTGAAGATTGAAAATTTTCAATGTTAAATAATGATGGGGTTAAACAATGACTGCGGTAATGACTGCTGAAAGACCGTTGGTACAGCAAAGCCGGCCGGCAAACAATCGACAGCAGACATCCCTCAAACGTCTTTCGGAATTCAGCCTTGAATTGGGGCCGGGCCTTAAGGATGTTCTGAACTTCACCAACCAGTTATCTGTTATGGTTAAGGCTGGTATCGCTCTGCCTGAAGCGATAGAGGCAATAGGACTTCAGATTGAAAACAAAAAATTTAGAAAAATCATTCTCGATTTAAAGAGCAGAATCGAATCCGGCGAGAGTTTTTCACAGGCTCTGGCTCGTTATCCCAAGGTTTTCGGCAGACTGTATATCAATATGATTGCCGCAGCGGAGCTGAGCGGCTCGCTTAGTCTGATGTTAAGAAAAATTACCGAATATCTCGACCAGGAAATTCAGACGCGCTCGCAGGTCGTCGGCGCGATGATTTATCCGGGCATAATAGCCGTTATGGCCGTTACCTGTACGACATTTTTGCTTGTGTTTGTTCTGCCTCGTTTTACGGCGCTGTTCGCAGGCAAAGAAGCGATGCTGCCAAAGCCGACTATTATAATTATGGCTATCAGCGGATTTTTGAGGGGTAATTGGCTCTATGTTCTCATCGGCGTAGCGGTTGCTGTTTTTGGTTTATGCGCTTATATCAAAACGCCCACGGGGCGATTCTGGATAGACAAAATCAAACTCGTTGTGCCGGTAATGAAGACGCTGTGCAATAGTCTTTATATTACCCGTTCGCTCGGCGCGATGGGTATTCTTACCAATGCAGGCGTGCCGATTCTTGAAACTCTTGAAATAACCGCCGAGGTCAGCGGAAATGTTCACTACAAAAAAATGTGGCGCGATGTGTATAACTCTGTAAAGCAGGGCAAGAGAATCGCTCAGAGTTTTTCAGCCAAACCGCTGCTGCCGATTTCGGCGATTCAAATGATTCGCTCCGGCGAAGATTCGGGTACGCTTGGCCAGGTGCTTGAGGATGTGAGCGAATTTTATCAGAGGCAGCTCAAAGCCACGATTAAAATCGTTACCGCGATGATTGAACCTTTGATGATTATCGTAATGGGTTTTTTAGTCGGCTTTATAGCGATGGCGGTCATACTGCCGATTTTCAAGATGTCTGCCATAGCATCGGACGACATTAAAAGTTTTGAGTTTTGTAGGGTGGGCTTTAGCCCACGCTGTTTTTTTTACATTTGGCTAAAATGTTACAAAAAATCAAAAATAACGGATTTACGCTTATTGAGATTTTGGTTGCCGTTGTTCTGCTTGGCATAGCGATAGCGGCCATCGTAGGCTCAAACGCTGCCTTTAGCCTGCAAACCTCACAGGCAGGGGAGCTTTCAACCGCTGAATTTCTCATCGAACAAATCCGTGAACTTACCGCATTGATGCCGGTAAACGACCCGAATCAGGTCAGTATTTATGGTTTTGACGGCGATACGTTTAATCCGCCAATCGACGGCCAGCGAAGACCGCTGGCAAATTTTTCAGCTTACAGCCAGGTCGTTACGGTTGATTATGTAAACGCGACAAACTTTCAGCAGATTGTTGCGGATAATTCCAGCGATTTTGTCAGGATAACTGTAAAGATATTATATAACGGTTCGGAAATTTCGCAGGCAAAATGGATTAGATGTATAGAATGAAAAATAATATAAAAAAACCAGCTTTCACGCTCATCGAATTGATGATGAGTATTTCAATTCTCGCGATAATTATGGTCGCTGTTGGCATCGCTCTTAACGCAAGCGTGATGAATTACGAAGCCAACAGGGATATATCCGAGGCAGTTATAAAAGCCAATCAGGCAATATCGAGAATAACCGCCGATTTACGCTGCGCAAGAGATGTTCAAACTACTGAGCCGAATAATCAATGTTCAATGCACACCTCTGATGGCTCTGATATTACATATAGTTTTGACTCAAGCCAGAGGAAATTATATCTCATTAAAGGCGGCACATCGTATGTTTTGTGCGATAATATAGGTTCAGCCGTATTTGACAGGGAAGTAAGCGGCGGAAAAGTCAAAAGCGTGCAGATTATACTCACGGTTACTGTCGGCACTTTCACTCAAAACGCCTGTGCCGCGGTTGTTATCCGCAAAAATATGTGATGTTTTTTTTATTTTCTGCTGAGCTTTTCAAGTGTTGCTTTTCGCAAAATTTCCATCGGGCAATCAGTGTGCGTGAAATGCTTAAATTGTTCGCCGGCCTGACCGATAAACATCTCAACACCGCTTATAGTTCTTGCGTTTGCCTGTTTCGCCTGCTTTAATAACAGCGTTTCCATCGGATTATAAACCGTATCGAAAACTGTCATCGATGATTTCAGACATTCAGCCGGCACGGGACTTGCGTTAATTTCAGGATACATTCCGATACTTGTACAGTTGACAACGATTTCGGCATCTAAATTTTTAATGCCTTCTAATCCTTCGCTATGGCAGCCGAATTCGAGCGCGAGATTGTGTGCTCTTGAGATTGTTCGATTATAAATTATGACCTTTGCTCCGACATCGACGAGTCCTGCGATAATTGCTCTTGCCGCTCCGCCTGCGCCGACTACGGCGACAGCTTTATTATGCAGTTGTTTTCTTGTTATGCCCATTGCGTTTGTCAATGCGTCCATTGCCCCTGCGTAGTCAGTGTTGAAAGCGTTGATTCTTTCATTTATGCCTATTGTCATAGTATTGACAGCGCCGATTTTTACCGCCAAAGGCTCGATGTGTTCGCCTTTTTCTCTGGCGTATTCCAATGCGCTGGTCTTGTGCGGAAGCGTTATGCTCAAGCCCTTAAAATCAAGGTATGGCCTCGATGTGATATTGTCCATAAATTCGTTAAAATCATTTTGACCGCCGGAAACGAGGAGCGGCAGATAAACCCTGTTCATTTTTTCCGCCGCAAAGCAGGCGTTGTGAACGGCAGGGCTGATTGAATGAGCCACCGGGTCGGCTATTATACCGAAGAATTCAGTTTCGCTGTTTATAATATCGAAGCGATATGATTTCATTTGCTCGATTGTCAATTGTCCAGGCGCTGTGGCGGCGTTGTCCTCAATGCTCGCGAATGTCATAAACGCATCGAGTTTTTTCGCTATTATCCTGCTGACAACGCCGGCCTGTCCCATACATATAGCAATTGTTTTTTTGCCGTGTTTTTGGAGAATGTCAAACGCCTCAAAACAATCGTTTATATGATTGGCCTGATATGCGGTCTTGGCGATGGCGGCAGGGCAGAGGGTGAAAATCTGTTCGTATATCTGGCTTAAGTTCTCAAATTTGTTTTTGAAATTATGAGCGGAAATTATTAGTTTGGTTTTGCTGTTTTCTGCTAAAGTTTTTTTGATTATGCCGCCAAAATAGCCGTGTTTGAAATTTTCATATTCGCAGTCGATAAAACCCACGCCGAGTTTTACGGCTTTGACAAGGATTTCCATTCTAACGGCGGGAGATAAATTGTTTTGCCCACCCTCTTTTGGGTCTCGGCAGGTAACTATGACGGGCAGCTTTGTTTGTTTAGCAGCACAAACCACTTCGGCTAATTTATCAGCGTCCAGACTTTCTATGTAGTCTGTACGCAGTTCGAGAGCCTCCGCTCCCGCTGCGCAGGCTGTTTTAATCTGCTCTTTGCAGGCGTTTAAATCTTTTGCCGAAATTGGTATCGCTAAATAAGTCATTCTAATTGCCTGTCTATTCTATCGAGTACGATATTTATTGCCATAAGATAAGCTTTTGCAGTCGCTTCGAGCATATCAATCGAGCAGGCCTTTGTTCTAACCTGTCGATTGTGGTATTCAGCGGTAATGCTCGCCTGTCCCAGTGCGTTTGTCCCGCTGCTTATCATACTGAAATTAAAATCCTTCAGAAATATCCTTATGCCGGTGGCTTCTGTGATTGCCTGGCATATAGCGTCGGTCGAACTGCTGCCCGCCGCTTCAGCGGTTGTTCTTTTGCCCTCAGGCGAAATTAGAACAACCATCGCCGCCGGCAGAACCTTTGGCCCGATTGTCGTTTTAAGCGAAACCAAATCCCAGCCGATTTGCGGCTGAGCCAAAATCTCGTCGGCAATCGCTTCAATCTCCTCTGCGAAAATACTGCCCTTTAATTCAAATAAATCGAAAATTCGTCCATAAGCCTGCTGAAACTGCCGAGGCGCAAGCTCTTTGCCCATTGCCGCTATTCGTGCGTGGACAGTCTCCCTGCAGGGCGGGGTATTGATTGTGAACAACGGATTGTCAGGGTTTCGTAAAACCATCAACCTGCCATTATAATCTGTTTGTTTTCAGGCTCAAACGAATTTTTGTTAAATTTTATCCTGAATTCAAAAAAAATATAATTTGATAAATATACTTCATATTTTCGTCTTTTTTGGTAGAATCCGCCATAGTTTTGTGTTTTGATTTTCTTTTATGCAGATTATAGAAAAATTTGAAAATATCCCGACCAAAGCCAAAGGCTGCTGCCTGACAATCGGCAACTTTGACGGTGTGCATTTGGGGCATACGAAAATAATTGCCTCTGCGCATCAGACCGCAAAAAAGTTTGGCAAATGCCCTATTGCCGCGATGACTTTTGAGCCGCATCCGGCGGCGATTCTGCATCCCGAAAAAGCTATGCAGGTTTTAACGCCTTTGCCGCTGAAGCAGGCTTTGCTCGAAAAAACTGGCGTTGATTACCTGCTCGTCGTAAGGGACAGTTATAAACTTTTGTCGCTTTCGCCGGAAAATTTTGTGAACGATTTTTTAGTTAAAACAATCGCTCCTAAAGCTGTCATTGAGGGAGGCAATTTCCATTTTGGCTATGGTCGCAGCGGCAACGCCGGGGTTCTCGCGACGCTTGGCAGAGAGCGGGGGTTCGATGTTGTTATCGTTGACGATGTGGAAATAGATTTCGGTACAGGCCCCACAAAAGTTTCAAGCACGCTTATTCGTCTTATGCTCCAGAGCGGCAACGCCTCGCAGGCCGCGATGGCTCTGGGCAGGCCTTACAGATTGATGGGAAAGGTTGTAAAGGGCAGAGGCAAAGGAACGGAACTCGGCTTTCCGACCGCAAACATCGAGCCGCACGACCAGATAATACCCGCAGAGGGTGTCTACGCCGGTTTTGTTTCGGTGGCAGATAGTGTTGAAAAACTTTGTATGGCCCAGCAGAAAATTCCTGCCGTTTTTAGTCTTGGCAGGGCAAAGACGTTTATTTCTGACCATCCGCTGCTGATTGAGGCGCATTTGCTTGACGGCGGCGGCGAAAATCTTTACGATAAATTTTTAGCGCTCGATTTCGTTGATTTTATCCGCGGCCAGAGACGTTTTGAAACGGAAGAAAAACTGAAGGAACAAATTAAACAGGATTGTGCTATTGCCGCCAACAGAGCCTGGAGCGAAAGCGACAGGTGAAATTCTCCCTGCTGAACGATTCACAATTTGAGAGAAAGTTATATATGGATTATCCATTGGCGTATTTGATAACTTTTACGACCTATGGCGTGTGGTTGCACGGCGATATTCGCGGCAGTGTTGATAAGGAACATAACAAGTATGGAGACGATTTTTTGCCGCGAACGGAGAGTTTTGAAAGACAGGATCGCAAATTTCTGAAAAATGATGCGGTTTTACTTGCCGAAAATGATAGGAACATCGTGCTTAATGCCATTCTTAGCCAATGTAGTTTTAGAGGCTGGTTTGCCTATGCGATTCATGTCAGAAGCAATCATATTCATATTGTTGTTTCGGCCGCGGAAAAGCCTGAAAAGATAATGTCCACTTTTAAATCTTATTCAACCAGAGCATTGCGAGCATCTGGTATTAACAGGTTGAAATTTTGGACTGTACACGGAAGCACACGGTATTTGTGGGATAAAGAAAAACTTGAAAAGGCGATAAAATATGTTAGAGATGAACAGGGCAAAATGATGGCCTATGGAAATTCAAAGACAACAGAGCCTGGAGCGAAAGCGACGGGTGTTCTCCCTGCGCTGTCGCTTGGGCTCTGAATGCTGAACTTATAAAAAGGAATTTAATGACAACAACTGACGGTTTTAAAAAAGCGATTGATTTAATAAATAAGTCTCATAGCTGGCTGATTACCTCTCACACCCGGCCGGACGGCGATGCTGTCGGCTGTATGAAAAGTTTTTACGATTTGGCGGCTCAATTAGGCAAAAAGGCGCAGCCGATTTTGCTTTCTCTGCCGGCGAAATGGTATCAATCCATATTCGATGAGCCTGTGCCTGTCCTTGGCAACGATATAAAAATCGAAGATTTAAAAACCGAGCGGTTTGACCTCATTATAATTGTCGATACCAATAGTTATATTCAGTTGACGGAATTTGATAAATGGCTCAAAAAGTCGAAGATTCCCGTGCTTGTGGTAGACCATCATCTCAGCGGCGACGGACTTGGCGATGTTGAGATTATCGACCCAGCCGCCGCGGCGACAGGCGAAATAGTATTCGACCTTTTCAAATACGCAGGCTGGAAAATCACGCCGGCCATTGCGGAGGCTTTGTTTGTTGCGATTTCAACCGATACAGGCTGGTTCAGATTTGACAACACCGACAGCAGAGTAATGAATAACGCCGCTGAACTGATTGGGCTGGGAGTTAAGGTTTCGGATGTTTATCATAAAATGTTTCAGAATTATTCGCCCGCCAGGCTTAAACTCCTCGGCAAAATGCTCGAAACTCTCGAATTGTACTGCGATGGTAAAATCGCGTTGCAATTCATTATGCGGGCTGATTTCGACGCGGCAGGGGCGATTGGAAGCGATACCGAGGAATTCGTCAACGAATGCCAAAAGATAAATACTATCGAGGCGGCGGCTCTATTCGTGGAATTAAAGGACGGCGGATTCAGATGTTCGCTGCGAAGCAACGGCTCAATTGATGTTCGCCAAATCGCCCAAAAATTCGGCGGCGGCGGACACAGGGTCGCGGCAGGCGTAAATCTCAATGGCCCGCTCGATACCGCAAAAAAAATGATTCTCGACGAACTTAAAAAAACGATGAACGTAGTATAGTATGAGTGATTTTATGAGACTAATAGAAAATTATGTTAAAATAGACAAAATTTTCTTGACTTTTGGGCGATTATTTGCTTTAATAGGGTAAGTACAAACGAGTCTTAATTGGGGTTGGGAAGTAACATCATTTTCTTAGTTTAAACAACTGCGGATTTTTCTGCACAGATTATTTATTGGGGTGTCCCGTTATAAAAATGACGGGTCTGAACATCTAAAATTGGGGTAATAACCTATTGCGATATAGAGATACTATGCGCACTGACAGATTTATGTCATTCCCGCGAAGGCGGGAATCCAGTTTTGAGTTTTGTTTAATTCGGATTTGTTTAGGATTTAGATATTAGAATTTCGATTTTTTTTATGGGGTGGTTGTTATGAAGAATTTTAAATCGGTTGTAATTGCTCTATCAGTTTTGTTTTGCGTTTGTGCAAATGCCTCGCTAATCGGCATTCCAGCGTATTCCGGCACAACGACATTCAACTTGTCGAATGGCACAAGCGTTCTAAATGCAAATGTGGAATATGCGGTTTTTGCTCCCGGTCAATACACCGGCAATGATATTTCTGGCGGCAGCGACTACATATACGCATATCAGATTTTCAGCAATTCGCCCGCATCGAATGTCGCGGTCGATTTCTTCTCGGTTGGGATTCCCATCGGCAGCGGCATAAATGCTGTCGGCACTGATTCGACTTACGGCACATTGGGCGGCGTAAATCCGCTGGCATTTAATTTCCCGCAAAGCGCTGGGTATATGTTTATCTATTCGGCGCTTAATCCCGGTCAGCATTCTACGGTGCTTTTGTTTAGTTCCGATTATTCGCCGACGATGGGCTTTGGCACGGTCAGCGGCGGCGGTCTGAGCGGTATGGGTGCATTACCTACGCCATCTCTTGTACCTGAGCCTGCGACAATAGCGCTGCTCGTTCCGGCAATTATGGCATTAAGAATCAAACGAAAGAAATAATTGCAATGATTACTAATGGGGGAAAAATGAAATATTTGACTTTTACAATTTGCCTGACGCTCGCTGTCTGTACGACGGGTTTTGCGGGTGGCAACTATGCGGTGCTTATGCAGGAAAGTCCTGCGGGGGCAGGCGAAATACAACCCGGCCCTGGCGTACACACGTTTGGCGTAAATGAAAAGGTAACGCTCAATACTGTTCCGAAAAAAGGCTATAAGTTTGTGTATTGGCTTGGCGATGTGAGCGACCCGACAACTAACCGGACAACAATGTCGGTTGATGGGCCGAAAATTATTATCGCAGTTTTTGAAAGGGACGCTTATGAGCTGCCCAGTATGGATGGCGCGATTTCTCAGGGGCCGGAAAGTCTTACGCCTCGAAATGATTTGTTCGGCGGAGACTTGCCGTCAATTTCACCGCCGCCTTCACCGCCATCGCCGCCGGATGGCCCGAAGCCTCCGGATAATCCTGTGCCGGAACCTGGAACTATGATTCTGCTTGCATCGGGTATTTTTATATTGCGAAAGAGATTTTTTGGAAAACAGCGGTTTTTAAAATAGTCTCGGCCGCCTGTCATGAGCTTGTCGAATGATGAGGCCGAAACCTTGATTTTGATTTTTAATCTTTGATTTTTGATATTTAAATAAACGCCTGCGACATCAGGAGCCTGGTCCCCGGAATCCCTGATGTCGCTGGTAAAAATACAGTGAAGCCCGGTTCTTGGGTATAGGAAGAAGATGCGGTCGGCGGTTTTAAAAAACCGCCGGCCAATTTTTTTTAAAAAAATAAAAACTTGCGCATTTTCAGCCACCTTTTTAAGAGGAGTTTTGGTAAAAAAGTTTGTTTACAAGTTAAAAACCGCTTCTGGATATTAAAGACCCGTAGAAAAAGCGCAAGAAAATGGAAAAATTTCGCAAATTTCTTCAAAAAAAGTCAAATTTCGAACGACTTTAACCACAGATTACACGGATTTCACAGATTTTTGCAAGTTTTGAATGATTTTTAGAGGGTGAAATTGACGACTAAACAATTCGTCTTTTAACATGAAGGCACAAAGTAGCAAAGGCACATAGGCACAAAGAATTGGAACCGCTGATTTCGCAGGTTTTTTTAGACGGGATAACAGGATAGTTTGGATATTAAAATTGTGGAGTTGACGGGGCTATTTTTCTGTGAGGGTGGGAAGGGATTTTTTTTATTTTTGGATTGCTATTGTCCTGCTCAAGATTGATAATGTCTTTTAATTACTTTGGATTGTAATTGCAGGTTGGAGGCAGTCCTTACGGTTCGTTGTGGGACCATTTCAAACTGCATATCATTTGGTGAATAATGAAATATAATAAAATTAGTGGTTGAGGTAAGGTGGTAGAAGCATGAAGCTAAAAAGATTCAAAATTAATGGTGTTAAGTCTATCATTGATAGTGGCAATTGTTATCTTTCAGATGACAACATTACCATATTTGCAGGTCAAAACGAAGCTGGTAAAACAGCAATTCTGCAAGCATTGAATTATTTTTCTAATGGTATGACTCCAGAATTTAAAAAATACTCTTTACGTAGTGATATGCCCCCCCGTGTTGAATGTGAATTTGAACTTTCGAAAAGTGATATTGGTACGATATGTGAAAAGGATGTAAGATTCCGTGCAGTAACTAATGATCTGAAGAACTTTGTATTTTTCCGAGATGCCGAAAGTAAAGGATTTATATTTGATAATGGACTGCATTTGAATGTCATTGATTTATTGAAAAAAGACAGTTCTACCAAAAAAGATGTGGCCAAATTAGTGATAGAAAAAAACCCTAATGGCACCGACGAAGAAAAGGAAAATGCATTTAATAAGCAAGTTGACGTTTTAGCTAAAACTTTCGTAACAACAGTAATTAGTTTAATACCTGAGTTTATATATTACGATACATTTAAGGATATTCTGCCAGATTCAATACAAGTTGGAAGCATTTCTAATAATCAAGCAGTCAAAGATTTAGAAAAGATATTAGGTATTAGTTTTGCCACGGTTGTTAATTTGGATAAGCTTCAAAGAAAAAATAGATTAGATAGTGCCTTTGCAAGCTTAGCTATAAACTTTAATGAATATTGGTCGCAACAATTAACAGATGAGCAGGATACGTCTTACAAATTCCAATGGACGATCGATGGCACTGAAATTCAATTTTTTATAAATAGAAATGTTGGCGAATCTCTCTATTTGGCGCAAAAAAGTCAAGGGTTTAAGTGGTTTAACTCATTTTATCTTAGGCTTAAATCGCATCATTTGGAAAATAAAAAAAATAATTGTATTTTATTAATTGATGAACCTGGTCAAGGACTCCATGAAACAGCGCAAATGGACGTTAAAAGGGTTATTGAAGATTTAGTATCACAGGGAATGCAAATAATATATTCAACACATCATTCATTATTAATAGATGTTGATGATAAGATAAGCAGATTAAGACTGGTTTATCACGATAAAAAGGGATCTAAGATTGGAACTATTTCGCAATTTGCCTCAGGTAAAAGGCAAGCATTGGAAACTCTCTCCCCAATTGTTACTGCTATGGGGCTTGTGCGTGTTGATTTTTGCAATGGCAAGCTCAATGTTGTTTTAGAAGGCATTACAGATAAGTTCTATATAGAAGCGTTCAAAATACTTCTTGGTAATAAAAAAGAATATAATTTTATTCCTGCGGCGGGTGCGGATAATATAAAGCATGTGGTTAGTATATTGTTAGGTTGGGGACATGACTTTAGAGTTATGCATGATAAAAAGCAGAACGTATATAATAAACTAAAGACGACTTTTTTTCCTTATCTTAAGCCCGAAGAAATAGATGAAAAGATTTTGCAACTTGAGCAAAACGGAATCGAGGATTTATTCACAAATAAAGATTTTCTAAAACATGTTCTTGCTAAAACTGATATTCCTAATATTGATGAAAAACTTACTAACTCAGAGAATGCCAAACTATTAGGAAAGAAAGAATTGCTTGCAAGACTTTTCCTTGAGCAAGTAAAACAACCCGCTACGACAATAACAAAAGCAACATTGCAAAATGAAACTATCCAAAATTTTCAAAAGTTTTTTAATTGGCTAGATAGTAAAAGCATTGTCGTGTAAGAATGCCACCCTTACGAACCCGTCGAATAAATCGGCGGGCTAACTACGAAAAGAAATGACCCCCGCAATTTCTTTGCAGAAATTAAGCGCGGGGGCTAAACAAAATAATTCGTGAAATATGGGGGATATATGGTTAGAATCCCCGATTATGACGGAATTTAAGTTAATAAGTGATTTTAAACCCAAGGGTGACCAGCCGAAGGCGATTGAGCAACTTGTTGGTAATCTGCGCTCCGGCAGGCAGTATCAGACGCTGCGTGGCGTTACAGGCAGCGGAAAGACCTTTACGATGGCTAATGTCATCGCTCAATACAAAAGGCCTGCGCTGGTTGTCAGCCATAATAAGACCCTTGCCGCCCAGCTTTATGAGGAATTCAAGGAGCTTTTCCCCAACAACGCGGTCGAATATTTTGTCAGCTACTACGATTATTACCAGCCTGAGGCGTATATTCCGCAGCGCGATATTTATATCGAAAAGGATGCATCGCGAAACGATGAACTCGACAGGTTAAGGCTGGCGGCCACAGCCAGTCTGACAGGCAGAAAAGACGTAATTATCGTCGCTTCGGTTTCGTGCATTTTCGGATTAGGTTCGCCGGAGGATTATAAAGCAAGCGTTCTGGCTGTCTGCGTCGGCGATTCTGTCGAGCGAAACGAGCTGCTTGGAAAATTAGCTGATATTCAATACACCCGCAACGATATTGATTTTAAACGTGGGACATTTCGCGTGCGGGGCGATGTTGTCGAGCTTTGGCCGAGCTATGAATCGTTTGCTGTTCGGCTTGAGTTCTTCGGCGATGAAATCGAGAAAATAAATTATATAAATCCGACCAGCGGAGAAATTTTGTCATCTGACCAGCGGCTTTTCGTCTATCCGGCAGGTCATTATGTAATGCCCGCGGACAGGATTGAAGCCGCGACGGAGAGCATAAAGGAAGAATTGGCTCATCAAATGATGATGCTGCGGCAGGAAGGCAAACTTTTAGAAGCGCAAAGACTTCAGGCAAGGACGATGTACGATATTGAAATGCTCAAGGAAGTCGGCTTTTGCAGCGGGATTGAAAATTATTCAAGGCATTTGAGCGGTCTTGCGCCGGGGACGAGGCCTTATACTTTGATAGATTACTTCGGCGACGATTTTCTTTTGTTTATTGATGAATCGCACGTAAGCATTCCGCAGATTCGCGCGATGCACGCGGGCGACAAGAGCAGAAAGACTGTTTTGGTTGAACACGGTTTTCGACTGCCCAGTGCGCTTGATAACAGGCCATTGCGATTCGAGGAGTTTCAGGAGAACTGGAAAAAGGTGATATTTGTTTCGGCAACGCCTGCGGAGTTTGAACTGAATCTAAGCGGTGATGCGGTTATTGAGCAGGTTGTAAGGCCGACGGGTTTGCTCGACCCTGAGATTTTTGTCGAGCCGGCATCGAATCAGGTGCCTCATCTGCTTGGAGAAATTGAAAAACGGGTCAGTGCAAATCAGCGTGTTTTGGTTACGACTCTGACCAAAAGGCTTGCAGAGGATTTATCTTCTTATATAACGAAGAAGGGTTTTCGCTGCCGATATTTGCACAGCGAGATTAAGACGCTTGAACGGGTCGAGATACTCAGGGCTTTGCGAAACGGCGACTTTGATGTGCTGGTAGGCATAAATCTGCTTCGTGAAGGTCTGGATTTGCCTGAGGTTTCGCTTGTCGCGATTCTCGATGCGGACAAGCAGGGATTTCTGCGAAGTGAGACATCGCTGGTTCAGACTATCGGCAGGGCGGCTCGAAATGTCGATGCTGCGGTTATTTTTTATGCTGATAAAGTAACCGAGGCGATGCAAAAAGCAATTGACGAAACAGCCAGACGGCGTAAAATACAATTCCAATATAATAAAGATAATAATATCACGCCCGAAACAGTGAAAAAGCAGATTTATCATGGTCTGGCGGAAAAATTGAAGGCTCGCCAGATTGCCCGCGAGGCGGTGAATCTTGATGATAGAGAATATGATGCAGCCGAGATTGTTGCGCAGATAGAAGAAGAAATGCTCGCGGCGGCTGAAAAACTTGACTTTGAAAAGGCGGCTTTTCTTAGAGACCAGTTGAAAGATTTAAAAGAGCTGCCGCAGATAAGGAATGCAAAATGAAAAGTTTGAATATGGAAAAGGTTGCCAAACTGATTGATATGGCTGTTGAAGAAGATTATGGCGGGGGCGACCCATCATCAGAGCTTACGATACCGGCAAACGCGAAGGGCAAGGCGTATATCATAACGCGTGAAGAAATTGTCGTCGGCGGAATGCTCGTCGCGAAGGAAGTGCTTAAGCGGTATGACCCTCGGCTTAAGCTGAAAGTTTTTAAACGCGATGGTCAGCGAGCCAATGTCGCAGACAAACTTGCGGTTATAGAAGGGCCTATGCGTTCTATGCTTTCGGCGGAGCGGGTTGTGCTGAATTTTCTTCAGAGGCTTTGCGGTGTCGCAACGATGACTTATAAATATGTGCACGCAGTTCGCGGAACCAAGGCGAAAATTTATGATACCCGCAAGACGATGCCGGGCTGGCGGGAACTTGATAAATATGCAGTCCGCTGCGGCAAAGGGCATAACCACCGATATAATCTCAGCGAGGCGGTGATGTTTAAGGATAATCACGTCGCTCAAATGGGGAAAAATTTAAGCTCAAGACTGAAGGAGCTTGTTGCCAAAGCGAAAAAAATAAAAACCGTAAAATTTATCTGCGTTGAGGTTGACCACGTTGACGACCAGTTGAATTATGTTCTCAAAATCCCCGGCATAGATGTTGTGCTTTTGGATAATATGGGGCAGTGGCAGTATAAGTATGCTGTCGCTATGAGAAATAAAATGTGCGGCGATAAGCCGCTCCTCGAAGCCAGCGGCGGAATTACCTTAAATAACGTAAGACAGATTGCCCTGTGCGGCGTGGATAGAATATCCATCGGAGCGATAACACACAGCGCAGTTTCTGTCGATATAGGCCTGGATAGAGAATTCTAAGAACCTCTAAGGGAAAAGACAGCCGCAGTGATATAAATTGAAGAATGAAGATTGTAGATTGAAGATTTTTAATTTTAAAATAGTCTCGGCACAGCCGAAGCCACAAATCTTCATTTTTCAATCTTCAATTTTCATTTTTTAAATCCAGTTTTTTCAGATATATTGGAACTTCTAAATTGCTTGATGCTGATTTAATAAAATCAAATCTTAAAACCGTGCGAATCGGCAGAGAGATAATTGTTTATAAAAGCACATCAAGTACGAATGATATTGCCGCACAATACGCAATCGGCGGCGAAAAAAATGACGGTTTCGTTGTTTTGGCAGAGCAGCAGACCGCGGGAAGAGGAAGAAGAGCCGCCAAATGGCTAAGTCAAACCGGCAAAAGCATTCTCTGTTCAATCCTTCTTCGCGATACCGGTATATCGTCGGGCATCATCGCGATAGCGTCAGCCGTTGCCGCCGCAGAGACAATCAGCAAATGCGGTTGCGCGGATTCCAAAATTAAATGGCCGAACGATATCTTTCTGGCAGGCAAAAAAGTCGCAGGGATTTTGATTGACGGCATCGTCAGGGCAGGGCAAAAATTTTATGTGATTGGCATTGGGATAAACTGCCATCAGACGCGGGAAGATTTTAACGGCGAACTGCGAGATATCGCTACAAGCATTGATATTCAAATCGGCAATGTTTGCGACAGAAATAAAATTGCCGCTGAACTGCTGACAAGTCTTGAGCATTATTTGACGGCCGCGTTGGATAATCCCGCGGGCATAACCGAAAAATGGCAAAACCGAAATATGCTGCTGGGAAAAAAAATTGCCATTGAGCATAAAGGCGAAAAATTTACAGGCAACTGCATCGGTATCGAGCCGACAGAAGGGCTTATTGTTCAGCTTGAATGCGGGAATATCAGGACGTTTGATGCTGCGTTCACAACGGTTCTAAAAAGTCGGGAGTGATAAAAACGCCATTTTTAAAGCAAAAACAGCGTTTGTGTTTTTGTTTAACTAACTATTGTCGGCAATATGACACCGAAAACATAAATTTTGTTGACATTTAAACTTTTTTTGTGCATAATAGAGGGTTATATAGATGTTGCGGTGTCGTGTAGAACCGCAACTTTCAAACCCTTTGGAACACGCCTGATTCCAGTATCCTCGGCGGGCGCGAAGGAAATTTTTCTTATGTTGGATGTTAATAAGGTCGGTATTCGTACATTTACCGCTCGGCTTGGAAACAAGCTGTCGGAGATAGTTTCATCGCAGCGCAAACAGTTGCGCGAGCAGTTGGAGTCTCCGCTGTTCGATGACCTGAGCGCAAAATGTCTGATAGTTTTCGCAATCGGCATAATTGTTTACAGCGGGCTGATGAGCGGAGACAATTTTAAATCTACTATAGAGACAATGCGGTCGCACAAACTTGGTCTGTTTTATGTATATACGCTGAAGTTCCTTTTGTTTTTGAATTTGGGCGTGTTTATCTGGAGAATTGTGCTGGTAGCCAGATATAAGGCTGTTCCAGGCTGTTCTGATAAGGAACTGCCTAAATGCACAGTGATTGTTCCCGCTTATAACGAAGGCAGGCAGGTGTTAGAGACTCTTGAAACAGTTGTTGCAAGCGATTATCCGGCTGATAAACTTCAGATAATTGCCATTGACGACGGCAGTAAAGATGACACATTCAAATGGATAGAAGCCGCGTGCAGTTCGATGCCGGGCAGAATTGAGAGTTTTAAACAGCCTGTGAACAAAGGCAAGAGAGAGGCTATTTATGAAGGCGTTATGCGAAGCAGCGGCAGGATAATTGTTACAATCGACAGCGATTCAACAATTGAACCCGATACAATCAGGAATCTTGTCAGTCCGTTTGTAAAAGACAAGACCGTTGGCGCAGTTGCCGGCAACGTGAGGGTTTTAAATGCCTCCGAAGGCATTATACCAAAGATGCTCGATGTTATTTTTGCCTATAGTTTTGACTTTTTGCGTGCAAGTCAGAGTATGGTGGACACTGTTTTCTGCACTCCCGGCGCTCTTTCAGCGTATCGCAAAGATGTCGTGATAAAAAATCTCAAAGAATGGGTCAATCAGACCTTTATGGGGACAAAGGCGGGTATCGGCGAAGACAGAGCCTTAACCAATATGATTCTCGATTGCGGCTGGGCTGTCAGATTTCAATCCAATTCCATTGTATATACCAATGTGCCTACCGACTATCTTCAGCTCTGCAAAATGCTTTTGCGATGGGCCAGAAGCAATGTTCGCGAAACGCTGGCAATGGGAAAATTTATCTTCAAAAAATTCCGTACCGGTTCTACTATCGGGGCGAGAATCAATTTTATAATGTCGTGCATAAGCCTGATTTTTCCAAAAGCTCTGGTCGGAATGTTTATAGCCATAATGTTTTTTGATTCGCAGACATATCTGTCGCAGCTTATGTTCGGAACGGTCATAGCTTCTACAGCGCCTGCGGTTTTTTATGCCATTCGGTTAAAAGACTCGGACTTGCTCTGGGCTCATGCTTATGGCCTGTTCTGGATGGCCAGCCTGTGGTGGATTACGCCCTGGTCTATCCTTACAGCCAAAAACGGCAATTGGCTCACGCGAGAACTGCCGCAGCAAAGACCTGTAACCAGCAGCAAGACAAGCCTGCAATTGGGCGTTGGCGCCGCTGCCTGATAAAATATGCGGTAATTGCAGGGGTATATACTTTTACACCTTTAGAAAACATTTCACTTGGCGAGTCTGCCCATAGCTGCGGAGGATTTGCTGATAGCTAAGTAAGTTTGCTGTTTAATGCATATCGAACAGGCTTTGTGTTTTGATAATCGTAACCTGGTCGGGATACGCGTGGAAAGCGTGGATGTGCAGTTCATCTTTTCTCGCTTCGAAGTCTATATAGCTGAAAGGCTCAAGACCGCCGATAGCGAGTTTTGGGAACTTAACAAATATGCCTCGATTGCGGGCGAATCTCTCAAGGTCGCTGTGGCTTTGACGATAGAGATTAGGACTCATCTTTTCAACCTGAAAATCAGTCATATAGCTAAGGCCTTTGGCCAATGTGCACTTATGGCTTCTTTGGCCGGAGAATCTGAATCTTTCAATCAGGCCTCGGCGGGGCAGCAGTTGGGTTGGTGTGCTGATTAACTCTGAAAGGCAAAGTTCGTTTGCGAATACACTGACAACGTGCGAACCGCCGGTTACCCAAATCAAAGCCTCATATTTGTCTGTCTTTATCGTTCGCTTTTCGTGAATAGTGAAAAGCTCCGGATGAAGAGGCCTTTGGTAAAGGGTGAAGGTCAATTCGCTTACAATAACATTTGTGTTTGGTAGTTCCATTGCAAAACCCATATAAAACTCAAGTTAGCTGACTACTTCTTACGGGTGTATTGTATCAAAAAACACGTTTCAATACAAGTGTGTTTTCAGTACTGATAATGCGGTTTTGGGCTATTATAGGACGATTATAACACAAGTGTTTAAAGCTGCTGGAATAAGGATTTA
>Ga0172379_10003457_pt1 | contig 25140 bp, 24 predicted proteins | sample GrowelOW334metaG_FD_119756 | JGI IMG/M metagenome (GOLD analysis project Ga0172379, IMG submission 119756) | Groundwater microbial communities from an aquifer near a municipal landfill in Southern Ontario, Canada - Groundwater well OW334 metaG | ecosystem: Environmental > Aquatic > Deep...
AAATCGTGTTAGAATAATTCATAGAAAAAGCCTTATTAAGTTAATAATTGGAGCGATATCCTAATTATATCTAAACTTAGAGGTTTTTTCTATTTTGGAAATATTTTTGTTGGACACTAGTACATGGGGGTATTGACATTTATGATTATTAATGTATAATGTTAAGTCTTATTCGTAGGACAAAAAGCGAAGAAGTGGAAACAGATGGAGGAATAATAAAAATGATACAAACAGATGGAGCCATATTTGTATTCGTCGCTTGGGCGGCGGTAATAATCGTGATGTTTGGAGCGAGTTTCGCGATACTTAATAAATACGGCTTGATGGCGTATTGGCTGGATAATATTATTACAGGCTATCTGCTCATCACTCAGAATTGGCCGGTATTCTTTGGATTTATAGTGATTATGGCGCTGGTCTTACCGATTTTATCGAAATATATCGAAAAAGAAAGTTTTCATAGGACAGTTACGGCGTCGCGCTATATAGCAACCTCAATATCAATACTATTCCTGAATTTCGGCCTTTTCTGGCTGATTGCCTGGCTAAACAGATAATTGAATACGAAGTTCTGGAAAATCCAGAACTTTAGGTTCAGTTATTTTTTTTAAAACATTTATTTTTTTATAAATTGACAAAATCTTCCTTTTCACCTACAATATCTTCATGAAAACCATAACCATAAAACCTAATGTTTACACGCTCCAGATTGCTGAGAGAGTGGTTTTGTTTGAAGTTCGAAGACTCGTTTGCAGGTAAATTGTTTTTTGTCGGCCTGTTTCGGGCAACAATGAAACAAATTACGTGTAAGCGGGTTTTTTTGTGGGCGGGATGCATTCGTGTCATTCTGAGCCATTGGCGAAGAATCCCATTGATTGTCGGGCGAAATAAATTGTGGGATCCTTCTGCGCCGGTCGCGCCTCAGGATGACATTAAGGAAACAGATCGCTCGGAATGACGCATTATGCATACTTAATACTTAATACTTAAAAAATTTATGTTTATAGATAACTATAAAAGCGAGGCTCCGGAGGTGGATGGGCCTCTGGTGATCCTCACGGGAGTCGCCAAATACTTCGGGACGAAAGAAATATTTTCCGGGGTGGATTTGGTCGTGGGTCCGCGCGACCGCCTGGGGATCATCGGCCCGAATGGGGCAGGGAAAAGCACTCTTACCAAGATCATTATGGGTCTTGAAGAGATCGACGCCGGAGAGATCTATCGCGACAAAGATCTTCGCGTGGGCTATCTTCCGCAAGAGACCCATTGGGATTCCCTCAAGAACACGATCGCGGAAGAGATCAAAACGGCGGATCCCAAAATGAAAGAGCTTATGGCGCAAAAAACGGAATATGAGAAAATAATGTCAGACACCAAGAGAAAGGACCTCGATGAGAAGATAGCGGAATATGGAAAAGTCGTGGAAGAATTTGAAAAGCTAGGCGGATATGAATATGAAAATATCGCGGAGGAAACTTTGAAGAAATTCAATTTTCCGGAGGATGATTGGGGGAGGGAAGTGAAATCGCTTTCCGGAGGCGAGCGGACGCGCCTCGCGCTTTCCAAAATACTTTTAACAAGGCCCAACTTGCTCATCATGGACGAGCCGACCAACCATCTCGATCTTGCGACCATCGAATGGCTGGAAAAATTCCTTATGGATTGGAAAATGGCGATCGTTATCGTTTCCCACGACAAGAGATTCCTGGATTCTATATGCACGAATATTTTCGACCTGAGAAAGAAAGAATCGAGAAGATATTTCTGCAACTATTCGAACTATCTGATTGAAAAGGAAGCTATCAAGAATGCCGAATCCGAGGCTTTCAAGAGGCAGCAAAAATATCTCAAGGAACAGGAAGAATTCATCGAGCGTTTCCGCTACAAGGCGACGAAAGCCAGGGCGGTGCAAAGCCGTCTCAAGCTGCTCGACAAAATGGAAAAGATCGAAGAGCCCGAAGAAGAAAAAAAGAAGATCCGGATCAATTTGAATTTCGGAAAAAGCCTTCCGCAGAGGGTAATGGTTATTGAGAACCTGTTTTTCGGCGTAAAAGAATATCCGCTGGCGATCATGGAAGGAACCTGGGAGATCTGGAAAGAAAACAAGATCGGGATCATCGGCGCGAATGGCGCAGGAAAGTCGACGCTTCTCAAAACACTGCTTGGAAAACTCGAGCCATTGGACGGAAAGGTCAAAGTTTCCGGCAGCGTGAAGATCGGCTACTATGCGCAGTCGCACGAGGAGTTGGACCCCACGAAGAACATTTTTGACGAGGTCACGGAAAAGACCGGCGCCAGCCATCAGGACATCCGCAACATTCTGGGTTCCCTTCTTTTCGTGAAGGACGATGTTTTCAAGAATGTCTCGGATCTTTCAGGCGGGGAGCGGGCAAGAGTGGCGATCGCCGAGCTCATCCTAAACGAATCCAACATACTATTTCTGGATGAGCCCACGAATCATCTCGACATCGAGAGCAAGAATTGCGTCATTGAAGTTCTCAAAAACTTTGGCGGACCCATAGTCCTGGTTTCGCATGACCGCGAAGTCCTGGAAAAGGTTTGCAATGTCATTTGGGAAGTGAAAGACAACGCCGTCACGAAATATCTCGGGAATTATGATGATTATGTTTATAAAAAATCCGGAATGAAATAAAAAGGTCCATGGCTATTGATTTTTTCGGAATACGGAGTAAACTGTGATTCGGAGGATAAAATGATATTCAAGAACGTAGGCATCCAGAAGGATGCATGTCCGAAATGCAAAGGGTCGGTTTTTTGCGACCCGATCGAAAAAAATGGCGTCATTGTCGCATATAAAATAGTCTGTGGTAATTGCGGGAAGGAATTTGACGAAAGCGAATGGCCGCCTCCGATCCAGGAGCAGTAAGCTATCAATTTGATTGATGGCTTTTTTCTTGACATTTTGATCCGAATATTTACAATATAAAGTCAAGCTGGTCTTTTGGTGGGAATTCGGTTTGACGGTTTGAAAACATCGCAGGAGAAAAATAATGCCTGAAAAAAAAGATAAAAAAGATACAAAAACAGCCTCGACGATCACAATGGACGAGGTTATGGAAGATCTGAAAAAGAACGATCCGGAATTGCTGGAGCGGATATTGAAAGAAAAGCATGGATGATGAGGTGAAATGAAAATGGCCAAAAAGAAAACTATCGGAGAAAAGTATGGAGAAAAGATCGAAGAGATAGACAGATTGTTGTTTAAAGTGCAAGACTATGAAGGAGCGGCCAAAATATTAGGCAAGCTCCTGATGAGCCATGAAGGCGCAACTTCCTATCAAATGATGAGGATCGGAGATTCTGCCAAATTCGTCTCAGAAAAAATTGCAGAAAGGATCAGGAACGAGAATTAACAGTGTCGCACATTCAAGTAAAAGAATGCGAGGGGCAACATATGGAAATATCCGAAAATTGCCTCTTTTTTTATTCTCCTAAACCTGTATAATTATCATATCAAGAGAATCAATTACGAGTTTTTACCGAGTTTATATAAATGCAATTATGCTGGGAATATTGGAAAACCATCACAGTTTCCGCTCGTGGCTTCCGAAAATGGAAAGAGTCACTTTCGATGTGTCCATGGTGCACTTCCTTCTGATGTTCGGATATAAATTGTTCTCTCTTTATTATCCGCTTTTTCTGGTGTCCATCGGCTTATCGCTTGTCGATATCGGCGGAGTTTATCTTATCACCTATTCCTCCATCGCTTTTTTCTCATTGGTCATAAATCATTATATACACAAGTTCGATCCGGTGCTGATCGCGGTTGGCGGAATATCGGGATATGGCATTTTTTCATGCATGATGCTTGTCGGCCAGAACATATTCATTTTTTATGCGGCGCAGATCGTTCTCGGATTTTCGGCGGCGGCCTGGATGATCTCCCTGAAGCTTATGCTTATGGAATCCGGGCCGGAAAAGTGCGGCAGCGGATTTTGCTGGTTCTATTCTATGCCGCATTATGCGGCCGCAATAGCTCCGGCGATAGGCGGCCTGATCATCTGGAAGTTCGGTTTTGTCGGAGTTTTTTCGGCGAGCGTCCTGGTTCATCTTGTGAATGCGCTTTATGCTTATTTCAGGCTTAGCGCAGATTCAGGACTATTGAAGAAAGGAAGTCTCCCGCGGAAAGGACAAAACATGGACAGAAGCAGGCTGGCCGGTGCGCTGAAGATATTGAGCCATGAAAAATATATATCGATCCTCGCGACATCTCTTTTCTCCGCCCTGATGCTTGTAGGAATGTACCGGGCATTTCTGGTGATTTTTCTTGAAAGTGTTTCTCATGAGAAGGAGACTATAATTCAGATCATTTCCATCGCCTCGATCATTTATCTTCCGGTTTCCTTTTTTACGGTGAAAATTATCAACAAATTAAAGACCTATGAGGTCGTGCATAAAGGCATTATGATCGAGGGGGCGGTGTCGATCTTTTTGGCGGTATTTTCTTCCATACTTAATTTTTTCGGGATCTTGGCGGTTTTGATCGCGGATTCATTCGGCGTCCTCTTGGCTGATGTCGGAACGAGTTCTCTGCTTTCCCGGAAGCTTAAGGATCATCACGAGGAGGCGTCGACGATCGACACAATCATCTCGACTTTTTTTCCCGCCATCGGTTCACTTGCGGGCGGGATCATGATCTCGATGGTCGGATATCAGAACACATTCATGTATATGGGACTGGTCGTGTTCATCTCGGCTTCCATTTCCTTTTTCTGTTTTTCGCGGAAATAGAATAAATGTTTCAAACTGTTTCAAGCGCTTGACAAAGACGCCTTTTTTTTTGTTATTATTTGAACTATAGAAAAAACAGGAGGAATAGTTATGCAGCAAATTGAAAAGATATAAAAAAGCGACAAGCATACGCAAGCAAAAAAAACATCGCAGAGACATGTAAAACAAAAAAGAAATAGGGATGTGATTTGATGAATAGAAAAGGATCGAGAAAAATATTTGTTGCGATACTGCTTTTGGTAGCTATGGCAGTAGCAAGTGTGCCAGTTCAAGCAGCATATGAATTGAGAGCTACAAATGAAAATTATAAGTGGCTATGGGCATTTAATAATATATATGGTAGCAGCGCCTGGGCTTCTTATGGTAGCAGCGGCAATTCTTATTTGCTGAAATACGATTATGGAATTGTTCTTAGCACATATGGCAGCGGTAAACAATCTGTCAATGTTGGAACCATAAAAACCATTAAAATAGGAGATGGACAATGCGTGGCATTTGCTAAGGCAATGAGTAATACAAATAGCATTTCAACGCCAAACTGGATACGTGGTAATAAAGTAATGGATGGCGGGGTTTTGCCGGGAACAATCATTGCAACATTCAATTCAGGCGGTCAATACTATGGACATGTGGCAGTTTTTGACACCTATCATTTCGAGAATAATGTTCTCAAGGGAATAAATGTGTGGGATCAGAATTATGTCTATGGAAATGTGGTTGGCAGGCATAGAATACTTTCAAAAACTTCGTCTGACGTAAACGATGCAAATAGCTACTATGTGGTAAAACTGTCATAAAACAATCAGGCAAGCTTTTACCTTTTTTTAAAATTATGTTTCTATATTGATTAATATGATTTTATAAGCTAATATTATTATGCTAAATAATTAGACCATATGAAAAAAAATTACATTTTATCGCTGATTGTTTTGTTAGTGATGATAGCAATAGGCAGTTTGTTATATTTAAGACCGGACAAGCCAAATTCTAATGTAATTCAGCCTGTGTCAGATTCGGATAATAAAAAAAATGAGAGTGATACGGCCAATGAAGACATAACTTTAGATTCCAGTGAAATTACTAATTCAAAATGGAAAAGATATGCGAATAAAACACTAGGTTTTTCTATAAACTTGCCCGGGAAGGTGTCTGGTCTTGATAGATGTGATAGCAAAGATAATTTTCTAGTTTCTTTAAAAACAATTGAAGACAATGAGAATAATGTTGTTTATATTGTCCCGGAATATTATTTTGATGACTATTATGGAGAAGATATTAAAAATCCAAAACAAGGAACAAGCAATTGCGAAACAAAAATTTACGATCTACGGCTGATTAATGATGAAGTAAAGGGGATTGGCATGGAAGGCAAATATATTTCCAAACCAAGCAATCCATTTTTAGGCATTGCGATCAAAATTGTGGATATAAAGAATGACATGGATCTGGACCGATTCATTAAAGAAGATTATGGAGCCGGATGTTTCGCGGGCGAAAAGAATTTATGGACTGAGCAAGAGGGGGTTTATGATGTTAATATTAAAGGAGAGGATTGGGACAAGGTTGCATTTGGGGAATCAACATGTTTTGTGAATTATGTTGCAAAGATTCTGTATTATCCGGAAAAGGGAAAAGTGATGTCCGTTAAGCTCGGACAAGAGCCTAATTTCTATTTAGATATCGAGAATTTGCGCGCAAGTGATGAGGATATGATCAACAGTTTCAGGTTTGAGTGATGATGCAAAACATAGAATGTTCGACCGATTTGACACAAATCATCTTTTTGCTATAATTTTCATGTAATAATTCAATGGCGAGCATGAAAACAGGACTAAATTCAATTGAGATCGTCCCGCCAAGCTTCTTTTTCGAAAGAGGCTAGTTGAATTTGCAAATTAAAGACGCATTCCAACCTCTTTCAAAAAGAGGCGTTTGTTTTTTTAATAAGGTTTTTAGAGCGGCAGCGGAGGAAAAAATATGAAACAAAAAGTGATAGTAGTGAAAGTCGGAACAAAATGCATCATTGAAAACGGAAAAGTGAAGCAGGAGAACATTGATTCGATCGCGCGCGAAATAGCGCGGATAAAAAAAGAAAAAGGGGCCTCGGCGATACTTGTTGTGTCCGGCGCGGTCGAGCTTGGAAAAAATATGCTCGATCTCAAGGAAAGGCCGAAAGAAAAAATAGGCCTTCAAAGGTGCGCAGGCGTCGGTCAGGTCGAGCTTTTGAAAGCATGGTCGGACGGACTCGGAAAAGAGGGCATCATTCCTTCCCAGTATCTTCTCACTTACAGCAATTTCGAATCAGAAGAAGAGCAGCAGAATATAATTGCAAATCTTCGCGACGATATCGAGAATGGGATAGTTCCGGTCATTAATTTCAATGACAAGATCGATCACAAAGAGGTGACATTGGACAACGACAGGCTGTCTTCGAAAATAGCGGTCTATGCTCGGGCAGAAGCTCTCTTCATTCTGACGAACGATGTTGGAGGCCTGATGGACTCCGAAGGCCTTGTAAGAAGCATAAAACTGGATGATATTGAGAGGTACAAGAAACTGTGCAATGGCGCAGGAGATTCCGGCACCGGAGGAATGAGAACCAAGCTCGAGGCTGCCCAGGAGATCGCCGAAAAAGGAGGAATTTGCGTTATAGCGAATGTGAATTGCGCAATTAGCGATCTTTTGAGCGGGTATTCCGAATGTACAAGGATAGTAAAATAAACTTGCGGCAAACATGCCGCTCTTTTATTATTTGTATTTTTGGGCTATTATTAAAGTGTGAATAGGAAGCCTTGATAAATATATCAAGTGTGCTATCATAGCTTATGCATAAACAGGTAACAAAAACAAACATGAACATAATCATAAAAAGCACGAATCTGGAACTTCATGATGATCTCAGGGCTTATGTCAATGAAAAGATCGGCGGACTGAAAAAGTTCATTGAGAACGGTTATGTCGATCCCAGCAGCGTCACTGCAAGAGTGGAGCTTGCAAGAACAACAAGGCATCATCAGCAAGGCGATGTCTATATGGCCGAGGTGAACCTGGAACTTCCGAAGAAGATGTTTAGAAGCGTCGTTGAGAGCGATGATATCTACAAATCCATAGATGACGTAAAAGATGAATTGAAAGATGCGATAAACAGCTATAAAGACGAAAGAAACACGAAGATCAGGGCGGGAGCGAGGATAATCAAAAGACTGAAAAGGCTTTCTCCTCTTGCATGGGCGAAAGGGGAATTCAGCAAGTTCAAATTCAGAAGGAAAAAGAATTGATACTTGTCGAAATTTGAAATAACATTTCCTTTATTTTGTATTAATATCCAGATGCGAAAGACATATTTTTTTATCGGTATTCCGGGACGTATTAAAGATAGATATTTGAATTTTTTGTTTCAATAGCTCAATAAGCCTTTTGCCGGTATAATTTTATGCTGGCAGTTTTAATATAGAATATCGTTTTAGGCCGGTAACGCGATGTTTACGCTGTAGATTTTGAATTTTAATTATAAGACTATGTCAATTTTCGAGAAGATATTCGGAGATCCGAACGAGAAAGAGATAAAAAAGATCAGGCCGATCATAGACAAGATCAATGCGCTGGAAGGAAAATTTCAGGGGCTTTCCGGCGATGAGCTGAAGAGCGAGACTTCAAAGTTCAAGGAAAGGGTCCAAAAAGGGGAGACTTTGGACGATCTGCTTCCGGAAGCTTTTGCTGTGGTTCGCGAATCCGCCAAAAGGACTCTGGGCCAAAGGCATTATGATGTTCAGCTTATCGGAGGGATCGTCCTCCATCAGGGAAAGATCTCCGAGATGAAAACCGGAGAAGGAAAGACCCTTGTTTCGACGCTTCCTATCTATCTTAATGCTCTTTCGGGGAAGGGAGTCCACCTGGTCACCGTCAATGACTATCTTGCCAAGCGTGATGCCAACTGGATGGGGCCCATATATAATTTTTTGGGACTTAGCGTTGGAGTGATCCAGCACGACCACTCATATATTTTCGATCCGAAATCCGCGCCGGACAGGAATGAAGTTACGGTCGAGATGGAAAATCTCCGCGAAATAACGAGAAAAGAAGCGTATTCTTGCGATATAACCTATGGAACGAACAATGAATTCGGTTTCGATTATTTGCGTGACAATATGGCCGTGAGCGAAAGGCAGATGGTCCAAAGGGATCTTAATTATGCCATCGTTGACGAAGTGGACAGCATTCTGATCGACGAGGCCAGGACTCCGCTTATCATTTCGGCGCCGGACACGGATTCCAATGAGATGTACAATACTTTTTCCAAGATCGTCCCGAAGCTGCAGAAAGAAAGCGACTATACCGTCGATGAAAAAATGAGGGCGGTGAGCCTTACGGACGAGGGGGTTGAGAAAGTTGAAAAGATCCTTGGTATGCAGAACATATACAATGAAGGCGGGATCACATTCGTTCATCACCTGGAACAGGCGGTTAAGGCCGAGATACTTTTTAAAAGAGACAAGGATTATGTGGTGAAGGACGGAGAAGTTATCATTGTGGACGAATTCACAGGGCGCCTGATGCCCGGAAGAAGGTTCAGCGAAGGGCTTCATCAGGCCATTGAGGCAAAGGAGAACGTCCAGGTGCAGAAAGAAAGCAGGACGCTCGCAACCATAACCTTCCAGAATTATTTCAGGCTCTATGAAAAACTTGCCGGAATGACCGGAACCGCCATTACGAACGCGGAAGAATTCTCGAAGGTTTACGAGCTCGATGTCATAGCCATTCCTACGAACAAATCTTTGATAAGAAGAGATCTTAATGATTCCATATACAAAACTGAACATGGTAAATTCACGGCCCTTATACGCGAGATCAAGGAGCGTCATGAAAAAGGGCAGCCGGTCCTTGTCGGAACGATCTCGATCGAGAAGTCGGAAGTCTTGAGTGAAATGCTGAAACGGGAGGGCATTGTTCACGAGGTGCTCAACGCCAAATATCACGAGAAAGAGGCTCTTATAATCTCAAAGGCGGGCCAGAGAGGCGCAGTCACGATTGCGACCAATATGGCGGGACGAGGAACGGATATAAAGCTCGGAGAAGGAGTCGATAAGCTCGGAGGCCTCTGTATTCTTGGTACCGAGAGGCATGAGGCGCGAAGAATTGACAATCAGCTCCGAGGAAGATCCGGACGCCAGGGGGAGTCGGGTGAAACGAGATTCTTTGTCTCAATGGAAGACTATCTCATGCGGGTATTCGGTTCGGATAAGATGAAAAATCTTATGGACAAGCTTGGCATGGAAGAAGATATGCCGATCGAAAATCCGCTGATCTCAAAATCGATCGAGGGTGCGCAAAAGAAGATCGAAGGATTTAATTTTGACTATCGAAAGCACACTTTGGATTATGATGATGTGATGAATAAGCAGAGGGAGGCTATTTACAAAAAAAGAAGAGAGATCCTGAAAGTCTCGAAAGCGCTTGATGAGGGCAACGCTTCCCCCCAAGATGCGCCAAAGCCGGTGAATAAAGAAAATAATCCCGAACTTTTGGAAATGAAAGAGAAAGTCCTGGAAATGTTTGAGAATTATTCTGAGGATATCGTTTCCATCCACAGCGCGGAAGAGAGAAGCGGGTGGGATGTTTCGGGGATCGCTGAAGCTGTTGGCAAGATGGTTCCGACGGATAAGAAGATTGAAAGCGATCTGAAGGAATTAATTGTGTCGGAAAGATCCAATGAGGAGGTGAGGAGTCTTGCCACTGATATGGTTTTCAATGCCCTGTCAGACGCCTACAACAAGCGCGAAGAAGAGATCGGCTATGTGACAATGAGGCAGATCGAAAAAATGGTACTTCTTAGGAGCATGGACATGCTGTGGATGGATCATCTTGATTCAATGGAGAGCCTCAAGGCGGGGATCGGACTTAGGGGATATGGCCAAAGAGATCCCCTTGTCGAATATAAGAAAGAAAGCTATAGGATGTTCCAATCTCTTCTCGGGGCCATAGAGGAGAATGTCATCAGCACTATTTTCAAGATCCAGGTGGCAAAAAAGATCACATCTCCAATGGAGAGCAAGAATATCAGGACCAGTGGGGGAGGCGAGGAGGGGAAGGTGTTCGCTCCCATAACGAACAAGAACAGTGTCGGCAGGAATGATCCATGTCCGTGCGGAGCGAAGAAGCCCGACGGTAGTTCCATAAAATACAAGCATTGTCACGGGAAGAATGCTTCATAAGTGGCTGCAAAAATATAAACCCAACTCCGCTGCTTGCAGCGGAGTACCTGCCGGTAGGACCAGGTACTGGCACCATAATAAAATAAAAGAATCCTGACTTATGTGCCAGGATCGTGAGATGTAATAGTCGCTATTGCAGTTAATTCCGTGTACGCGCCGTATGCGTTTGCGGCCGAGCTTTGCAGCCATTCTATCTTTACCCAGTCTTCGGGGTGGTCTTTTGTGAATGCATTTATTTCATTATTCATTTGATCGATTCTTCTTGTCCGTTCCAGAAGAGCAGTACCCTTGTCGATTCCGGTCTGATTGGGCAATTCGATTGAGAATATTTTTACTATCATGTCTAAACCTCTCGTTAAACTTGTCAGTTTAACAAAACAATGTAGCATAATATCTATTTTTGTCAAGACTGAATAGGGATTTATTTTTTTGTACCGTTGACGCACGGTATTTTTTGTGATAAAATAATTTTTGTTGTGAAAATTGAATTTTAAATAAATTAATTAATAATTAACAAATATGACGAATAAAAAAAAATGCACCGTGGCAGATTACATGCGCACGCCTGCCATAACGGCGAATATAACAACGACTTTCAGGGAGGCTGTTGAAATTATGATAAAAGAAAATATCAACAGTCTTGTGATCGTCGACCGGGACGGCAAGGTAATCGGAATACTATCCAGTTGGGATCTTGTTGAATATGTCGTTCCGGATTATCTGGAAGAAGACAAACATTTGGCCGCATTCGAATCTTCGGATACTTTCAAGATCAGGACCAGGCAGATCGCGAACGACCCGATCGGAAAATTTATTACGAAAAGGGTGCATACGATAAGCGCGGGCAGCTCGATCATGGAAACTGCGACGACACTCTCGGAATATCATGTCAGGCAGATGCCGGTTGTCGATGAAAAGGGATATCCTATAGGATATATAAACTGCGCCGATATCAAGCAGGCCATTTATGACGTTTTGCAGGGCAGAAGAAGCAACAATAAAGAATAATAAGATAAATAATATACATTTATGGATACGAGTTTTTGGATTGCGATTACGATATTTGTTATAACCTATGCGATCATAGTTTTTGACAAAGTTCACTTTACGGTAATATCCCTCGCGGGAGCGACATTAATGATCCTGCTTGGTGTCATCAATCAGGAACAGGCTGTCGAAGGTGTTGATTTCAATACAATCGGGCTTCTGATCGGAATGATGGTGATCGTGAGTATCGCCAAGAAAAGCGGAATGTTTCAATATGTTGCGATCTGGGCGTCAAAAGCGGGCAGGGGAGATCCGAAAAATATTTTTATACTGTTTGGTATTCTTGTCGCGGTATTCTCGGCGTTTTTGGATAATGTCACGACAGTTCTTTTGATGGTGCCGGTCGTTTTTGTCATCACTCATAATTTGAAGATCAATCCCAAGCCATTCCTTCTCGAAACGATACTTTTGTCCAATATCGGAGGGACTGCGACACTGATCGGCGATCCGCCAAACATTCTAGTCGGAAGTGCCGTGGGGCTCTCATTCAATGATTTTATAATCAATCTTGCGCCGATCGTAATTGTCATAACAGTTGTCACGATCGCAATCTTGTGCCGGATATATAAAAAAGATCTGGTAACAACCCCTGAAGCGCAGGCTCTTATCATGAAATTCGAACCGAAAAAAGCTATTACCAACCAGACTTTATTGCTGAAATCTTTATTTGTGCTTGGTCTTGTGATGCTGGGATTTTTCACGCATAGCGTTACGCATTTGGAGGTGGCGACGATCGCCCTTGCGGGAGCATCATTGCTTCTTCTTATAACGTGCTATGAGCCGGAAAAGTGCCTTAATGATGTGGAATGGACCTCGATATTCTTTTTCGCGGGACTTTTTATTCTTGTCACTGGCATTGAAAAAGTAGGTGCTATAAGGATCATGGCGGAGGAGCTAATAAGATTAACCGGCGACAATCAGGTTCTTACAACGATCGCTATCTTGTGGGGTTCCGCAATATTTTCTGCTATCGTGAACAACATTCCATTCATAGCGACTATGATACCTCTTATCAAGGATGTTGGCGCCCTGACCGGGCTTGATCTTGGTCCCATGTGGTGGGCGCTCTTGATCGGAACCGATATCGGCGGAAACGCAACGATCATCGGAGCTTCGGCCAATGTCATTGTGAATGGCATGGGAGAAAAAGAAGGATATAAATTCGATTTCATTGAATATATGAAGCTTGCTGTCCCTTTGACATTCATAGCCCTGGTCATCGGAACTGTGTACATCTATTTGAGATATTTAATGTAAATGGGATCTCGAAAACAAGATCAACACAAAACCGGTCATATTGGATTTTCGGGTGAAAATCGTTTGACATTTGGTTTTATTTGCTATAAATTTATAAGAGCTGAATATTTGGCTTGATTTTTGTTTTTTTAGCCAAAATTTGCATGTGTCAGTCAATTTTACATGTTTAATCATCAACTATGTCCAGTAAGAAAAAAGTGGTAGTGAATTTTTTGATCATCCTGATCTTGGCTGTTGTGGCGGGCTATATCGTGTATCCGAAAAACCAGGGGATAAAGATCCAGCAATTCGGAATGAATTATTATAATGACCTCAAATTCCGTCTCGGACTGGATTTGCAGGGGGGAACGCATCTGGAGTATCAGGCTGACCTTTCCCAGGTCAAGGAGTTGGATAAGCGAGCAGCCATGGAAGGCGTGAGGGACGTTATTGAAAGAAGAGTGAATGCGTTTGGCGTTTCGGAGCCGCTTGTCCAGATCTCAAAGAACGACCGGCTGGTCGTGGAGCTTGCGGGCATAAAGGACGTGAATCAGGCCATCAAGATGATCGGCGAGACACCGCTTTTGGAATTCAAAGAAGAAATGAATGAAGAAGAAAAGGCTCAGCTGAGAGATCAGTTCAAGGATTCGGATATTCCTGAAGATTATCTTTCTCAATTTTACTATAAATCCACCGGGCTCAATGGAAATCAGCTTCAGCGCGCCGATGTTGCTTTCAATCCGAATACCTATGAACCGGAGGTTCAACTGGTTTTTAATGATGAAGGGAAGAAGCTTTTTGGCGAAATAACCACAAGGAATGTGAATAGAAAAGTTGCTATTTATCTGGACGGCATGCCGATCAGTATTCCAAGAGTGAATGAGCCGATAACGGACGGAAAAGCGGTTATATCCGGAAATTTCACGGTTGATGAATCCAAAACTCTGGCGCAGAGGCTGAATGCCGGAGCGCTTCCTGTCCCGATCAAGCTCATCAGCCAGCAGACTGTTGATGCAAGTCTCGGAAAGGATTCCATAGACAAAAGCATTATTGCAGGCACAGTCGGATTCATTGTGCTGAGCTTATTCATGATAACATATTATAGATTACAGGGATTCCTGGCGGTGCTAGCGCTCATCCTTTATTCTCTTATTGTTCTGTCTTTATTCAAGCTTATAGGTGTCACGCTGACACTTTCCGGAATTGCGGGTTTTATCATGTCTATAGGAATGGCAGTCGATGCGAATGTCCTGGTTTTTGAAAGGATGAGGGAAGAACTGAGGAAGGGGAAAACCGTTGCCATTGCCACAGAAGACGGATTTTCCAGGGCTTGGAGTTCCATATTCGACTCGAACGTATCAACGCTTATCACCTGTCTTATCCTTGCATATTTCGGTTCAAGTATAATAGTCGGATTTGCCATAACGCTGGGCATCGGTGTTATCGTCAGCATGTTCTCGGCGATATTCATCACAAAGACTTTGCTCAAGATCGTCATAATGTTCAAGGCGGGAAGGAACGGATGGCTTTTCGGGGTCAGCAAGAAAAAGAATATTCCGGAAAATGCATAATCTAATTTTTATTAACGATAAGTAAAATAATTATGATCAAAATAATTCAGAGAAGGAAAATATGGTTTACGCTGTCGTCTCTGCTTTTTGTCGCCAGCATCGTTGCGCTGTTGAATTGGGGGGTAAGGCTTGGGATCGATTTTACGGGCGGAACTTTGTTGGAATTTTCTTTCAAGGATAAGACCTTGAATAGCCAGGAGATCAAAGATTCTCTCAAGGACTTGAATCTGGGCGATATAAGCGTGCAATTTTCCGGAGAAAAGAATGTTCTTGTGAGATTCAAAGACGTGGATGAAGATACGCATCAGAAAATATTGCAGGCAGTGGACAATAAAGTTGGAGAGAAAAATGATCCGGCAAGCGCTCCATTCGGCGAAACTCCGGCTTTGAACTCAGATGTGCCGGAAAATCAGATCGATGTCAATTCTCAGGAAGGGGTGAAGGTCAATGAAAAAATTAATCCCGCTTTGGTGGAGACGAATCCCGTTGCAGTGCCCGGAGGAAATGTGTCGGTTACGACCGATGATGGTTCGGCAACCATATCCGCCGAGGGAAACGGGGATGTCAAGGTGGAGCCGGTAAGTGTTGCCAGCGGAGCATTGAAGAACGTTGAGGAGAAACGATTTGATTCTATCGGTCCTGCGATCGGAAGCGAACTGAAAACGAACGCCATTTGGGCGATAGCGATCGCGCTTGTGGCAATGGTTGTTTATATCGGCTGGGCTTTCAGGAAAGTTTCTTATCCGGTATCCAGCTTTAAATACGGGATCGTTGCAACCCTGGCTCTTTTTCACGATGTTACCATAACCTTGGGCATATTCTCGGCTTTGGGGCACTTTTATAACGTTGAGGTCGGTCTTCCTTTCGTGGCTGCGATATTGGCCGTTCTCGGATATTCCGTGAATGATACGATCGTCGTTTTTGACAGGACTCGTGAAAATCTTCTCAGATCGGGAATGTCCGATTTTGAGGAAATTGTGAATAAAAGCGTCAATGAAACCATGACCAGGTCGATCAATACGACATACACCACCCTTTTGGTCCTGTTCTGTGTGTATCTTTTCGGAGGCGAATCCATAAGATATTTCATTGTCGCGCTTTTCGTGGGAATATTCTTCGGAACCTACTCATCTATTTTCATCGCAAGTCCGCTTCTTGTAACATGGCACAATTGGGATCTGAAGAAGAGATAACTCTCATCGGAAAATCCGGAAGATCAAGCACCTCGACGTGTTTGATTTTTTTTGAAAGATAAAGATGCGATTTGATGTAATAATAGATGATATTACATATATCCGGACAACGCATGGTTGACAAGATTCGCTGTCAGTTATTTTTTTAAAGAAAATTATATAGGAAAAAATCGCAAAAAATCCCGGTAGGATATTCTGTAATATATCGGGCATATTATTTTTTGCATATCGGTATTTGATGAAAAAAACTTGACAAAAATTTATATTTTATTAACTTTAGAGTGAAGTATGAATAGTTATTGACATTAACAATTAAATGTGCTATACTATTTAAGCAATAGTTATTTAATCAATATTAAGCCTTATTTAACATAAAAAGTATGACAAATGAAAACGACAGCTCGAAATACCAAATTAAAATAGATTTGAACAATCTTATTTTAGAAATGGTTAACAAACTTCCAAAAAGACCCCAGGAAGTCATTATCATGAGGTTTAATTTGGATGGAAAGGGAGTGAGAACTCTCGACCAGATCGGAAAAGATTATGGCGTGACCAGAGAGAGGGTCAGGCAGATCGAAGCAGAGGGGATCTCGAAACTGAAAGCAATTGGCAAGGATGGCAATATCGATCAGGTTTTTGATTATATACAGGAGGCCATAGAGGATCATGGCGGAATAATGAGTGAAGACAGTATTGCCGAATATTTATTCGGTGCGGCGGCCAATTCCGGCGTGAACAGGCAATTGACTTTGCTGATCTTGTCATTGGACGAAAAGATAAAGAATACGAAGGAAATAAAGGTTCACAAGAAGATATATTTCTATAACGATGAGCATGTAAAGAGATTCAGAGATATCATGAATGATATCGAAAAATATCTCCTTGAGAAGAACGAAAATCTGGAATATGAAAAAATAATAGAGCTGGCAAATGACTGTGCATCTAAAAAAGGATTCAGCAAACTGCCGCCGAATGCGATCAAGTCCTATCTTAGTGCCAATAAAATAATAATAAGAAATATATTGAATCAGTGGGGACATGAAAAATGGCCTCATATAAATCCGAAGAGTATCAAGGATAAGGCATATCTTGCTTTGAAAAAAGGCGAGAGAGCGCTGCATTTTTCCGAGATCGCCGACGAGATCAATAAGATATGGATCCAAAGGAAAAAGAAAGCGAACAAGCAGACGGTGCATAATGAGCTTATCAAAGATAAGAGGTTTGTTCTGATCGGAAGAGGCATTTATGCGTTGAAAGATTGGGGGTATAGCCCGGGAACCGTATTAGATGTTATAATAGAACTATTGAAGGCGAAGGGAGAAATGGGACAGGATGAGATAATCGATGAGGTTCTGAACAAGAGGAAGGTCAGGAAAAATACCATAATTCTGAACTTGCAAAACAAGAATTATTTCGAAAAACTTCCCAACAAAATATACAAGCTGAAACAATAAGCGAGCACACATTTGAAAATACAGACTAGACAGGAGAAACACCTTGTCTTTTCTGATAATTGGCTTTGCTTTCAAAGACAAAATCGGACTCGTATTCTAGGCGCGTATCCTGCTGCTGCAATCATTCTTATGTATTGCCATAAACACAGGACGTCCGCCTTATCGCCTGATGCAACAAAACAAATAATTTAGAAGCGTCTATGATCACATTTCCCGAAGTATTATTTGAATCTCTGAAAGAATCCGTATCGATATTCTCAAAATATTGGTGGTTTTTCACTACAATCGTGCTTTGGCACACGTTTAAAATCGCCTGGGTGAACTATATCCATGAAAAATATGTACGCGAAATTCAATGGGACCTCATTGAGGTGATAATACCGAAGGAGATCGAGAAAAGGCCGAAGAATATGGAAGAATTGTATTCCGGGATATACAGTTTTTATGACGTGGTGGTGGATACGCTTTATGATATATATCTGAAGGGAATGCTCGATGCGTGGTTCAGCTTTGAGATCGTCAGCATTGACGGTGATATACACTATTTTATAAGAACGCCGGTTCTGTCGAGGAAGACGATCGAAGCGCAGATCTATGCGCAATATCCTGCAGCTGAAATAAGGGATGTGGAGGATTATGTGTTGAACGTTCCGAATGATATTCCAAACAAGGATTATGAGCTCTGGGGCACAGACATGATCCTGGCAAAGGAAGATGCTTATCCGCTCAGAACATACAAGGAATTCGAAGATACCGGTTCGGGCGAATTTGTTGATACGATGTCAAATATAATTGAAGGCGTGAATAAATTGCAGAAAGGCGAGCAGATATGGATACAGGTTTTGATCAGGCCCACAAATGACGACTGGAAGAAGGAAGCCAATGAATTGATCCTTGAGCTGATCGGCAGGAAAAAGAAGAAGAAATCAAGCAATCCTTTCGATTTTCTGATCGAGGAACTTTGGGATATCGGAAGATACATAGCGGGCGGATTCTTTTCGACCGTAAATCCGGCCGAAAAGAAGGATGAGAAAAAGGATAAAGAGCCTCCCAGCATGATGTTGCACTTGTCTCCCGCGGAAAAAGATGTCGTGATAGCGATAGGCGAGAGCACAAAAAAGCCCGCATTCGACACTTGCATAAGATGGATATATCTTTCCAAGCGGGATATTTTCAACAAAACAAAAGGGAACTCGATCGTTTTTACATATTTTTCTCAATTCGGAAGCAAAGACAGGAACAGTTTTGTGCCGGACGGGAACACAAAAACCAGCGCGTATTATTTTTTTACGGATTTCAGAAAAGCTCTGAGAAAAAGATCGATCCTCAGAAGATACAAGAGGAGGGAATTTGATAAGCGAGGATATGCTCTCAATACCGAGGAACTTGCGACAGTATTCCACTTTCCGACGATCGAGGTCAAGGCCCCTACTGTTTCAAGGGTTGAGGCGAAGAAGGGAAAGCCTCCTGCAGAGCTTCCCATCTAGGGATTTCGGCGGAGTTTATAAATTTGGACTAATAAAATATCATGATGATGGACAGAGATATAACATATTTTGCAAAAACGAATTTTCGCGGACAGGAGCATATTTTTGGCATAAAAAGAGATGACAGGAGAAGGCACATGTATATCATCGGAAAGACCGGTATGGGAAAAACGAATCTCCTCGAGACCCTGGTTATCGCCGATATCAAAGCCGGGAATGGCGTTGCCGTTGTGGATCCGCATGGGGATTTTGCCGAAAAGATCCTGAATTTTGTCCCTGCATCCAGGATCAATGATGTGGTGTATTTCAATCCCGCCGATATAGACTATCCGATCGCATTTAATGTCATGGAACAGGTTGACGTGAAATACAGGCATCTCATATCTTCGGGATTGATCGGTGTTTTCAAGAAAATATGGGCGGATTCCTGGGGTCCCCGATTGGAATATCTGCTCCGAAATGTGATATTGGGACTCTTGGAATATCCCGGAAGCACTCTGCTCGGAGTTCCAAGAATGCTTGTGGACAAAGAATATAGGGCCAAGGTGGTCGCAAAGATCACGGATCCCGTGGTAAAGGCGTTCTGGACCACTGAATTCACGAAATATTCAGCCCAATTCACCGTGGATGCGATATCTCCGATCCAGAACAAGGTCGGACAATTTCTCTCGAGCGCTCTCGTGAGAAATATCATTTCGCAGACGAAGTCCTCGATAGACATGAGGGAAATAATGGACAACAAAAAAATATTCGTTGTGAATCTCGCCAAAGGAAAGATCGGCGAGGACTATAGCGCTCTCTTGGGCGCGATGCTCATTACAAAGATACAGCTTGCCGCCATGGGAAGAACGGATATTCCGGAGGACGAAAGAAAGGATTTCTATCTATATGTCGACGAGTTCCAGAATTTCGCGACCGAATCATTTGCGGGAATATTGTCCGAGGCCAGGAAATACAGGCTGAATCTGATCGTTGCTCATCAATACATAGGACAGCTCGAAGAAGAGGTTAGCGATGCTATTTTCGGAAATATCGGAACCCTTATTACTTTCAGGGTCGGAGCTGCGGATGCGGAATTTCTGGAAAAAGAATATGAACCTATTTTCATGATGAACGATCTTGTAAATCTCGGAAAATATAATATTTATCTCAAGCTGATGATCGACGGAGTGGCCGGAGACGCCTTCAGCGCGACGACGCTTCCCCCAAATCCCGTGACCGAAAAAAGCAATGCGGAAAAGATAATCAAAGTTTCAAGGGAAAGATATGCAAGCAAGAGAGAAGTCGTTGAGGATAAGATCACGAGGTGGTCGGGGATCGATCTTGGAGAAGGAAGCCAGGGAGAAAAACCGAGAGGAGAGAGAAGGTTCGAGGGCGGCGAGGAATCGAGGTCTTACAAATCCGATAAGATCGACCGCGAGCTTTGGGATGCCGAATGCGCGATGTGCAAAGAAAAGATCAAAGTGCCGTTCAAACCCGATCCGAACAGGGCGACATATTGCAGAAATTGTCTTGTTGAAGTCAGGAAAAAGATGACTGATGCGCCTAAAAGCAGCCAGCCGGCAGTAAAGTTCGAACCGGAGAAGAAGGTTTTCGAAAATCCTGTCAATAAGGAGATCGAAAAGAAAAAGGAGATCATTGTTGCAAAGCCGAAGCAGGAGGATCGGCATGCCGAACCCGTAAAAACGGAAGTCGTTAAAAAGCCGGAAGCTGTTGAGGCGCGTATTGATGTGAAAAAACCGGAGATCAGGCCCGAGATAAAAAATAATGTCAGTGTTCGAAGAGCGGAGGTCAAAGTGCCGGAGGTTTCAAAGCTGATCGTTCAGCCGAAAAAAATGGATAAAATTCCCTTAGAGGCGATAAAGAAGACCGTTCCGCCACCCGCGGCAATTTCCAGGCAGGCCGAAATACCGAAGAAGAAAGTTGTTCCATTGAACACCGCGGTTCTTTCCGGGCCGCCTGAAATTCCGAAGCAGAAAGCTGAAGAAAAGGCGAAGGCCGGAAGTCTTTCTGAGAAGGCAGACATAAAGGAGGGTGAAACGATAAAATTTTGAGCCTTTTGAATTTGACAATATTCATTTAAATGATAGTATTCGTAATGTAAGTTAAATTATTTTCATGATAAGCCTAAACCGATCAATTTGTTGTTGCATCAGATGTCGTAAGACGGGTTGTTTTTGGTGTTGTAGCTAAAGCGCTTTGCATTATCCAAAGATCAACCTGCAGAGGTTGTTTTTTTATTAATCATAAATCAGATAAAAACATGATCCATAAAAATATATTGACTTTGATCGGCAAGACCCCGATGGTAAAAATAAACAAGCTGGCATCTAAAGGCGATGCAACGATCTATGCTAAGCTCGAGGAATATAACATAGGAGGTTCTGTGAAGGATAGGATGGCTCTCTATCTTATAGAAGATGCAGAGAAAAAGGGATCGCTTACGAAGGGCAAGGTTCTTCTTGAAGCAAGTTCCGGAAATACCGGCATTGCGATGGCCATGATCGCGGGGGTTAAGGGCTATGAGATCGAGATAGTCATTCCGGAGTCGGTAAGCATTGAAAGAAGAAAATTGATCAAGGCATATGGCGCAAAACTGGTTCTGTCTCCGGCGGAGAAGGGAACTGGCGGGGCTGTTGAGCTGAAAGACAAAATGCTTTCGGAAAATCCCGGAAAATATGCCAACCTCGATCAATTCAGCAATCCGGCGAATATAACGGCGCATTATGAGACCACGGCGGAAGAGATCCTTGAAGATATTGAAGGAAAGATTGATATGGTAGTCCTGGGACTCGGAACTGCGGGAACGGGTATTGGAATTTCAAAGAGACTGAAAGAGCGAGATCCGAAGATCACAATAGTCGGCGTGCTTCCTGAACTTGGATCGGCCATTCAGGGTCTCAGGCATCCGAAAGAGCTGAATCCTACAAAGCTCTTCGATATAAAATATTTTGACGAGATCATTGAAATTAAAAAAGAACTGATCCCGGAGACCTTTGAAGTTGCGAGGAATTTGGCGAAGAAAGAAGGCATACTGGCTGGCATGAGCTCGGGGGCGGCAATGTATATCTCATTAAAAAAAGCAAAAGAGCTGGGCGCGGGAAAGATCATCGTGACCATCCTTCCGGATACCGGCGAAAGATATCTCAGCACCGCTTTATTCGAATAAATTTCATCCATAGGGCGTGCTTGACAGTCAAAAGAGAATATTATATCATTAATCTATAAATGTTTATAATACGTTATGAACACAAAAAGAATGACTCTAAATTCAATGTATGGCAATGTGAGCAGAATCAAACATTCTGCCGGTTGCACATGGGTACAAAAGGGTCATCTTTTACTGGATATGTGAAATTATCAGAGGAATAATAGAAAATAGGATAAAGATAAAAGATGACCTTGGATAGGGTCATTTTTGTTTAAATGAAACGGAACCGGGGAAGCAAAAGCACATTAAAAAAGATCTCGAACGGGTTAAGTTGGCTGTAAATAATTTGCAGGCAACTCGGCTCGTTCGAGTCAGAAGCGAAAGGAGGAAAAAACATGGAAGAATATGCAATAGGAATAAAGAAATCAGAGAGACCTGCCATTGATGCCGTAAGACTATGCGTAAAAACGGATTTTGGGCTTCAAAACGACCGCAAACCTCTGCCGGAAGAGGTTGCAATGATGATCGTAATGGGAGGATATGCGGAGGTCAGGAAGTTCTGATTTTCGGAGGCTCGTCTCGGGACGCTGCCTCCTCCGATTTTCGGCTGGAAATTCGGTTTGCAATTCTTTGCAGATCGCGTTTCCTGCTGAAGAAGCAGGATAGGATAGGAAAAGTTAAACGATAGGTCAGGAAGTGAAAAAAATGGAAGACATAGAGAATGCAGAGTTGAACGTAAATTTTCACGGAATCACTCCCCGGGAGGAACTGTTTCTGCAAGTGCCCAGAGAAATACTTCCGGAATCTGCTCCGGAGGAAATCGCAAACATGAGCATTGCTGAATTTCTTCCGAGCAGGATCGTGAAAGTGTCATATCTGGTTGATTCTTCGGATCTTACCATCTGGGATCCAATCACCATAGAAGCGGTTTATGAGATCGGTCCTCGCAGGATGTGGGTTCTCTTCTTCAATGGGATCAATTCATTGATTCTCCAATATATATTCTGGGAGAAGAAAATGAATTATTCCTATGCAAGAAGAAGGGTAAGCCATGAAACCTATGATAGGTCAATAAAGTATATAAAATACAGAATTGACTCGATCGAAAGGGCCATAACCGCTTCCATAAAGAAGCAGAATCTTCCCATGGAACATGAAAGAGTTCTTCTGGGCGTTCTGAAAGAACAGCTCGACAGAGGATTCAGGTTCCGGAGAAAGAGCGGAAAGAATGGAGAGGGGTTGTAAAAAACAACCCTCTCCAAATTATTTAAGTTCAAAGGAAGTATCTCGGGCCCGATCATTAAGAAAAGATAGATCATGAAATTTCGGCAATGCAAAAAAAGACAAAAAGCACAGTCAGAAAAATTCAAGCGAAATAAATTGCACGCAATTCTCATTTTGTGCAATTCGGCTCACTTGAGTCGAGTATAGAAAGCTAAAAAAAACGGATAGGATGTGATGATCTATGGCAGTCTTAATGGAACCGGAAAAACGCATCGACGTTTTTCTTCGGAATCTGCCGGAATTATGCTGCGATATAATAAACAAGAAAAATCGCCGCATGGGCAGTTTGCCGATGGGGTATGAGGGTTATCTCGAAGAAAAAAGAGATAATCTGATCCGTATCGCTGAAAGTATCAGAGATGAAGAAGCCAGAAATACGGCAAAAATAAAAATAAACGGCAGTTTTGAAAAAGCCAGGAAGTATGTCTGGCAAAAATATGACGGAAAAGAATTTAATGTGATGGATCGCGATCTTATATGATAAAACGTGGTCCATCAAATTTTTAAGATCATTATTTCTCCTGCGCAGTTGTGCCTTGTCTTGGTTAACGTGTTTACAGATCATTGTAAACAGCTTAGCCAAGATCAATGGATAGGAAGTGATAGAATGGCTGAGATCGTTAGGGATGTAAAAAGAGCGATAAGGGAAATAATGGGAGAAAATGAAGAGAGGATAAACTTGAACATAGCCAAGATGCTCGAGGCCGATCCCGATGGCGGGGATGCAAAAAAAAACAGCAATATCGGAGTCTTGGGAAACATTCCCGAAACCCTGATGGATGCCGTCGGAGCGTTGCCTGTTTCATCCATAATCGGTATGGATCGCAAAAAACGCCTGGTCATAAGCAATAGAAGGCTTATGGACCTATAAAACAAACTGCACGAAATTAATGCAGTTTTTTTATTCGTCTCTATCGATTTTCAGAGATGCAAGTTCGCGGGCGTGATCAGGAGGATCTTTATTTGTGAAATATTCAGGATATTCTCGCGATAAGTCTTTGCCCCAGTTCATTTTTCAGCGACAGAGAAAAGGATTTTAGCATGATCTTGCCGATGATCGGATTTATCTTCATATATTCCCTGAATGTTTCGCTCGCTTTTTTTGTTTTTAGCATTTTTTTTATTTCAACGCACTCATAATCGGGATCGGCTATTTTTTGCGCAACATCAATTCCCGAAAGTATGGCAAACTTGATGCCTTCTCCGGTCAGCCCCGATGCAAAACCTGCCGCATCTCCCGCAAGATAGATGTTTCCGAATTCAAATCCCTGATAGTCATAGTTTATGGAGAAGGCTTCAAATTTCGAATTCGAGAGGTCGAATTTATTCTCAGCCCATTTTTTCAGATTATTCTGCAGATCTTTCATGGAAAAATTTTTGGAATCTCCGGGATAGAATCCGGCACCAACTGAAACAGTGTCTTTATAGGGAAAGATCCATGCATACGAATAGCCGAACTTTTCAAGATCAACAAAGAATTCCATGTCCGGATAGTCGCATTTTACGATATATTGGAATGCCGCTATTATTCTTTTTGAATCCAATTTCAGCTTTTTTCTTACGGCGGAGTTGCTGCCATCGGCTCCGATCAAATAATCGAACTTATACGCGTTTCCTGAATGAGTTATTGCGGTGTTGTTGCTTATATCCTTGAGATTTTGATCGAAAATGATCTTTACGCCGGAATTTATGGCTTTTTGGGCCAAGTATTCATGCAAGGTTCTTCTATTTACCGTTGAGATCATGACGA
>Ga0172379_10003458_pt1 | contig 25139 bp, 26 predicted proteins | sample GrowelOW334metaG_FD_119756 | JGI IMG/M metagenome (GOLD analysis project Ga0172379, IMG submission 119756) | Groundwater microbial communities from an aquifer near a municipal landfill in Southern Ontario, Canada - Groundwater well OW334 metaG | ecosystem: Environmental > Aquatic > Deep...
CAAACGAGTTCGTTTGTGCGAGAGCAGAAGGGAAAACTCATCATTACCAATTATTCCCTGATTGAAGATATCCTTTCACATGGCGGGATACCCATGTTCGGAGGAGATGTGGTTATCGCCGATCATCATCACACAGCCATTGCGTCAGCCGATGCACTCGCCTCGGAGCTTGTGAAGCACTTCCATAGCCGGAGGCTGTTTTTTGCGACGGATGTGAGCGGTGTGTATAAAAGATTTCCGGCGCGGGCTCATGAGCGCCCGCCCCAAGCCATTTCCCGAAAAGAATTGCAAGCAATGACTGCATCGCAAACTATCAAAAACACCGCACATGACGTAACCGGGGCTATGACAGGGAAACTTCGTTCACTCCTTCCGCTCAGAAATTGCACGGTAACGATTTTCAACGGTCTCCTTCCGAATACACTTGCAAGAGTACTTCGTGGCGAAATGCTCGGGACCCGCATTACATTATAAAAATAAATGCCGCCCCGGAGGGGCGGCGAAGGATCATACTGTAGTACTTGTCAGTATGGAGATACTGAAGTCTCTGACGCGACTGTTGGACGACAGTATCGACAGACAACATTACTTCGATTCTCGCTGTAATCGGAAAGCATTTCCCGAGCTCCCTGGCGAAGCCAAAGTGTAAGGGCGTTTCCTGGCGGCACCCAAACATATCCCCCGACCTCTTCCCTCGACCTTTCATCGGGGGTTGGTAGAAGTGAGCTCTGAACTTGCCCGGTATAGAGCGAGACCCAGACTCCAGGGACAATTCGGTAGACACCACGCCGCTTGTCTTCGATTTGTATGTGACTAGCAAGCCCGGGCAGTTCCTCGTCGACGAGCCGGATAATTGTCGAGGAATCCCGCTCTCCCTTATGTGATGTTTCGTACCACCTTCAGGAGCCTGTCGCGGAAAATATAGTAGGAGACTTCTTTATCGTCAGCCCCGAGTAGCGTCGCCTCGCGCGCGAGTCTCTCCGCCAACTCCTTATACGTTTCTTCGGTCAGCACAGCTCGGTGTTCGATTTCGTACATATCTAAATAATTTCCGCCTATTATATAGGAATGCAGATTGCCGTGGAGACCTACAAGCGCATACTTTACATTACGATTTATATTGTTATACTTTGAGCACATGACAAAAGTATTCTTGTCTGGTCCGATACGGGGAATCCCTCGGGAACAATCCCTAGAGTGGAGAACAAGAGCCACAGAGCTACTGAGAGAGTTTACGGTTATTCATTCTCTAAGAAACCGAGAGTCAAAGGAAACTCTTCCAGATCCACGGCTCGCCATTATCCGTGACAAGAATGACATCGATTCTTCAGATATTGTGCTAGTAAATGATGAATTTGAGGGTGCAAGCATGATTGGTACCTCAATGGAGGTAATTTACGCGTTTGAAAGAGATAAGGTAGTTGTTATTTTTGGTAACGGACACGAAAAAGACTATTGGCTCAATTATCATAGTCATGTACGTGTAAAAACATTAGAAGACGCATGTGATTTGTTGATAAGATTCTTTAATTACGATGAACAACGAGTTTGAACCATATTTATTTAACGATGGATTCAGAAAGCTCGCAAGGGAGGTAACTGGATCCGAAAGAATACACATGGGTATTCGCCCTTGCGGTTTACATGCGGGGAATCTCATCACCTTATACGTGTATCCTTATTTGTTCTGTGAAGAAGTCAAGAGACTTGGAAAACCAGTAAATTTCACTTTTTTCGTATCCATTAATGATTATGAACAAGACGAATTAGACGGTCCTGATTACCGGAGATATCCTTTCAATATATATCCTAAAAAAACCACTATAGGTTATAGCCCAGACCCAGATAGATGCCACGAATTTGTTGTTGACCACTGGCTACCCACTATTAAGAAATCAGTCTTAAAACTACAGGAGACCTTCTCGGATGTCCAGATTTATTTCATTAAAAATTCAGAACTTAAGGCTGACTTGAAATTCAAAGAAGTCCTGACAAGTACTTTACGAAACCCTCTCGAACAGGCCGATATATATAGAAGGTTTACTGACAAAGAGATTCTTGATTCTCCCATACAATACGCAGGTGCAGTATGTCCCGTCTGCAAGAAAACAAAAGGAGTAACAAAAGCCCACCGAGTGAATGGCGAATATGTTAGATGGGATTGCGGCACTTGTGGCATTTCGCTCAACGCTCCTTATAGTCATTATGATTACTGGTTCTATCATAAACCGCTTTTTGTTGCACGCCTTTGTATTTTTAATATTGACATCACCTTCAGTGGAGGAGACCATTTCTCCGAGGGAGACTTTCTTACTCGAGAAGAATTCATAAAGCGCTTCAATCCAGGGCTTAGAATTCCGAAAATGTTTTTTACCCCACTTGTTCTCGCTGAAGATGGCGAAAAAATGAGTAAAAGCAGGAAAAACACCAAGTTCGGGAATCCAAAAAGATTAATTGAATTTTGCAGAGATAACAATGAAAGCGAAATAAAGATGTCTGCCGACCTAACGATTGATCCAGGAAAAGATGAAGAACGTAGTAATTTTCTCTAATCCATTCGGGAATGGTCCCGCAGGAAAAGCAATAAGTATCGCGAAATATATCGCGAGCCATTCGGATCCGGATAAGGTTAGAATTTTCCTGTGCGGGAGCATTCAATTGGAAACAATCGCCCAAGAAAATCTTCGTTTCATAAAAATCGATGACCGTAATGAACGGGATATTCTTGAAACACTGAATGCTATCGCTTATCCCAAGTACGTCATTAGCTCCCAAAATCGTTTTGCAATAAAAGTTGCTCGCGCGAATCATGTTCCGTGTGCATTTCTTGATGGTCTCGCGTGGTTTTGGAAAGAAATTCCTGAAGAACATTTCCTGGCGGATATTATTTTCTGGTTGAATTATCCTGGAATTTCAGAAAGAATCTCTCTATCTTGCAAAGATAAAATAAAAATCGTTCATGGTATTACTGAAGAGATTGATACCCCGCATGACCTCACTAGAAATAGTGATGTTTTAATGTACCTCGGGGGTTGCAAGAATCCACTCACGCCACTTCCAGAACAGTATCTCGATTTATTTGCCGCTGTTGTTGGTTGTATTGGAAAAAGTGGAGTAACTATTGATATTTCAACGGATGTCGAATCCCGGGGTTACTTAGAGAAATATTCGCATATCTTTCTGGTATATACTTACACGCACAGTCAGTTTCTTTCAAAATTAGCGCAAGCAAGGAAATTTATAACCAATGGAGGACAAACGGCCACCTTAGAAGCGCTGAATCTAAAAACATCGGTATCATTCTTTCTTCCTATTAATTTGAGTCAATATGCATTAATAAACAAAGTAAATTTCCCAGGAGGGAAGTCCTATCTCGACTGGAAGGACTACGTTGAGGTCCCGAATAATATTTTTGACTATACCGAAAAAGATGCGATTGCATTTTTTAACCGACAGTCACATTCTTTGTTGCGAAATACTGAGAAATGTAACCGCTTATGCAAAGACTTTCTGCATATGATTAATAAGGAAGAAGAAAATAAATATCTGGATAATCTTTTTGAAAATCTCGGGTCTACGGGTGCACGGGACGTGTATACTTTTCTCCATGAAGCTTGGGGTATTTAATTCAAAGTTTTTCCTTCATAGAATTTACGAAGTAACACAACAACTTCATCAAAGTATAAAATTGAACGACCTTGTTCTTTTATTTTCTTGACGACATAGTTTTTTAACAGCAACCCATCGTCGGAGACAGGCTTCTTAAGTATCGTTTGGGCGATGTGTTTAAAGACGTCCTGTCCGGTCAAATCATTAAAAATAAGCTGGGTCTTCATACCAAATACCTCTGGCGGGATGTTGTGGTATTTATCTTCACTCGTTTCTCCGATAATATGGCTTGACGCAAAATGGGAAAAACTCGCTGAGCAGATCGGATCTCTGTTGTAATAGATATTATTTTTCTCCATTAGCTCTACTACTTTGCCGTAACCTTGTAAGTTCATAGTGAGAGGCATACCCAAACGAATCATATTCGAAAGCAAGTCTCCATATGAAAGAATCCCATTTCGCTCACCGATACCGAACATGCTCGTACTAAACCACACCACATTGGTCATAGCGTCGACTTCAGACAACAGTTGCACTGCGTTAGAAGCGGCTAGTCCATAATCATTGTGCAAGTGGAATTCAACATCTTTATCATTAAGTCCGATGGTGTTGATTCGCGCCAGGAAGGAATGTATTTTTTCTGGGGTGAATTTCCCTAGGGTGTCGGAGAAAGCTATTCGGTCGACCGCCTCTTCATTTTTTAGTAAGTTTATAAAGTGTTCCAGCGTCTCATTTGAGACGAGTGTCACATTTTCGATCCCAACCCGCACTTTCTTGGAAGTTCCACGTAGTAAATATGATAAGTCCTCCAACGATGTGTCGGTGAGGGGGGACTTTATAAACGTGCTTATATGCTCAACAGAATGGTCATTAATAGCCCAGTCGATATTTTTTCTATTGAGAAAGACATGTACGTGGAAATTAGTATTCGGAAATTTACTTTTTAAACTACGATATATTTCCAACTCAGTTGTGTTGATTGATGGATTTCGGTATTCGATGTCAGATATGCCCATTTGGGAAATTAAATCCAGATAAGTGTCTTGTATTTGAAGGATTGTATCAAAAAAGACACTTTGCCGACCTTCTCGCAATGTCGAATCGATTATCTTTATGACCATACAATTGAGAGTATATAGGTTTCTTACGCGCTCTCAAGGAGCTCTAAGATTCATTTGACAATAAGGAGTTTTCTGTTTATACTCCTGGGTAGAGTGAATAGTGTAGTTATCTATTCACGAAAATATTGACCTCTTTATAGGAGGAACGGAAATGAACTCTCTCATGGAGTGGGTAACAAGTCAGATTCAGATGTTGCCGTTTTTGCCTTCTCAATTATTGCGGGTTGCTGACCCTGAAGAGGGGGATATCCCGAAGTTTTGGAGAAGCCACATGATGAACAAAGTCCTGGTTAAGAAGTTGTTATCGAATTCCGACCCAGAACACCCCCTTGATCCGAACCGAACAACCATTCTCGGGGGAATGTGTCTCATCAATACGGTTGAGATGAAACGTATCTACAGTCGTGAAATCACCTTCACATCGGAAGATGATTTCGAAAAGTGGTATGTCGCTTGGTATCCTCGCATTGATCAAATCCACGATGCTGTCGGCGTTCCTCCGCGCATGTGTAAAAAAGTTATATATGTGTGCGAGGATAGTTTCTTCGCCGAGAGGCTTGCATCCTATACGGGTCTCGATCGAATTAAGATTGAGGGCATCTTGCGCCACACTCATCGGGAACAAGGTCACTCTGTACTTGCTCGGTATCTTAGAGCCATGGGATATTCAGGGGAACTAATCTGTGTGTATACCTCTGATATTGAATCTAAACTCGAGACGGCGCTTAGGATGTGGGAGCGTATCCTCGAGCATAAGTTCCGCTCATGCGATAGAGACTTCGCTAAAGTTGAACTGATGTACACGGGCTTCTGGCTCGACGTTCTTGAAGTGGAGGAAACCGCGGTTATTTATGAATCGGCAAGTAAAATGGTTCTTCGCGGGTGGACGAAATTGGATCCGTGGTTCAAAAAATATCCCTATGGGTCACGGGTAAACCGAGATCTTGGCATTGTGGGGTATGTTCCATTTCTAACTACCGAAGGAGATGGAAGCAAGTTGTCTCTGGATAAGGTCCCGAACTATCAAAATTACAAGAGTTTTGTGATAGCAGACGAGGATATACCTTGGTATATCGTAAATATGCTCTTCACAAAACAGACTGTAGTGGAAAATGGTCCCCTATTGCTGGATAAGGGGAGGGCTGTCGAGATGATCAGTAGCGATCTTTCGCAATATTTTCCTTGAAAGGGATCAACCGAAGGGGGCAGCAATGCCCCCTTTTCAATGGTTTATTACCCTAATTTCTACCTTGTCTTTTTTAGCATAGATTTCTACTGTGCCTCCCACCGGAAATGTCAGGGCTGGATCAGTGTGACCAAAGTCTATATTAGCAATTATTGGGATATCTTTTAGTTTTTTGTTGGATTTCGCGATAAATTTTAGTTTTTCCACGTCCATCTGGCAGTTGGAAAGGAAACGTCCGATTAGAATCCCCCTAATGGAATTCGCATACGGCTGTTGCAGGAGTGACTGGAGATTCCTGTAAAATTCACCAAAGGTAAGATCTCCCGCAAGAGCGTCGTCTTCAATAAAGAGAACAGTATCTTTAAGTTTCGGCATGTACTCTGTTCCTTGTAGTAAATTAAAAGAGCAGAGGTTTCCCCCTAGAATTTTTCCCTTTGCTATACCGGAGTTACATACGATGTATCCTTCGTTTTTGCTAAACATCCGTTTATCTTGATCTTTGTACCATTTGTCCTCACTCCATTTTCTGGAGGGTGACACAGAGAAAGGCTTTGTGGAAAATAACGCCTTCTGGAAATATTCAAGTGTATATTCTAAACCGAGCTTCATTCCGAACCTGAAAAAATTCGGACCATGATAAGTCGTTACCCCTGTTTTTGCATAGACAGCATTCAGTAAGACAGTTAGGTCAGAGGAGCCAATAAGTGGTTTTGGATTATCCTTAATGATCTTCCAATCAATATAGGGCAGGAGGTCATTTGCATTAAAACCTCCCGTTGCACATATAACCGCCTTAACACTTTTATCTTTAAAAGCGTTATGTAGGTCACCGACACGGGATTTAATGGAGCTTGAACCAAGTAAATCTGGTTCTTCCATAGCATGTTTCCAGTATTCGACGTGTATACCAAACTCCTTCTCAAATCTTTCTATCGCAGCAGGCCCTATAGAAGAAGTCTTCTTGAATGAATCAGACGGTGCAATTAAAGCCACTTTATCTCCCGAATGTAATCCATTGAATTTGACCTTTTTCATGTTGTTGTTAAGTATACCAAAGAAACGAATAATTTGCGTAAGAAATAAAAAACCTCCTCAGCGTACTGTCGAGGAGGGATTCATTGCATCTGTTCCAACACATCTGATAGGTCGTGATAATCTTCCGTGACGGTTTGTTTTTTGAAAACCCAGAACTTGTCCAAGTCTATGTTTTCGAGGAAGCTCCTGTCATGGGATACAACAAGAAGCGTTCCTTTATAGTCTTGAAGTTGCTCAACCAGGATTTCCCATGTCGTTGGGTCAAGATTATTAGTCGGCTCGTCCAAAACAACAAACTCAGGATTTTTTGCAAACAGCAGTGCCATCCGAAGTCGACTCTTCTGCCCGCCGCTTAATGCAGCCACAGAGAGCGTCATCTCATTTTGCTCGAAAAGTAGTTTTGCGAGCAAAGATCGAGCGACGCCCTCATTGCAGCTAAGCTCTTCCTCAACCACCCGTAAAGCAGGTAAATTGCTTTCAAGCGGAGAAACTTGGTCGAAATACTGGACCTGAATGTTATTCCCAATCCGACAAGTGCCACTACTCGGCTGGTTCATTCCTTTCATAATGCCAAGAAATGAAGATTTTCCGGTACCGTTTCTCCCAATGAGGGCAATTCGCTCTCCGAATTGTAACCTGAGGTTTACTTTCTTGAACAACGGAGTCGCGTTTTCATAGCCGAACCCTAGATCTTCGCATACGAGGATTTGCTTTCCACTCTTCTTATCGACAGTAACGGATTGGAGCCGTATTCTGTCTCGATCTGCGTCGGGTTTTTCCCCGTGCACTGCCTTTCGTTTTTCAAGCTCTCGTTTTCGGCTTCGATAAACACCGGCTCCTTTCGTGTTAAACCGTGCATGCAGTTGAAGAATGCGTACGGCGTTTTCGAGCCTTTTGATACCCTTTTTTTCGGCCTCCCATCGGCGTGCGTCTGCCTCGATTTCCTGCTGACGTAGCTCGATATAGGATTCATAGGTACCAGAGACAGTTCGAATTTGCTCGTCCTCGATTTCGACGATTTTTGTGGCCACTTCGTTGATGAGATAACGATCGTGTGAGACGAAGACAACTGCACCCCAGTATTTTTTCAATATCTCAACCAGCTCGCCTCTCGCTATGATATCGAGATGGTTCTCTGGCTCATCAATGAAGAAAAACGCCGGGGAAGAGGCTAGTTGGTATGCGATATCGAGAATCTTCCGTTGTCCGCCGCTAAGCGAACTAACTTGAAAGTTCAGGAGCTCGTCCTTGTTTGCCTTGAATCCGAGCTTGGCCATCGTCTTTAGGCATTCGTCGGGCCGGCCAAGTGTTGCGACAACATCGAGAATGGTTTGTGAGGAATCAAAACTTGGTTCTTGGGCAGAATAGCTTCTTCCTGCCCAGTCGTCGCAAATCAATTTCCCACTATCTGGCTGTTCGATGCCACACAAGATCTTCATCAATGTAGACTTTCCCACCCCATTTTCACCTATTATGGCGATACGATCGTTCGGGTGGACTGTAAGAGATACATCTTCAAAAATCTTTTTTGCACCGAAACCTTTCGAGATGCTAATAGCTGATATACTGTTCATTTTGGTTGCCTTTCTAATGAAGTTAGTCAAAGATCTATCGGACTAACTATAGTGAATAGATTATCGATTGTCAATACATTGTACGAATCCAGTCTAGATGCACACCATACCAATTTCAATAGTTTACATGAAATAAAAAAGCCCCGCGGTGCAGGGCTTTCGAGTGGCTTGCCTGTCGTCAGATTCTGTCAAGCTCTGCAGCTTGCATTTTCTGGACAGATGTGCTATAGTGCTGCGCGGTGAGATGCTGGGCACCAGCATTGCGTTATAAAAAAGAAGCGCACGGCGGCACCATCCGCGCCGAATCAGAAGGGCAGGGCAAGGGCTCAACCTTCGTCGTCGAATTTCCGGCGGGCTAAAGCGCCATTTCGGCGGGCGCGAGGGGAGTGGTACGATAAGTACTTATGCAAACCGAGAAGAAAAAACCGGCGCGGGCGTGGCCCGTGCTGCGCGTATATGGCAAAGCTGTTCTCGCGTACCCGGGACTTTTGAGCGCTGTCATCATCGCGGTGATAGCAATCGAAGTTGCGAGCATTATCGCACCGCTTTTCCTAAAGCAATTTGTTGATGTACTCGCCGCTGGCACTTCCGCACCGAATGTCGTCCAGTCCATCATCTGGATACTTACCGCCTATACGCTCGTCAATCTCCTTGGGTGGGTAGGGCAGCGTGTGCGCATGTTTACACTCGGGCGTGTCGAGGCGCGCGTGATGGCCGACCTCTATGACCAGGCGTTCAATTATCTCATCGGGCATTCGCATGAATTCTTTATCTCGAACTTCACCGGCACCCTCACGCGCCGCGTGACGCGTTACGCGCGCTCATTTGAGTCGGTGCTCGACAACTTGCTTATGAACTTATTGCCGGCGAGCTTATTCCTCATCGGTGTCGTGACGGTTTTGTCGCTCCGCAATATCTGGCTCGGTGCGAGCCTGCTCACGCTGACCATCATTTTCATCTTCCTCCAGTACAAGATGGTGATGTGGATGCAGCCACTCCGTGCTCGGCGCACTGAAGAGGACAGTCATATGACCGGCGTGCTTTCCGATGCCGTGTTGAATCACTCGACCATTACTACCTTCGCTGCGGTTCCGTACGAGCGTTCCTATTTCGATGCGGTGACAAAAGAATGGCGTGAAGCAACGAGACGGGCGATGGACGGGTACACCACGATTTACGGCATCCAGGGATTGGTTGCTACTTTCATTGAAATAGCGATCCTTGGCGGCACCGCTTTCCTTTGGCTACAAGGCGTTCTAACGATCGGCGACTTTGTGCTCGTCCAGGTGTATATCATCGGTCTCTTGAATCAGGTATGGGGTATCGGGCGCAATATGCGCCAACTCAATGACGCCTTTTCTGAAGCGAGTGAGATGCTCGATATCATGGAATTGCCGCACGCGATACAGGATGCACCGGATGCGAAGCCGCTTGTCGTGAAAGAAGGTGCCGTCACCTTCGACCATGTGCACTTCGAGTACCACGACAGCCACGTCGTGCTCAAGGATTTCGACCTCGCAATCGCTCCACGCGAGAAGGTGGCGCTTATCGGCTCATCGGGGGCGGGGAAGACAACTATCGCGAAACTTTTACTGCGTCTCTACGACGTGAGCGGCGGCACTATCAGTATCGATGGTCAGAATATCGCTCAAGTAACGCAGGATAGCCTGCGTTCCGCGGTGGCCTTCGTTCCGCAGGAGCCGTCCCTTTTCCATCGTTCGCTTATGGACAATATTCGCTATGGCAAGCATGACGCGACGGACGAAGAAGTCATCGAAGCGGCGAAGCAGGCGCACTGCCACGAATTCATTAGCCAGTATCCGGATGGGTTCAATACGATGGTCGGTGAGCGCGGTGTGAAGCTCTCGGGCGGCGAGCGCCAGCGGGTCGCCATCGCTCGCGCCATCCTGAAAAACGCACCGATACTCGTGCTTGACGAAGCGACCTCAAGCCTCGATTCTGAAAGTGAACGACTCATTCAGGACGCGCTCTTGCGGCTCATGAAAGGGAAGACGGTCATCGCCATTGCGCACCGGCTCTCGACCGTGATGCACATGGACCGGCTCATCGTGATGGAGAAAGGCGCGGTCGTGCTCACGGGCTCGCACGACGAGCTCCTTGCGCAGGAGAGCAACCTCTACAAAAAGCTCTGGGAGATACAGGCGGGCGGGTTCATCCGGAAGGACTAAAGCGTTGTCTCAACGGGTCGGTTTTGCTAGAGTGTCAATATCGCCGGTATAGTTCAATGGTAGAACGAAGGACTCATAAGCCTTAAATAATGGTTCAATTCCATTTACCGGCACAACAGGACATTTTTGAGAGCTTCTGTGTATAAGTGGTTAGTATACTACACTGTCACGCGATATGATATTTGTATGCCGATGCACCGCGCGATAAATAAAGATTTCTTCAAGAAATGGTCGCCCGAAATGGCGTATGTTCTCGGCTTCTTCGCAGCGGATGGTTATATGACTCTCAATGGCAGAGGGGGTCACTTTTGGAATATCCAAATTGTTGATAGGGATATTCTAGAAGGGATAAAGAAAGCTATTCAGTCTGAACATAAAATAAGTGCGAGGCCTAGAAAAGGAAACGAAAAGATAATGTATCGTTTACAAATAGGAAGCAAAGAGATGTGCAATGATCTTTTGAAATTAGGATTTACGCCTAATAAAACCAAGAATCTTGCCATTCCCAATGTCCCGAAAAAATATTTTGCTCACTTTGTAAGAGGGTATTTCGATGGAGATGGAAACGTATGGGTAGGGTATGTACACAAAGAAAGAGAAACAAAGTTGCGAACCATTCGTACAGTATTTACATCATGTTCAAATGCATTCTTAGATGCAATGAAAGAGCAATTAGAGGAATTTGATATACATAAAGGCGTTCTTTCAAAAGGGAAGGGTAATTATTATCGCCTTACATACAGCGTCAATAGTTCTTTGAAACTGAGCGATTTTATGTATAATCATAAAGCCTCTGTTCCGGAGGGTCTTTTTCTCAAAAGAAAGAGGAATAGATTTAGGGAATTCATAGAAATACGGTCGTAAGCCTGGAACAGGCTTTCGTCCGCGGCGTTCGGAAAATATAACCGAGGAAAGTCATATTATTCCTCACTTTGCGGTCGTAGCTTAGCTGGTCCAAAGCGTCGCCCTGTCACGGCGAAGATCGTGGGTTCAAATCCCATCGACCGCGCATTAGCAAAAACAGTCCCGCCAGAAGCGGGACTGTTTTTGTTTATCCACAGTTGACTCGCATACCCCTAGGGGGTATGCTCGGGGCATTAGCAATTTTATACAGCGAACATGAAAGTACCCAAAGAAAAATTGATACGGCGGCTCAAAATAATCGAAGGGCAGGTGCGCGGATTGCAGGACATGCTCGAGAAGGATGCGTATTGCATCGACGTCATCACCCAGACCTCCGCAGTGAAGCAGGCGCTCTCCGGCGTCGAAGATGCGCTCATGGAGAGCCACCTCAGCACTTGCGTTGTGCATCAGATAAAGAAAGGGAAGGAGAAGACTGCCGTCAGCGAGATACTAAAGGTGTATCACCTGAAGCGCAAATAAAATACTATGAACACACAAACCTATCGGATACGAGGGATGCATTGTGCCTCATGCGCGGGCATCATCGAGAAATCCCTCAAGAAAGTGGATGGCGTAGACGCTGCTGAAGTGAACATCGGCACCGAAAAAGCGAAGATCTCTTTTGATGAGTCGAAAATAAATGCAGAGCAACTGTCGAAAGTCATAGAGCCGCTCGGCTACACGCTCGTCGTGCCGGAGAGCGCACCTACGGCCGCCTCTATGGGTATGTCGGAGAGCGAACATGCGGAACATCTCGGGTTGAATCAATCCAAAGCGGAGAAGCTCGCTGAGCTCGCTTCTATGAAAACGAAAATAGTGACCATCATGCCGATGGCGGTTATCGCCATCGTGCTTATGGCGTGGGATATTCTCGCATCTCTCGGCAGTGTGCCGACTGCTCCGGCAGCATGGAGTATGCCTCTGCGGTATCTGCTTGCGGCAATGGCGACCTATGCGCTTTTCGTGGTTGGGAAGCCCTACCTGCTCGGGTTCTATCGGTTCCTGCGCTACGGCAAAGCAAATATGGATACGCTCATCGGCATCGGCACCTCAGCCGCATTCCTTTATAGCGTTACGGTCACCGCATTTGCCGAGCAGTTGCGGGCGTATGTAAACGTTGACGTCACGTATTTCGACGTAGCGATAGTCGTCATTGCGTTCATCACACTCGGAAAATACCTCGAAGCGCGCGCGAAGATAAAAACAGGCGACGCGATAGAGAAACTGCTCAATCTGCAAGCCAAGACCGCGCTCGTCATACGCGACGGTCAGGAGATGGAAATCCCGGTGGACCAAGTGGTGCATGGGGACCTCATCATCGTGAAGCCTGCGGGCAAGATACCGGTCGACGGTGTCCTCACTGAGGGCACGTCGTATGTGGACGAGGCAATGGTCTCGGGCGAGCCGGTGCCGGTGGAGAAAAATGTGGGCGACAAGGTCGTCGCAGGGACGATAAACACCACCGGCACGTTCACGTTCAAAGCCACGAAGATCGGTTCTGAAACATTGCTTGCGCACATCATAAAAATGGTCGAGGAGGCGCAGGGGAGCAAAGCGCCTATTCAGGCGCTCGCCGACAAAATATCGAGCGTCTTCGTGCCGGTCGTGCTTGTCATCGCATTTGGCACGCTTCTGACATGGATCGGTGCGGGCACCTCATATCTCGGATTTGCGCAGGCACTTTCATTCGGTCTCGTGTCATTCGTCGGCATCCTCGTCATTGCGTGCCCGTGCGCGCTCGGGCTTGCGACACCGACCGCCATCATCGTCGGTGTCGGCAAGGGGGCGAAGGAAGGCATCCTCATCAAAGACGCGAGTACGCTCGAAAAGCTTCACAAAGTGACCACCGTCGTCGTCGACAAGACGGGCACGATCACCAAAGGGAAGCCGGAGCTCGTCTCGCTGCAGAACAAGAGTGACATGAGCGAGCCGGAAATCATCGCCCTGCTTGCATCGCTCGAAAATAAATCAGAGCATCCTATCGCAAGTGCCATCGTCTCGTATGCGAAGACGCACTCTATTGCGCTTCGTCCGCTCGAGAACTTCTCGACTATAAAAGGCAAGGGGGTGCAGGGCACGATAGACGGCACCGAGTATTTCGCCGGCAATACACGACTTATCGGGGAGCTTGGGCTCACGCTTGATGCGGACGCGATTGCGCAAGAGACGCGCGAGGGGAAGACGCCGGTTATTCTCGCGACAAAGCAGCAGGTACTCGCCGTCGTCCTCGTTGCTGACGCGCTCAAGCCGGAAGCGAAAGAAGCGGTCGCAAATCTGCACAAGCTCGGCATACACGTGGTGATGCTCACGGGCGACAACGCGCAGACCGCCGCTTTCATTGCAAAACAAGTCGGCATTGATGAGGTTGTGCCGGAAGTGATGCCGGAAGACAAGCTCCGCACCATTCAAGAATTGCAGGCGAAGGGTCAGGTGGTTGCGATGGCGGGCGACGGCATCAACGATGCGCCCGCGCTCGCGCAGGCGGACGTCGGCATCGCGATGGCGACTGGCACCGATGTCGCCATCGAGAGCGCGGGCATCACGCTCCTGCACGGCGACATCAGCAAGCTCGTAAAGGCGATACGTCTTTCTAAGCTGACGATGCGCGGCATCAAACAGAATCTTTTCTGGGCGTTCATATATAATATCGTCGGTATCCCGCTCGCGAGCGGTCTCTTCTATCCGCTCTTCGGCTGGCTCCTCAACCCGGTCTTTGCGGGTCTCGCGATGGCATTCTCGAGCGTGTCGGTGGTGAGTAACTCACTTCGTCTTAAAACTAAACGTCTCTAATCATGGAAAACAACAACCCAAAGACATTCATGTTCCACGTGCAGGGCATGCACTGCAAAGCGTGTATCCTGATGATAGAAAGCGAGCTGCAGGATGTCGCGGGCGTTACGCGCGCCACTGCGAACCTCAATACGCACACGGTGGAAGTAGCCGGAGATTTCCAGTGGCGGACGCCGGAGGAGCTCGCGCGCGAGCTCTCGCTCGTGCTCGCACCAAGGGGATACTCGCTTTCGGTCGAGAAACAGCAGCATGAGAAGAATTGGTCGGAATTCAATATCGCGCTGCCAGTCGCGCTCGGGTTCGCCGCACTCTTCGTGCTTCTCCAGAAGCTCGGCATCGTGAATCTCATCAACACGAGCTCGGTGTCGTACGGCACCGCGTTTGTCGTGGGTATCGTCGCCTCACTCTCGACCTGCATGGCGGTCGTCGGCGGGCTCGTACTCTCCATGTCGGCAACGTTTGCACGGGAAGGGGACAAGGTGCGCCCGCAAATACTCTTCCATACGGGCCGCATCGTCTCGTTCTTCGTCCTCGGCGGGGTTATCGGCGCGCTCGGCTCGTCGTTTGCGCTCAACACCACCGGCACGTTCATCTTGAGCTTGCTCGTAGGCACCGTGATGCTCCTTCTCGGCATAAATCTGCTTGATGTATTCCCCTGGGCGAAGCGTTTCCAGCCGGCGATGCCGAAGTTCCTCGCCAAGCATGCGCTCGGTGTCTCCGAGCTCAATCACTGGCTCACGCCACTTCTGGTCGGTGTCGCAACATTCTTCCTCCCGTGCGGATTCACCCAGGCGATGCAGCTCTACAGCCTTACGACTGGCAGCTTCCTCACCGGAGGCCTCACGATGCTCTCGTTCGCGCTCGGCACCCTGCCGGTGCTCGCACTCATCGGGTTCAGTTCGTTCAGTATCAAGAACAGCTCAAAGGCGGGCATCTTCTTCAAATCCGCGGGGCTCATCGTGATACTCTTCGCGCTCTTCAACATCATCAATAGCTTGGTCATCATCGGGCTCATTTCCCCCGTGTTCAACTTCTAGTATCATTCAACCAGTATGAAACCAATGCATCTCGCCGTCATCATCTCAGTCGTGCTTATCGGAGGGGCTATCGTGCTTTCTCGGAGCACGCCGACGAGCACCACGCAGAACGCACCTTCAGCGGATAATGTCAGTATCGTTGACGGTCAGCAGATAATCACCATAGACGCCAAGGGCGGCTACACGCCGCGCACGAGCGTCGCGAAAGCCGGTATCCCGACCATCATCCGCTTTCGCACGAGCGGAACATTTGATTGCTCGTCTTCCGTCCGCATCCCGAGCATGGGCGTGAGCAAATTCCTTCCGTCTACGGGGACGACCGACATCGCTATTGCGAATCCTCAGGCAGGTCCGCTCGTCGGTATGTGTGGCATGGGCATGTACCCGTTCCAAGTGAACTTCCAGAACTAGGCGCGACCGTACTTGTCCTCGAGGCGGTGGATATCATCCTCGTTGAAGTCGCCGAAAGCTATTTCAAGAAAGGTCGTGCCTCCGGGGCCGCCAGTAACGCGATGTTCTGTACCGCGCGGACAGAAGAATGAACTGCCCTCGTGCGCTTGATTATCGGTGCCGCCGATATGGATGACGCCAGAGCCCCTGATCACATGCCAGAATTCGTCGCGATGCTCATGGGTCTGCAGGCTGAAATATTCTCCTTCTTTGACCTTAATTATCTTTACCGTCGTTTTCTCGTTCAGGGTGAAGCGTTCAAAACCGCCCCACGGGCGGTCTTCTTTCTGATAGTGCGTGAGGCCTTCCATCGGGTAAGTATATCGCATGCACATTGAAAATGTGCGAGAACTCTCCACATATGGAAAACGAAAGCGCCCGACGGAAGCCGAGGCTTTCGTCAGGCGCGGCCGGTTCAGGATTCCTGATATCGGGTCGAGTTGAGTAAAGGAGCAAATGCAGAGCATACTGTCTGGATGATGCCCTGCTCGCGCGTTATCACGCCATTCGAGAGATACGATTGAGCGTCTTTCTCATTGTCGCCCGTGAGTTCCTTGATGATCTCGCCGAGATCGGTTTTGCGCTCGAGTGCTCGTCTCACCATCCAGTCCGGAATAGGGAAGGGACCTCCGAACACGGGCAGTTCGTACCCCGTTGTTCGTGCACGAATGTACACGCAGGGAATATCGAACCACCAGGCGTTCTTTTCGATGAGACCGCTTTCGATGCCGATGTAGAAATCAGCGCCGGGCTTCAGCAGTACAGCATTGTTCACACGGGTGTGCGCGCCGCTCTGTATCTCATGCTCTCCTCTTGGCTGGATACTGACCCAGGATTCCACCTCGCAAGGAACGATGTCCGCCCAAAGACCGAGTGTTTGCAGAGCCTCAGCTACGGCTCGGACCTTCAAGGCGCTTGTCGTACCTACGACTACCACAAGTTTTTGCATCACGTTCTCCTTCGCATGAGAGGAATGAGGTTGAGGTCGCCGCCGGTGAGGATAGGCGACATAGCGAGTATCTCTTCTCGGTACGGGAGACTCGGTATCTCCCGGTGGAGATAGATTGGTTTCTCGAGCCAGAATGCCAATCCCATTTCGAGGAACGTGTTCGGGCCGATATAGCCCATGACGCCGTTTTTCTCGAAATTCAGGATCAGTAGTGCCTCGGCCCATACGACTTCGCCGAAGTGGTCCTGCATGGCGTGCGCCTTGAGCTCCCAGACCCATCGTTCGGAATCACTCGCCGCCTTGCGGCGGGCGTAAAACTTTTCGGCGGATATGGACTGCCCGTGTGTATCAGACATAGTATTCGGCGGGATACGAACTTCATGCCCGCGTGTTTCCAGTATCTGCTTCGCGACGCGCATCTCTTCAAGGAAGAAGATACTGCCGCATATGGTGATTTTCATCAGAGCCTCCTAGCTCGTTATTCATCCGCCCCGACTCTATCACAGGTCGGTGAAATTGAAAAAATGCAGGAATTCAGCTACTATGCGCGAGTGCGATAGAGGGCGTCGGACTTGCCGCGATAGGCGTTGCTTGCACGCCTTCTCCTGGCTGCGTTCGGAAAATATAACTGAAGACAGTTGTATTGTTCCTCACTTGCCGTAGTAAGCTTTTCTCGAAGACTCGAAAAAGTTTTCCTCGGCTCGCTCGGCAGGAACAAAATCAAGCAGACTTGTTTTGTTCCGCCTCACTTCGCCGAGATAGCTCAGCCCCGACGCCCTGGTCGGGGAGCCGACTTCCGACGTCGGCTTTGGTAGAGAAAACAGAATGCCGAGATAGCTCAGTTGGTAGAGCAGCGCCATGGTAAGGCGCAGGTCGTCGGTTCAATCCCGACTCTCGGCTCAGACATGCCTGTGCACAGAGGCGAACTCAAGAAGTTCCCGGTGGGGTACACTGAAATCAGCGTACTTTTATGAACTTACCGACACACATATGAACATAGCTAAAATCGTTTCCGCGACCGCATTGGTACTCGGTCTTGTCTTTCCTGTCGCCGCACTCGCGGACAGCCCGGCTGCGGTAAATCTTGGAACAGCAGGTAATTATGCGATCCTCGCAAAGACAGGAATATCAACTACCGGAACCACCTCCATCGTCGGGGATATCGGGGTGAGTCCGGCAACCGCAAGTTCTCTGGCCGGATTCGTACCGACTCTTTCCGGAGCAGGCGATTTCTCAACTTCCGCCTTGGTGACGGGGAAGGTGTATGCGTCCGACTATGCGGGCTCGGCTTCCTCTACGCTCACTACGGCGGTGACCGACATGCAGAATGCATATACCGATGCCGCAGGTCGTGCGTACACCACGTATAACCTAGGTTCTGGGAACATCAGCGGGCGGATCCTATCTCCCGGCGTCTATAAATGGAGAGTCGGCGTGATTATTACATCGGATGTGACCCTTTCGGGTAGCGCGGACGATGTCTGGATATTTCAGATACCGGGGACTCTCAATATTAGCCCTATTGTGAAAGTGGTTCTCACCGACGGTGTGCAGGCGAAAAACATTTTCTGGCAGGTCGGTGGACAGACGACTATCGGTGCGAACGCCGTCGTCAACGGAACTATATTGGGTCAATCAAACATTGTGCTGAATACCGGCGCAGTACTCAATGGCAGGGCGCTCACGCAGTCCTCAATTATCTCGGATGGAGCCACGATACTCGTACCGGCTTCTGCAGTTACGGCGCCGACTCCCGCCACCCCCGCAGTGCCGGCAACGCCCGCAGAACCGACGGTAAGCCCCGCAGTTCCCGCTACGCCGGCGACTCCGGCAACGCACGCCTCGGGTCTCTCGGCTTCGCAGGTGCAGTCGATCCTTGATGTACTCGCGTCATTCAACGCTGACGCGGCGACCATCGCGAAGGTGAAAGCCTCACTTGAGGGGACAACGACCGGCTCGGTGACGAGTGCCGCGGTGCATGTGTTCAAGTCGAACCTCACGACCGGTTCTCTCGGAAGCGAGGTGAAGGCTCTCCAGGAGTTCCTAAACGCGCACGGCTATACTATCGCAACGAGTGGCGCCGGCTCTCCGGGGAATGAGACGGCGACGTTCGGCCCCGCGACGCGCGCAGCGCTCGTGAAGTATCAGAAAGCGAAAGGCATTACGCCGGCAAGCGGGTACTTCGGTGTGAAGACGCGGGCAGCCATCAACGCCGAAGAGTAAAAAAAGATCCCGCCAGGAAGGCGGGGGGCGTTAGAGGCACAATCTCTCGCCCGAAAGGAGAAATCATGATAATTTAGCTAAGTTCGTCGGGACGTCGAGGAAAGCGTTGCTTGCACGCTTCCCTCGGCTCGTTCGGAGAACACCAAAATATATGAGGACATACATTTGGTATTTCCTCACTTCGCCGGGGTAAACTTTTTCCTCGCAGACTCGAAAAAGTTTTCCTTCGACTCTCTCGGACGAAAAGAATGTGTTCAGTACACACATTCTTTTGTCCTCGTTCGCCGGGGTAGCTCAGTTGGTAGAGCGATAGTATCGTAAACTATAGGTCGCGAGTTCAAGCCTCGCCCCCGGCTCCGAGAAAATGAGCAACGGTACCGTAAGAAAAAGCGCTTTCTTCAGAAAGCGCTTTTTCTTTCTACTCTCGTTTGCCTCGGGCAACCGAACGAGGACGTTCAGTTGCCGCTCGGCTCACTCGGTAGTAACGCGTAGGTCCTCGGTTCAAGCCCGAGAGGCGGCTCCAGAGTAAGCGACGATCCCACTTCGCGGAATCGTCGCTTTTCGTTTACACTCTCCCTATGGATGAAAAAGCCGAAAGACGTTTACAGGAACTCGAGGCGCTGATGGCGTCAGTCGATTTCTGGGCGGACAAGGACAAGGCACAGCAGCTCGTACAGGAATACCAAAATCTGAAAGAGGGTGGAGGTGGCGACCCGCACGACGCCGGCAATGCGACGCTCGCCATCCTCGCAGGCGCGGGCGGCGATGATGCCGAAGATTTCGCGCGTATGCTGCGCCGGATGTATGAGGGCTATGCGACGTCAAAGGGTTGGCGCGTGAGTGAGCTCCATGCCAACGAGAACGACAAGGGCGGGTATCGCAACGTCATGCTCGAGATCTCCGGCTCGGGCGTGTATGGGCGGCTCAAGCACGAAGCAGGCGTGCATCGGCTCGTGCGCCAGTCGCCCTTCAATGCCAATGCGAAGCGCCAGACCAGCTTCGCACTCGTCGAGGTATTGCCGACCTTGGTCGCTACTGACAAGGTAGAACTAAAGCCGGACGACCTTGAGATACAATTCGCCCGCGCCGGAGGCGCGGGTGGTCAGAATGTGAACAAACGCGAGACGGCCGTGCGCATCCTCCACAAGCCGACGAACCTTTCGGTGCACATCTCAAGTGAGCGCAGTCAGCTCGCCAACCGCGAGAAGGCGCTCGAGCTTCTGAAAGCAAAGATTTTTGCCAAAGAAGAAGCTGCACGCGAAGCAGAGGCGAAGGGTCGGTCAATCGCCGCCACGACCGCCAACGAGTGGGGAAGCCAGATACGCTCCTACGTCCTTCATCCCTACAAAATGGTCAAAGACCACCGCACCGGCTATGAATCGTCCAACCCTGAAAAGATCCTGGAGGGCGACCTTGATGACTTTATAGACGCCGCCGCCAAGGGTGAGGTACAATAGAGAGCGAAGCATGATTTATTTCGACAAGGTGACGAAGCAATACGGGGATATGGCAGCACTCGAGGGGGTCACCCTCTCCGTCGCCCCCAAAGAGTTCGTCTCCATCGTCGGCCATTCGGGCGCGGGCAAGACAACGCTCCTGAAACTCCTTCTTGCCGAAGAGCGCCCAACCGAGGGCAATGTGTTTTTCGAATCGGTCGATGTGAACGACCTGCCGAGCTCCGCACTCCACCACTACCGCCGCAAGATAGGCATGGTGTTCCAGGATTTCCGGCTTATCCCGAACAAGACCGCCTATGAGAACATCGCGTTCGCGATGGAGGCGGGCGGTCGCACCGACGGCGAGATCGCGAGCGATGTGCCCTACATCCTCGAGCTGGTGAATCTCGCCGATAAAGCCTCGCATTTCCCCGACCAGCTCTCGGGTGGCGAGAAGCAACGCATCGCTATCGGGCGTGCCATCATCAACCAACCAGAACTTATCGTCGCTGACGAGCCGACGGGCAACCTCGACCCCATCAATACCTACGAGATAGTCGAGATACTCAAGAAGATAAACGAGCTCGGTACGACCATCATCATCACGACGCATAACAAGGGCGTGGTCGACGCTATCGGCAAGCGCGTCGTCACTATCGACCGCGGAAAGGTGGTGCGCGATGATGCGGGCGGTCAGTATATACTGTAGGTATGACCTGGATGACTTTCAAACGGGTGCTCCTCAGTGGATGGAAAAGTTTCATTCGTGGCGGCGCCGTCTCGGCGGCAACGGTGCTCATCATGACCGTAACGCTTGCCATCATCGGTTCGCTGATATTTCTCTCGGCACTCCTCTCCTACACGCTCGCGTCCGTTATCGAAAAAGTCGATGTATCCGTCTACTTCGTCACGTCGGCGAGCGAGGCGGACATCTTCGCGGTGAGGGACCAGCTCACGAAGCTGCCGCAGGTCGCAAGCGTCAGCTACACCTCGGCAGACGATGCACTCACCGCCTTCCGTGCGCGCCACGCGAACGACCAGCTCACGCTCCAGGCACTGAACGAACTTGGCGGGAATCCGCTCGACGCCTCGCTCGAAGTACGCGCGAAGGATCCTTCGCAATACGAGAGCATCGTGAGCTTCCTCGAAGCATCACCTGCGCTTTCCGCGGGCGGAACGTCTATCGTCGACCGCATCAACTATGCACAAAATAAAGACGTCATCGACCGCCTCTCGCTCGCGATACGAGCGACGCGCGAGATCGGCTTCGCGGTGGTCGCGATCTTCGCTATTGCGTCCATTCTCATCGCGTTCGCGACCGTTCGGCTCGCTATCTACACCGCTAAGGACGAGATAGGCGTGATGCGGCTCGTGGGCGCCTCGAATGCGTATATCCAGGGACCGTTCATCATCACGGGCATCATCACGGGCACCACGGCGGCGCTCTTGGTCTTGCTGCTCCTGTGGCCGGCTATGTGGTACGCAGGCACGAAAACCGAAGGATGGTTCGGCGGATTCAATCTCGCGCACTATTACGCAGACCATTTCGCTCTCGTCTTTTTCATACTCATATCCTCGGGCATCGCGCTCGGCGCCATTGCTTCCGTTTTTGCCATCCGTAAGTATCTGAAAGTATGAACAGAAATCCGTTTGAAAGCCTTCAGAGACAAGGCGCGGGAGGACGAGTGACGGAGGCGTACCAGGGTTGTACGACGACAGAGCGAGTGGGACCCGCAACGCAGTATATGAGGCTTTCGGGCGGATTTTAATATGGCAAAGGAGGGTCACAAGTACATATTCGTCCTAGGCGGCGTCATGAGCGGCGTGGGCAAGGGTGTCGTAGCGAGCTCCGTCGGGCTCCTCCTGCAGGAAAAAGGGTATCCCGTAAATCTGGTAAAGGTTGACCCGTATCTGAACGTTGATGCGGGGACGATGAACCCGACCGAACACGGCGAGGTCTTTGTATTGCGGAGCGGCATGGAGACGGACCAGGACATGGGCAACTACGAGCGTTTTCTCGGCCGCGACCTCACGAACGAAGACTACATGACGAGCGGCATGGTGTATCAGTCGGTCATTGAGCGCGAACGCGCGCTTGGCTACGGCGGCAAGTGCGTGGAAGCCATCCCGCACGTGCGCGACGAAATATTGAATCGTATCGAGGCGGCGGCTTCCTACAACGGAAGCCGCGTTTCGGTCATCGAGATAGGCGGTACCATCGGCGACTTCCAGAACGCATTGTTCATCGAGGCGGCGCGCGTGCTCAAGATGAAGCATCCGGACGACGTACTTTTTATAATGGTCTCGTACCTGCCGACACCCGGCACGCTCGGCGAAATGAAAACGAAGCCGACCCAGACCGCGGTGCGCGACTTGAACTCCTACGGCGTACAGCCAGACTTCATCGTCGCGCGCTCCAAAGAGCCGGTCGACGAGAAGCGCAAAGAGAAGCTCGCCATCTGGTGCAACGTGCGCAAGGACCGCATCATCTCCGCGCCGGACATCTCGAGCATCTATGACGCACCGCTCAATTTCGAGAAGGATAAATTGAGTGATGCGATACTCGACGCGCTCAAGCTGCCTGAAAAGAGGAAAGCCACACTTACCGCGTGGAAGAAGTTCACGCTTGCGGCAGCAAATAAGAAAGCGCCGGAAGTTTCCATCGCCGTCGTCGGCAAATATTTCGACACTGGCGACTTCGTGCTTTCCGATGCCTACCTTTCGGTCATCGAAGCGATAAAGTTCTCCGCAGCGAAGCTCGGTAGGCGGCCCAAGATCACCTGGATAAATTCAAAGAATCTCGAGAAGGGCGGTGCGAAGGCCCTCGCCGAGCTCGGGAACTATCAGGGCATCATCGTCCCGGGCGGTTTCGGCGAGAGCGGCATCGAGGGGAAGATACAGGCGATACGCTTCGCACGCGAAAAGAAGATACCGTATTTCGGGCTCTGCTACGGCATGCAGCTCATGGTCATCGAGTATGCGCGCAACGTGCTCAAGCTCAAAAATGCGCATACGACTGAGATACAAAAAAACTCCGAAGACCCGGTGGTGGATGTCATGCTTGAGCAGAAGAAACACCTTTCCGATAATAAATACGGCGGCACGATGCGTCTCGGTTCCTATCCCTGTTATCTGAAGAAGGGCACGATGGCGCGCGCCGCCTACAAGAAAGAGCTCGTTGATGAGCGCCATCGCCATCGCTACGAGATAAATCCAGCGTATGTGGATCGGCTCGAGAAAGGCGGTCTCGTGTTCTCGGGCACGTCTCCCGACAGTGTGCTCATGGAAATAGCCGAACTTCCGCAGAAGGTGCATCCCTTTATGCTCGGGACCCAGTTCCATCCGGAACTGCAGGCGCGCCCGCTTGACCCGCATCCGCTCTTTACCGAGTTCCTCCGCGCCGCCATCTCCCGCAAGCGCAAGAAGTGATTGGTGCTAGAATTATCCAATGAAGAGAGGCATCGAATGGAAGTATCTCGCCTTCGCGATAGCGTCTGCCCTAGGTTTTTTGATTTCATTAGATAACCTTCCAGGTAGGTCAATAGGCGGCTTAGGAGGAATAGCTGTTGCTTTTGGTTTCATATTCAGCTTGCAGGGAAAGATTTTCGTGGTCTTTCTCGTTTCTCTCGCAACTCTCGTAATATATTTTCTGATAAAATTTCTCGCCAGTATTCTTGAGGCGATATTTTCTAAAAGTCAGACATAAATTACATGGCTGAAATTCACAAAAAGATTTTGCCGGAATATTTTGATGCAATCGCGTCCGGAGCAAAGAAATATGAATTGCGTATACCGGACGAAGATTTGATAAATGTACAACCTGGCGATGTACTGGTGCTTGAGGAATGGACCGGTCTTGGTCCAGATCGGAAGCCCACTGGTCGTAGCATCAAGAAGACAGTTACCTATGCACGCACTTTTACGCTCGACGATCTTTCAAAATACTGGCCACGTGAAGAAATAGAAAAGAAAGGTCTCCTCATCTTGTCTCTCGGGGATTAGTTTTAGATACATGACAAAACACTACGATATATCGTAGTGTTTTGTCATACGTGCGACGGGTTATTTTGGTTCGGGGAAAAGCAGAAAATGAAGCGGATATCTTTTCTTGAAACGAAAGAGCATGCTCGTCGCGTATTTCTTCTTGAATTCGCGCTTCCCGAACTCATCCTCCATCGCGCGTATCGCGTTTTCATAGCCGGGCATCTGATCCTGAAGCCATCGGTCAACATTCCGTATCGTACCGGGGCTTGCTCTCAAGCGGTCATAAATGCCGTCATACGTTTCGCCTGAAAGAAGCAGACGAGCAATGAGGATTCGCCGCCCAAGCATGATACGCTCGCTTTCCGTGAGCAGGTCGCGCAAGAAAGACTTCATGGCGGAACGCCCGCGAATCGCGGCGGCAGCGGTGTAAAGCGAATCTAGCGTTTTTATCTGTTCTTCTTTGCTCAATTCATGCATTTTCTTTTTCATATATAAATACTACGATATATCGTAGTATTTAGGATCGGTATCCTCAGGCCTTTGTGGTACACTTTGCGTAACGTATGGCGAATATCATTGAGGTGAGAAATCTCACCAAGAAATTCGGCGATTTCGTGGCAGTGAAAGATGTGTCCTTCTCGGTGGAGAAGGGC
>Ga0172379_10003459_pt1 | contig 25137 bp, 22 predicted proteins | sample GrowelOW334metaG_FD_119756 | JGI IMG/M metagenome (GOLD analysis project Ga0172379, IMG submission 119756) | Groundwater microbial communities from an aquifer near a municipal landfill in Southern Ontario, Canada - Groundwater well OW334 metaG | ecosystem: Environmental > Aquatic > Deep...
AATTTTCGCCACGCGTCGTAACTCAGTCAAAATAATTATTAATTCTTTACAGGACATATTATTTTGACTTCAAACAAACGACGCGAACTGGCTCAATTTATCAACAAAATAGAAACGATTTCTTGGTTCGACTAAACTCACCACAGGAAGGATTGCCTGCCTGCCGGCAGGCAGGTCTTAGCTAAAGCAGGGTAATATTTATTAGTTATTTTTAAACAAATGCAAATAACACTATTATATCTTATTTTCAGCTTAATACCTTTTATTTTATCAAAAATAATTATAAAAGACAAGCTGTAGGCACTTGGCTTGGTGCAATAAAAATGGTATAATAAGGACATTACAATAAAGACCGTTCATGGCCAAAGATAATAGTGACCAATTTTTGTTTAATTCTACCCGCCCCAAACCGCTGACCAGGGACTGGTTTAGATATTCACCTTGGATAATAGCTATTGTTAGCTTGTTTTTGGCTAGTGCCGTAATCTATTGGTTGGTACTACAATTTTTGAAGGAGGCCCCGGCGCCGGTAGTAACTCAGCCAAGCGTTGTAGTTAGTAGCACTTTGGGAACGCTTAATGATAAATTAGGCCAAACTGTAGCCAAGCCCCAAACAGCCCCTTCCAAAAACGAAGCCATTGCCTTCGGGGACAGTTATCAGGCCTTGGCGTTGGACAATGAAGTTAAGGCTCAAGCGGTCAAATTGCCATTGAATATTAAGGAGGATACTGCTAATTACTATTATCTTAATCGTGAAATCACCTTGTCGGCCAAACAGCTGGGCGATATCAATCAAAACGGTTTCGTCGTGATTGATAATCCTTATGCCAAAGAAGCTAATGACTTCTACGCCATGTATAAGAGTCTGAATAATAAGAATCTGCCGTTTATTGTGACCAGCGACTTCATGATTTATTATTATCAGAACACTCTCAAAAGTATTTTCAAACAACTGGAGACTGAATCTTTCTACCAGGAGGCTTGGGATTTCAACAAGGCTATGTATGAGATAGCTAATAAACGTTATGTGACTCGTTACAGTAAGCTAGGCTTGGTAAATGATCCGGTGTTAGAGGCCATGCGTCTGGAGACCGCCTATTTCGCAGTGGCTCTGGAATTACTTAAAGTGAAACCGGCTCAGACGATGTCCACCGCCAAAGATTCAGTTCAGATCAAAGAATGGCTCAAGACTAAATTCACCAGCCAAGAGGCTGACAGATACAGTTTCACCACGCCATCATACCTCAAGCTGGATGTAGACAAAGAGTTGACTTATATTAGAGAGGCTAAGTCCAATAGTAAAGGACAAATATCTCCAGTGATGCTCTATGCTAGAGATTATAAATATTTCGAAATCCCCGACGAATATGCTAATAATCCCAGGCTTTCAAATTTTTATCTCAACTTGAAGTGGCTAACCAACGTTTTTCCGCTTTATTACAAATCGGATCAATGTCCTGATTGTTTGCTGGACAAAAGCGATTGGCTAGTTAATCAGGCGGCGGCTCATTTGATTGCGCGAGATATGTATCTCAAGCAGGATATCAAGAATCAGTGGGCCAAGATTTATAAAATAATTTCTTATTTCTCGGGGCTACGTAGCGAACTGACTTACTTGGATTACCAACAAGCTTTCTCCAGTCAATTCGGCGCCACAACACCACAATCAACTACCGGTCAGTCTGGCCTGAGCATTGAGCAGTTGTTCGATAATAGTAATACTGAACGTGATCGCTTGGTAGAGCGTCTGCAACAAGAGATACTTAGTTATAAATTCGATCAAGCTAAGGGAGCTTATGACCGGGAGTCAAGCACCGACCGAAAAAATATTGGATTCAGACTAGCTCAAGAATATTATTGGCCGACGGAATATATTTACGATCAGCTGACCTATGATAAGGTTGGGAATTATACCGGCGTGGTCAAGAAAATTGATGGCGATGATGATAGGACAGCCTGCGCAGTCGACGCCTCTAAAGCGGTGCGTTGTCGAGGGATTGCTCTGGATGTTATCAATCCAATTTTTAACGAAAATATCACCAATGACTATTTCGTTCGCAATTCTCTGTATCAATCATACTTCAACCAGGCGCCGTTGTTGAGGCGACATTTTGATAACTTCGATAATCGCGCTTGGCATAACAATCTGTTTTGGTCCAATCTGCATGCCATTAGACAATTCTTAAATAATAGAAAAATTGATCGTTATAATTATACTCAAACAGACGCTTGGACCGAAGTTGTATTGAACACCGCTGTCAGTGCTATGGTTAGCGCTGAATTGCCTTATGATCGTTGGCGTTATTTCTACCAACAAGACAAGGGTATTGCCAGCCAAGACATTGTCAAATATAATTACATCGAACCTAATTTAGCCTTGGTCAACGAATTGTTGGCCAATACTAAGATGTTATATGATAGTTTGATCAAGTTAGAATTGGTGACTGATAATCATCAGGAATTTGCTGAGATAGTGGCTGATTTGGAAACAATCAAAAAATTAATTCTCAAAGAACGCCGAGGCGAAGATAGTGATTATACCGATTGGTCTTTTATCAACAGTCTAGTGAATAAATATTACGTCTCAGAAGCAGGTCGGAAAACACTATTACTCAGCTTCGATAACCAAACGTCTAAGAACCGTGTTTATAAAATGGAACAATCAATTAGTGGCGTCAAATTACTATTGACGGTGCAATATCATCAGGGACGAAATCTGATTGTGGCTGGTCCGGTATTTAATTATAATGAGAGAGGGCGATAGTTAATAATAATATGATGGCACAAGAACAAGACAATAAGATCTCAGATCAACAACGGCGGGAACGGGACTTGGACAAGAGGGTAGCTGAGTATAAGGATATTGATGGAGTCTCCACCAAGATTTTAGATATTGGTGCTTGGTATTTAGCTAAACGTCAATTATTTTTCTTAGGTCTGGTCTGGACCTTATCTTTGGCGGCTGTGGTACTGTGGTCGTATTCCTTGTATGTTTTCGGTTATTATTTATTGGTAGGTATTGAACAAGACCGAGTGACTGAAGCCACCTTAGCTGATCCTGGGCCAATGGCCATCAGACGAAATTTAACTGAGCAGTTTAGTTATGATTTCAAAACGATCATCGGTTTGGGCGCTAATCGTTATGATTTCATCGGTCTGGTGAACAATCAAAATCCCATGGCTTGGGCCCGTTTCAATTATTATTTTTTGCTTGATGGACAGAGAATTGCTGACGGATCCAGCTTTATCATGCCAGCTTCCCAAAAATATATATCCGGTTTAGTGGACAATTGGCCGACGGTGCCAGAAGGCGCTAGCATGGTCGTGACAGATTTACAATGGACTAAAATAAGTCCGAAACAGATTGCCGATTGGCCGGCCTTTAACGAACAACATTTAAATTTTACAGTTCGAGATCAGAAATTTACCAGCGCTGTAAATTCCGCGCTGAGCGAGAAGCTACCATTAAATATTGTTAGCTTTAAGGTGACCAATGACACTTCCTTTAATTATCTTGAGGCGCCATTTCAAGTGGCTTTATATAGTGGTAATCAATTGGTAGCGATTAAGAATTATGTTATTAATAAGTTTCTAACTAGGGCTAGTAAAGAGGTTCAGATGACGATTATCGGTAATTTACCCAATGTGACTAAGATTGAAGTAGAACCTGATATCAATATATTGGATCCCAATGTTTATCTAAACTCCAATTAATTTAAGTTATGATTCTAAATAGATGTTAACTAAATATTTTTCCTTTTACAAAAATATTGACTGGCTAATGATTTTGCCAGCTTTATTTTTGACCGGCTTAGGCTTGGTAGAGATTTATAGCATAAGCCTGAGTCGTTCGGGAGGTGATTTATCATCTTTCAAAAAACAATTAATTTTTGCTGCCATCGGATTGACCGCTATGATCTTTTTGACCAGCATCGATTTTTATCTGTTCTACAGCTATAGTAATATTTTATACCTGATTGGAGCGATTCTGTTGGTTGCTGTTTTATTCTTTGGATCAGAAATAAATAATACCAAAGGTTGGTTTAGTATCTTCGGTTTGGGTATTCAACCAGTGGAATTGGTTAAATTTATTTTAATTGTTTTTTTGGCACGTTATTTGTCCGGAGAATCTACCGCTCAGAAACCAGTTAGGAATTCACTGATTACCGGTATTGGAGCTTTCGTTTTAGTTACCTTAGTGATGTTGCAACCTGATTTGGGGTCGGCGGCCTTATTGATTTTCATCTGGATATATATCTTATTTATTTCGGGATTGCCTAAAAGATATTTCCTAGTGTTGATGGCTATTTTCTGCTTCATATTCGTCATAGCTTGGAACTTTTTCCTGGTTGGTTATCAGAAGGATAGAATCAGTTCTTTTATTAGCCCGGGCACTACACTAACGGCTGATTATAATGTCAACCAAGCGATTATTGCGGTTGGGGCAGGAGGATTGAATGGTCGTGGCCTGGGTTTCGGCTCTCAATCACAGTTAAAATTTCTACCCGAGGCTCAGACCGATTTTATTTTCGCTGTCATTGCAGAAGAATTAGGATTGGTTGGCGTCATGTTGGTGATAGCTTTGTTCGTTTTACTATTTTGGAGAATATTCAAAAATATGGCTAATATTAAGAATGATTTCGGAAGTTTTCTGGTCTTGGGCATTGGTGGCTTGATTTTTATTGAAATGTTTATTAACATTGGTATGAACCTGGGACTTTCTCCTGTGGTAGGTATCGCCCTGCCTTTTTTAAGTTATGGGGGGAGTTCTCTGATTGTTAATTTAGCCATGGTGGGCGCGCTTCAAAGTGTCGTAGTTCACTCTAAGATTAAACAGTATTAATAAAAAATTATATGACAGACATTAAGTTGAAAGTAACCTTGCGCTCAGCCAAGCTGAATAAAGCTAACGAAGTTCCGGCTGAATTGTACGGACCTAAGTCTGACAACCAACATTTAGTGGTTGGCAGAAATGAAATGGAGAAAGTATTATTGCAAGCCGGATATTCTCTGTTGGTTAGTTTAGAATTTCCTGATCACAAGATTGTTAAGGCTATTATCAGAGAAGTACAACGCGGTCCATTGAAGAATCAAATGACTCACGTTGATTTCATGGCTCTGGATAGCACTAAGCCAGTGATCGTGGAGGTTGGTCTAGAGGCAGTCGGTAAATCTAACGCCATCACTAATATGGGTGGTATGTTGGAGAAGAACTTGTCCCGCATTAAGATCAGTTGTTTGTCGGATCATTTGATCAAAGATCTTCAGGTTGATTTGGCTAAGTTAGTTGATCTCAGATCGGTAATCAGGGTTGAGGATATCATTGTGCCAGAAGGCATCGTCATCAAGAACAATCCTCGCGATGTTATTTATAGTATCGCTGCCAGCCGTAAGCAGAAAGCAGTTGAAGCTAAGGGTGAAGGCGCTCCAGCCGGAGCTAAGGATGTTGTTGCTAAGCCAGATGCCAAAGCCGCTAAGCCAGATGCCAAGGACAAGAAAAAGAAATAAGGATCACGTAACACGCCTGCCTGCCGGCAGGCAGGTATCATGTATCACGTATCATAAAACAACTCCGCTACGGCGGGGTTGTTTTGACACATATCACACAACAATTAAACCTTTACAAACTTTTAACTTTATAAACTTTATAAACTTACTTATCTTACTATCCCGTACCTAATCTTGCCTGAAAAATCTCTTTCCAAGTTTGTGGCGCCTAGGCTGGCGAAAGTTTGACTAAATAGATTAGCAAGCTCTGGCGCTATTTCTGTGTATAGTGAAATTCGTAAATGAGGCTGGTCAGCCTTAAGCTGATGTAATTGTTGAGCTAGTTGACGGTAGAGATCGAAGCCATCAGCCCCGGCAAATAATGCCGATGCCGGTTCTTGTTGTAGTTCCAAGATTTGGCGCTGGCTTAGGTTCGAAGCCCAGTCCTGATTGAGATAAGGTAAGTTGGCAACAATTATTAGATGATTTAAATTTTTTAAAGTCTGACTTTGCGATTTAGATTTTAGCAAAGGGGTGATTAAATTACCTTTGATAAAATCGATGCTTAAATCTGGAATCAAACCTGTGGCATTTTTTTTCGCTACCGCTAGAGCTGACTGAGACAGGTCAATGGCCCAATAATGGTCCAGACGATTCCGCAATTCATTGGCCAGTGAGATTATTAGGCAACCACTGCCACAGCCAACATCTACCAGAGCGCTTGGCGCTTGAGCGGAGTTGTTAAAATCTTGGATAACTTTATCAACGATTAGTTCTGTCTCCGGACGTGGTATTAATACCTGATTGTTAACGAAGAAGTCTAGATTGTAAAAAGATTTAGAATTGATTAAGTAAGCCAATGGTTGGCCGGCTAATCTCTGCTCAACTAATTTATTCAGATGTCTCAATTGGGCGCCGTTGAGGGATAATTCGCTATATGATAATAAAAATTCCCTGTTTTTTTGCAAAACATGAGCTATTAATAGCTGTGCTTCCAAGGCTCCAGAGTCAATCTCGGCCTCGGTGAAAGTGTTTTGTAATTTAGTTATGATTTGTTTAATAGTCATATATTACTTTATCCCCCGCCTCGCGTCGACGAGCTCCGCGAGTCGAGGCGGGCCGACCACAAATAGGGATCTCATTTTACTTAATCGTATGACACTTTACTAAAAAATAATGTTAAAATGAAATAATGTAAACTGTGCTCAACTTTAGATCCCGTGTCGGGGCACGGGATAAAATTCATAGGAAATTCCTAGACATAAATAAACGGCCCACCGAAGGGGCGGACCGTCTCTTAATCTGATTCTTGACTGCTAACAGTCAATTGACCGCGACTGGCTAATTTTAAATTAGTAATAATCTGCTCTAGTTCACCGTTCATGATTCTGTCTATGGAATGCCAGCTCTGTTTAATGCGATGATCAGTGATACGGTCTTGAGGAAAGTTGTAGGTGCGAATCTTTTCACTGCGATCACCACTACCTATCATTTCACGTCTTTCAGTCATTTCTTTGGCGTTGCGATCATCGGTCATTTTTTGCAATAATCTGGAGCGCAAGACCATCATCGCTTTCTCTTTGTTTTGATGTTGCGATTTCTGGTCTTGGCAGGAGACAATCATGCCGGTTGGTATGTGAGTTAAGCGCACTGCGCTGTAAGTAGTGTTAACGCTTTGGCCACCGGGACCGGAGGAGCAGAAGGTATCTATTCTAATATCGCTTGCTTTAATTTCGATGTCCAATTCTTCGGCCTCTGGCAAGACAGCCACGGTTACGGCGCTGGTATGAATTCTACCAGCCTTCTCGGTCTCGGGGACTCTCTGAACACGATGGGTGCCGGCTTCGTATTTATAGTCGCCATAGGCGCTGAGGCCATGAACCATAAAAATAATTTCTTTGTAGCCACCTAATTCGCTCTGACTGGAGCTTAGTATTTCTATTTTGAAATTGTGAGTCTCGGCATAACGAGAATACATGCGAAAGAGGTCTGATGCGAACAGGGCGGATTCATCGCCACCAGTGCCGGCGCGAATTTCGACAATAGCTTCTTTCTTATCATTAGGATCTGCTGGATGTAATTCGTCATGAAGTGTTTGATTTAAAGCCAGTAACTTCGGTTCTAATTCTTTCAATTCTTCATAGGCCATTTTGGATAACTCCGGATCATTGTCGCTAGCCATTTTTTTATTATCAGTAATCGCTAGGTTGAGCCGTTCAATTTCTGTGATCAGCGCTATACTTGGCTTCAATAAAGCATAGGCCTTACTAATTTTTTGTAAAGCTTGACGGTCGTTAATAATCTCAGGATTGCTTAAATCCTGCTCCAAAGCTTGAAATTTTTGTTTTATATCTTCGTACATATATTATAAACCCCTCAGTCCGCCTAATCGGCGGACAGCTCCCCTTGTTAAGGGGAGCATTACCCCTCAGTCCTGTCGGACCCATGGGGTGTAAAAAAAAGAATTAGCCCCCTGATTGTTAAAACGCTACCAAAAGAGGTAACGTTTAACAGGGGCTAATTGCTAATTTTTAGGTGTAGTTTTTTTAGCGTTACGAGTAACTGCCTTGGCTTTCTTGTTGACAGTTTTGCTTTTTAGTTCGGTGTTGGCCGCTACCTTGGCGTGGAACTTCTCAACGCGTCGGGCGGTGTCAACTAATTTCTGCTTGCCAGTATAAAAAGGATGACACTCAGAGCATAGTTCAACTTTGATGTCAGATTCGGTGGAGCCGGTATTAAAAGTGGCGCCACAAGCGCAACTTACCTTAGCTTCCTTATTGTAATTTGGGTGAATGGCGTCTTTCATAATAGATTTCTAAATAAATTTATCAATAACTGGAAAGACTATAGCATAAGCATTATAATTTGGCAAGAAGCTCGACTCATAACTCATAACTCATAACACATAACAGGTTTCTGGGAGCCTATTTTTTAAAAAGTAACTAATGTTAGCTGTTATTTTATTGAAATTGATTGAAACACAAATCTCCAAGCTAAGTTACGAGTTACGAGTTATGAGTTATGAGTGGTAGGTTTGACAAATTGATACTAATATTATAATATTTTGCTACATGACCTTCACGGGTTGTGTGTTTATTAATTAATCTTACATGCTTTCATTTCGGAATAACCTTGCCTTGTTGTTTAACAAGGAACCGTGAAAGCAGAAGAACAAAGGAATTATGAAGTTACCAACTGTTGAAGAGATGTTGTCGGCGGGTATGCATTTTGGGCACCGCACTTCGAAATGGCACCCTAAGATGAAGCCTTATGTTTTTGGCGCTCGTAAAGGTGTGCACATTATTGATTTAGTCAAGACTAAGGAGCATTTGGCTCTAGCCTTGAATTATGTCAGCGATTTGTATGCAGGTGGCAAAGTAGTGTTATTCGTCGGTACCAAACCACAGGTCAAGGGTCTAATGAAGAAGACCTGTCATGAGCTGAGAGTGCCTTATGTAGCTGAACATTGGCTGGGAGGCATGATGACTAATTTCGCTATTATCAAGAAATCTATTCGTAAATATAAAGACTTAGTAGAGAAGCGTGAAGCTGGTAAATTGACTAAGTATACCAAGAAGGAGCAATTACAATTTTCTCGCCAGATTGCCAAGTTGGATTTAGCTGTCGGTGGTTTGGTAGATCTCAGTAAGTTACCTGACGCTATTTTTATTTGGGATGTTAAGGTTGAGAAAACAGCCTTGGCTGAGGCTAAGAAAAAAAATATCCCGATAATCGCGGTTTGTGATTCTAATGTTAATCCAGAAGGTATTGATTATGTCATTCCTTCTAATGACGACGCTTCTAAGGCCATTGCCTTGGTAATGAATTTGTTCAAGGACGCGGTAACAGAAGGTCGTGAACGCGCTGTTAAGGCTGAAGTTAAAACACAAAAAACTGACCCGATTAATAAGGCAAAATAATGTTACTCGCTTCGCTCGGCCCCACTACGAAAGGGGCACATGCGAATTATAGATCGTTTTTTCGTAGTATTCGGATATAATTCGTCCCGCTCCATGTGTTTTAATCGAGGCGGGATCCCGTACGCGGTGATAGTATTCGTATTATATTAATTAAAAATTATTAAATTATACCAATATGGAGGAGATTAAACTTCTTAGAGAGAAAACAGGCGCCGGTATGCTTGATTGCAAAAAAGCCATGGATGAGGCTGGTGGCGACCTAGAAAAAGCAGTGGAAATATTGCGCAAAAAAGGCATCGCTAAGGCAGCTAAGCGTAATGATCGTGAAACTAACCAAGGCATCATCAAGTTGGCTACCAGCTCTGATAATAAATTGGGTTATATGGTTGAGTTGAATTCTGAAACTGATTTCGTGGCTCGTAATGACTCTTTTCAGAAATTTGCCGATGAAATATTAGCTTTGATCATTGCTCATAATCCAGCTGACCGAGAGGCCTTGCTGAGTTTAACCATGACTGATGGCAATGATGTTAAGACGGGTCTCGACACCTTGTCTGGCGTGATTGGTGAGAAGTTGGACATCAAACGCTTAGCTATACTGAAGTCAGCCGGAACGGTCAGTGCTTATCTACACGCTGGTGGCACTATTGGTGTCTTAGTGGCTCTAGATCAGTCAGACCGAGCAGATTTAGCGCGTGATGTCGCTATGCAAGTAGCAGCCTCTAATCCTAAATATATCAGTCCGGAAGAAGTTGATGCTGTAGAAATTGCCGGTGAACAAGAGGTTTATCGAGAGCAGTTGTTACGAGAAGGTAAGCCAGCTGAAATGATTGAGAAGATATTGCCTGGCAAACTTAATAAATATTATGAAGATATTTGTTTGGTTAAACAGGAATATATTAAAGATGATAAATTAAAAATCCAAGACATTTTACAAGGCGCCAAGGTGGAGGCTTTTGTTCGCTTTAGCTTGTAATTATGAAAATAATCCAGTTGCAATTGTCGCCTTGGGATAAAATCTATACCATAGCTGATACTATTAATTGTCAGCCTTATAACACGGTGGTCGTCAAGACCGAGCTAGGCTTGGAATTGGCGCAAGTATTGGAAGTTAGTGAAGCTGCCAGCGACACAGTCATTGATAGCGATTTGGAATTGCAGAGACTGGCTAATGTCAGTGACTTGGAGTCAGCGCTGGATATTGCGGTCAAGAATAAAGTGATGCAGGACTGTCACAATCTGATGAAAAATTTTAAACTACCAATGAAATTGGTAGATTTAAGAGCGTCAATTGACGGTTCTCGTTATACCTTTGCTTTCGTGGCTAATGGTCGTATTGATTTTCGTGATTTAGTTAAGGATTTGACTCGTCATTTCAATAAGACTATTAGATTGCAACAAATCGGTATTCGCGATGAAGCCAAGATGATTGGAGATCAAGGCCGTTGCGGTCTGGGATTGTGTTGTCGTGGTCATCTGCAGAAATTTACCTCTGTTACTGGTGATATGGCTGAAGTGCAAAATCTGTCTAATCGAGGCAGTGATCGTCTGTCGGGTTCTTGTGGACGACTAATGTGTTGCTTGGCTTATGAGGCTGATGGCTACAAGGCCTCTCTTCAATCCTTACCGGCTCTGGGTACCAAGGTTAGTTACGGTTCTAAGGGTGGGCAAGTGATCGCCTTACATGCGCTTAAACAAGCTGTTGATGTCCGTTTCCCGGGTGAAAAAGGGGAGCATGATTATGTATTGGAATTGCCACTTAACTCAATAAAATACTAAAATTAGCAGAATAGGGGCATTTGTTGACAATAGACGATTTTTTGTTATAATTAAGTTCATAAGAAGCCTAGTAGGCTGTTTAAAAACTAACTAGTCTATTCAAATCCTCCAGCTCGCCTCGCATTCGCTCCGTCGAAGCGGGCAGGCAGATTAGTAATATGATAGTAAAACGTATGTCAGAATTCAAAGACAAAGAATTTTTAGAGATTTTGGTCCAAGCTATAGTTGGTAATCCAGATAAGGTGGTCGTAGAACGCACTGTTGATGAAATGGGTGTGCTCTTGACCTTGAAGATTGATCCAAGCGACATGGGCTATGTTATTGGACGCAAAGGTCAAACAGCTCAAGCGATCAGAACTCTATTAAAGATTGTCGGTGCTAAGAACAATGCTAGAGTGAACTTGAAGATTTACGAACCAAATGGTGGTTTGAAAGGTCCTCGACCTGAACGAACTGAGCGTTCCAATGAGTCTGCATTGCAAGACATTGATACTTCCAGCGTTGATGACTTAACTATCTAAGTATTTTTATGTTGATAAAAAGCCACTCCGATGAACATTGGAGTGGCTTTTGTTTCTCATAATTTTTTTGACAACAAAGAGCAACAGTAATGTTATAAAGAAATAGTTTTTAGTTTAAATGTTTGGGTATTATTTTTTGACTAGAGCACGTTGATCGGCGAAATGCTGTCTATTTTTCTAGCCAATCTTCGTCGTCGCAATGCATTGCGTCAAAAATAACAATACTCTTAGGAATTATATTTTTGACAAGCATTGCGAATTCTCCTCGATTGACTGAAAAATAGAAACGCTTTCTTATGCTCAACTTAGCTCTAGTCGGGAGTTATTTGTTTATTTATAAATTGGGACTTAAAATTTGTTTTAAAATTCGCGTGCCCCCGCCAGAATTAATCTTTCGGGCTGGCAGATATGGGTATTAAATTAAAAATTTTAAATTAAAATTGTCTTATGAATATAAAAATTATCACCATCTTTCCAAATATTTTTGACAGCTATTTTAACGAAAGTATTATTAAGCGAGCTCAAACAGCGGAGTTGGTCAAGATTGAAGTCTTTGACCTGAGACAATGGACGACTGACAAGCACCGTAGTGTTGATGATACGCCTTATGGTGGCGGAGCTGGCATGGTTATGAAAATTGAACCTCTCTATCAGGCTTTGAAACATTTGACCAACCAAACTTTAATCGGTCGTGTTAAGGATTTAATTAGCAGACCGAAACGCAAAGTGGTTTTATTGTCCGCCAAAGGTGCCACTTGGACCCAAGGGTCGGCTGTTAACTATAGTCAATTGGATGAGTTGATTTTAATCTGTGGTCGTTATGAAGGAGTGGATGAGCGAATTACTAATTTCATTGATGAAGAAATATCGATTGGAGATTTCGTTATGACAGGAGGGGAGTTAGGAGCGATGGTATTAGTTGATACTGTAGTTAGACTCTTGCCTGGCGCGCTGGGAAATGTAGCCTCTAGTGTTGACGAGTCGCATTCCCAACAAGGGGTATTAGAATATCCTCAATACACCAGACCAGCGGTCTTCGCGGTGGATGGGCATAGCTATGCCGTGCCAGAAGTTTTGTTGTCTGGTGATCATGAGAAGATAGCCTTGTGGAGAAAGGAGAATAGGAGAGTTAAATAGTAATGACTAATTTCTAATTTCTAATTTCATACCCATATCTGGGCACGCGAATTTCCAAATAAATTACAAATCTCAAATCTCAAATAACTTCTCCCTCTCCTGTTCGGGAGAGGGTTGGGGTGAGGTCATAAAGAAATGATAAGGTTATAAAGGGTTAAATGGTTGTTGAAAATAGACAAATAATGAAATACCACTACAGCTAGTGGTATTTTTGGTGCTGACAACTAGGGGTAGCCTGTCCTGCCTGTCCCGAGCGTACTCGAGGGAAGCGCTCGTGGTGAGTTTATCAAACCATGTCGAAGGGTGGCTGTAGATAGGTATTCGAAATGCTTGCTGGAGGAGGTGGAAAGGTGGTATAATAAAAACTAATGATAAATTTAAAATTTCGCGTGCCCCCGCCTAGACTCGCTCGGCGAGGCTGGCAGATATGGGTATTAATTTAAAAACAAATCACAATATCAAATTTAAAATTATACCTCACTTACTTAATTCATGTTTATCTCTCCAAAGACAACTAAACAAGGCTTCACCTTAATTGAGTTATTAGTAGTAATAGTAATTATTGGCATCCTCGCGACTATGGCTACTATAGCTATGAGGGGTACCAGAGCCAACGCTCGTGACGCCAAGCGTATTTCTGATCTGAAGCAAATCGCTAATGCAGTGGAATTATATTACGCTGATAATAATAGCTATCCTAACTTTGTTACCGCTGGCAATACTCTAGCTTCGTTAGACGGCACTAAAGTCTATATGAAGAAGGTGCCCGGTGATCCTAGTACTAGCACCAGCTACGCCTATTACGGCTCAACTTCTAGATTTACTCTCCGAACTACGATTGAAAAGTCGGTTGATAATATTCCGATTGGTCCGGTGATTGTCACAAGTGGGGGGGGTGTCAGGCAAGCTCTTAATACAGATAATAGTTATATGAACGCTGATTTAACCTTTGGCAGCACTCTGGTCGGACATTGGGCATTGGATAGCAATACTGGATCTAGGGATTTGACAGGATCAAATAATGGTTCGTTGGTTGTCGGAGCGACAGTGAATACTGTAACCAGTACTGGTCGTTTTAATGAGACCGATGGTTCGTATAGTTTTGACGGTGTTGATGATTATGTTACTATGGGCGATGTTTTGGACAGTGTATTTATCGGAACCGATGCTAAGACGACCATCTCTTTCTGGGTTTATCATGACGGAAGTAGTTCCAATGACCTTATATCCAAATACAGTTCTAGTTCTAATCGTCAAGTTAGAGTGCTAATTCGTCCTAGTTATGTAGGTTTTTATGCCTATCATTTAGGTGGCAGTGATTTCATTTATAATAATAGTAGCTCAGGCACGGTACCTGCTAATCAATGGAATCATGTCGTTCTTGTTTATGATAATTCTCAGGCTTTGAGTGGCAAGGTTGTCTGGTATCTTAACAATGTTAAGTATAGTCCTACAGCTACCATGACTGGCACATTTACTCAAGTTAGTGATGGTACAGCAGCCTTGCAAATTGGCGCCATGACAGCAAGTAGTATTTATACTAAATCTATAATGTCTGATGTCCGCATTTATAATAGAGTTTTATTACAAAGCGAAGCCTCACAACTTTATAATGCGACAAGACCGTAATCACATAACACATAACACACCTGCCAGAACGGAACGGGCGGGTATAACATAACACTATTAGTTGATATGTAAAAACAATACCACTACAGCTAGTGGTATTTTTGGTGCTGACCACTAGGGGTAGTGGTGGAGGCAATTCTTCTACAATGAATTGATAGCTTCGTCTAATTTCCTGTAACTAATTATTTCCAGTTCGCTATGAGCTGGATATTTTTGTACTGGTATGATGGCCTTGGTGAAGCCTAGTTTCTGGGCGGAGCTCAACTTATCCTCCAGACGTGCCACTGGTCGAATTTCTCCTGATAAGCCAATCTCGCCGAGAATAATTGTTTCTCTGGGAATAATTTTATTATTGAGAGCGGAGCTAATGGCTAGGGCTACAGCCAGGTCCAGGCCGGGATCGGCAATCTTTAAACCGCCGATAATATTTAAAATGATATCTTGAGTAGCCAGGTTCAACTTGGCTCTTTTTGATAAAACCGCAGTCAGGATTTGTAGGCGATTAAGGTCGAAGCCGGAGGCCTTGCGCTGTGGATAACCGAAGATGGTCTTGGTGACCAGGGCCTGGATTTCTATCAAAAATGGTCTGGTACCCTCCATGATGGCGCTGATGGCTGAACCTGACATATTGGCATGTCCGCTTTCTAGGAAAATGCCTGAAGGGTCGCTAACTGGTGTGAAGCCTGAACCGGTCATTTCAAAGATGCCAACTTCATTGGTGGAGCCGAAGCGATTTTTGGTAGTACGTAACAGTCGATAATTTTGACTAGAATCGGTCTCTAGATAAATAACTGTATCTACAATGTGCTCCAGCGACTTCGGTCCGGCGATTTGACCATCCTTAGTGATGTGCCCAATCAGGATAATGGCAATATTATGCTCCTTGGCTAGACTGAGACACTTGGAGGCGCTGGCACGAATCTGGGTCAATGAGCCGGCTTCACCGGGAGCATCGCTGGTGGAAACTGTCTGAATCGAGTCGATGATTAACAAGCCCGGCTTGGCCTCTAGACTTGCTTGCAGTATTTGATCAGTATCGCTAACGGCGGTGAAGCGAATATTATCCAGACGACAATTCAGGCGTTTAAATCTGGCTCCTACTTGTGATTGAGATTCTTCGCCACTGGCATAAATGACTAAATGGTCCTGAGCGATAGCATTGGCAATTTGGGCTACTAGGGTAGATTTGCCAATACCGGGCTCACCGCTAATGAGTGTCAATGAGCCAGGTGTAATACCTGAACCGAAGACGCGGTCGATTTCATTGATGCCGGTTAATAGCTTCGTCAATGACCCTTGATTGGTGATTTCGCTTAATTTGACTAGAGTAGCTGGTTTAGGTGCAGGACCACTCTTGGCGCCTTTATTAATACCAGCCACTTCTTGAACCGTGCCCCAGGAACCACATTCCAAACAGCGCCCGCTCCACTTAGGGGATTGGGCGTCGCATTTGGAACAGATGAAAATGGTAGATTGGCTCATGGTTGTGTTAAGGGTATTTTGTAAAGTCCACCGGTCTTCTGATCGGTGAAGAAGAGTGACTGACCATCTTGAGTAACGATGAGATTACTCATGTTATACGAATCATCCACGCTAATTAAAGTTCTAGCGTCAGACTCCAAATCTATTAAATAAAGGTCATCTGGTGATTGAATACGGGATGAGGGCAAGAGACCGTCACCATCATCCAGGCTTCTGGGTACGGCGCAATATACTTTAGTTTCGCTGGCAAAAGTGCATTTGTCAACCCAGGTTTCTAGCGCCAGAGGTTTGGTGTTGGCGCCGATATTTTCGACATCGGCGTCAGTTAACCACAGGGAAGGTCGATAACCATTGAAATCTGAGTAAACGCTATAGAGCATTTTATTACTGGAAGGGGACCATTTCGACTGGAAACCTCGACCTTGCACTAACATCGATTTGAAATTCTCGCGGTTAAGACCGATGAAGAAGACCTCTTTGCGATTATAATCATAACCGTCTTGAAAGGTGGCGATAATCTGACCGTTAGGGGACCAATTAACGGTTGCTTTATCAGCATTCTGGCCCAACTTCTCTAAATTGACGGCTTGACTGCCGTCGGCATTCATCACTGATAACCAGCGATTTTCCTCTTCGAAACCAATGGACTTGAAGGCGATGCGGTCACCACTGGGGGCGTATTCAAAGTCCTCCCAATGCTTCGGGAGAGTTATTTGATTCTTAGTTTGGAAATTGTAAATAACTTTGTTGCCATCGGGATATTCTAAGACGGCGCTGGCCTTATCCGGTGACCAATTGACCTGCTTGACATTGTAAAAGGCCTCGTCGCTAATGGCAATCGGTTCATCATTATCATTGAGACGGTAAAATTTGTTATCAAGGGGGTCGTAATATTGGATGCTGTTGCCGTCATTGCTAGCAGTGGCCGATATGGTAGGGAAGCTATTGGGGCTGGAGATCTTGTTAGTTCTATCGCTGGCCGTGGAATTATCATCGCCTGCTGGTTCGGTCTGACTTTCGCCAAGCGGTAATTGTGGATCGCCGGGGCTGACTATGGGTCTGGCTGAAATGGGGTCGGACTCCGGCAATCTGAAGTCATCACTGACATTGGGGTTGTTGGATTGATCCGGTTCCGGACTGAGAGTCGATTGGAAGATTCGCCATAGTAAGAATCCTGCCAGAACTACGACAAAAATAAAGGCGATAATGATTAATATTTTTTTGCGTTGATCATCCATAGATTTGGCTTTTGATTTTATTATAATTGTGTTATAATTATTTTATAATTCAGGACACTTTCTTTGTTTGGTTTTTTATTGTATAATAATATTATCAATTATACCTCATTAAGAAAAAAACAGCAAAATTTATGAGTCTCTTCGGGCAAACAAACTCTAGTTTTTTGGGCATTGATATCGGTAGTTCCAGTATCAAGGTGGTGGAATTGAAAAGAAAGCAAGATAAGGTGGCTTTGGTTAGTTATGGTTTCAGCGACAAATTAGCTGATAATTACAATGATGCCAATAAGATGGACATCAAGAGTATTATTACCACTACCGAGAATATTTTCAAAAAATCTGGTTTTTCCTCCAGTCGTAATGTGGTGGCCTCTTTGCCTACTTACACAGTTTTCTCTTCTATTATTAATCTTAGTGGCAGTTTGAACCCCAAGGATCTGGATTCGGCTATTCAGTGGGAGGCCAAGAAAGTTATCCCATTACCGTTGAAAGACATTTATTTGGGTTGGCAGAAGATTAGCGATGACGGCTCTTCGGTCAAAGCTTCTTTCTGGTCTGACAATGTAGCCAAGCTCAAATCAGTCCCACTGACCGCTGCCAAGTCTGAGGTCAAGCCGGTCAAGGCTAGTCATAAAATATTATTAATTGGAGCTCCTAAGAATCTGATTAAGGGTTACGCTCATACATTCAAGACTATGAAGTTTACCTTAATCAGTTTAGAGACTGAGATTTTCGGTTTGATTAGATCACTGATGGGTAATGATAAGTCAGCCTCGATGATAGTCCAGATTGGAGCTAATTCCAGTAACATCTTCATAGTTGACAAGGGGATTCCGATTCTCAGTCGTAGTATTGATATCGGCGGTCTGGCGGTGACCAAGGCTATTAGCAAGAATTTAAATATTAGCTTAGAGAAGGCTGAACAGTTTAAATATGACCTATCGGCTGTCGCTGAGACGCTAGCTCTGCCTAAGATGATTACTGACGTGGTGGCTCCAATCTTCAATGAAGTGAAATATATTCTGGAGGTCTTCGGAAGCAAAGAAGGCTATAGCGTGGAGAAGATTATCTTGACCGGTGGTGGCGCTATGTTGCACGGTCTGCCGGAATATCTATCCGGCTTACTGAATGTTAACGTGGTTATTGGTGATCCTTGGTTTAGGATTGCCTATCCGGTAGAGATTAAACCAGTTTTGGAGCAGATTGGTCCGAGGTTGGCCGTAGCTATTGGTTTGGCCATGAGTGAATTCGATAAAGAAAACGTTTAGTATGATAAGCCCCAAAGAACCGTTAAAAACAATTCCCAAGCCGTTAACGCCTAATAAACCCACCGAAACTAAGGTTGGTTTCTTAAGGTTATTGGCTGATTTCGGTACTTACTTATTTAATAAAAAAAGTAGCGCCAGTCATTTGAGCAAAGACATCATGGCGCTGGAGGCCGACCGAGCCAAGGCTAGAACAGCTGAATTATTACGCCAACAAGCCGAAGATGATCAACTGAAATTGGAACGACAATCCAAATTAGCCGAAGAACTGAAGATTTTCGCTGACAAGAAACAACGCGCTCAATCCGAAGCCGAACATAATAAACGTCTAGCTCATCTGCAGAGCCAGCCGACTGCTTCTGCCATCGCCATGCCTAAGCCGATACCTGCCTACGCAGGCAGGCCAGTCCCGCCCAAGCCGATAATGCCAGTGACAGCTCCACCATTAGCGCCCAAGCCCTTAGCACCAACTCCAATCAAGGTAATGCCAGTAATGCCAAGTCCAACTCCAGTCAAGCCGTCAGTAGTGCCGGCACTTCCGCTAGCACCTAATAAGCCACAGGCGCCAACAGCACTTTCCAAAAATGATCTCAATGCCAAGAAACAAAAAGCGGCCAAGCAACTTCTGGATGAACGATTGAAACAGGCCAAGGATATTCTAAAAAGTCAGATTGAGAATAGGCGTTGGAATCCTTATCGTCTAGTGCAAGTCAACTTGATCAAAGAACAACAAGCGATGTTCTTTGACTGGAAACATAAACTATTATCTCTATTATTTTTTATGATTTTAGGCGCCTTGATTGTCGTCTTGGTTTACGGTTACTTGTTGGTTTATGAGAAGAGGACTACTGACCTAAATCAGCCGGTCTACGTTGGCTTAACTAAGTTGGACAAAGAAATTGCGCGGGTTGAAATCGAGATTAAGAGTAAGGTCTTGCCTCTTAATGATCGTTTGAAATTCGTCGGTTACATGTTGGATAACCATATCTATTGGAATAATTTCTTCAAATTCTTAGAAGATCAGACCTTGCAGGATGTATATTATATTGATGGTATCAATGCTAGTCTGAGAGGCAACACAGCTCAAAATGATAATACTTTTGAAATCATGACTGTGGCTAGGAACTTCACCACCATCTCGAACCAGAACCAAATTTTCTTGAATTCTAATCTGATAACTCAGGTGGAGATGGGCAATCAACAGGATTTAGTCAACGCTAGTAGTAGCTTGGCTGATATGGCTAATCTGCCTAAGGATTATTATAACGCTAAGAGATTTAAATACCGATTAAAAATTAGTCCCGATATGTTTATCATTAAGGAGGCGGTAGTAGAACCCAAATAATTTTATGCCGGACAAACAATTAACTCCAACTAAGTCGTTGATACCTAAAGAAGTAGCAGAGCAATTGCTAGCTATGCTTTATCATTATTTTGGGATGGTAATCTTCTTAGTGCTAGCTATATTCTTGTACAGTGCTTGGTATTTCATCTTGAACCCCAAGTATGACGCCGTCTCCAGCGGTGAAGAGTTAAATAAGAAAAATGCCGAAGTTCTGGTTAAGTCACAATACCTGCGACAGTTACAAACATTACAGAAGATGTATGATGAAATTAATCCGGCCGATATCGATAAGATAAAACAAATTGTGGACAGAGATAATGATTCCAACGGTTTACTGAAAGAATTAGATTATATTATAACTGACAATGGTATGAAGGCGCTGGAAATCAAATCGGTTCCAACTGAAGACAGTTTCGAAATAGTTAATTATGCCGGTAGTAGTAAACGCAGTGATGATTTGTTGAAATCAACTCGGGTCTGGAGGACTACAGTGCAGATTGCCAATGTTGATTATTTTGACTTGAGAAATGCGCTCAGAACCATCGAATATAATATTCGTTTAATGGATGTCCAGGCCTTGTCCTATGATCCAGTTAAAAAAACAGCCTCAATCGAGTTGTTAACTTATCATCGTAAATAATATGGTTAAGAATAATGATCAACAAACCAGGTTCCTGGTCTATGGTAGTCTGCTAGTATTAGTGCTGGCGGGTGGAGTTTACTATTACTTAACTTATTACCAGGTTAAGACGGATCCGGCTACGGTTGCCACTGAACAGAAGCAACAGCTCAATTATGATGCTATAGATAGCGCTGTCTTAGATTCTAAGAAATTCAGAGAATTGAAAGAAGTCAAAGTGCCTGAGAGTCAGGTCCAAACACCCACCTCAACCAAACCAACAGAAATTGATAATGATAAGTTATCGAAATTACCTCGCAAAAAAGGTAATCCTTTTATCCCCAGTTTTTAAATTATGCCAGTCAAATCAGACGATTTATTTTTCAAAAAACAGAAAGAGCTCTTGGATTTTTTAAGTTCCAGCGCTCTTTTAACTCCCGAACAAGTCAACCAGGTTATGGTTGAATTGACTAATGGTGGTAAAAGTGTGGAGGAGATAGTTCTGGCTGGTAATCTCATCAAGCCAGAAGACTTCGTCAAAGCTAAGGCCGATTATATTAAATTGCCTTATGCTAATTTGTTGTACACCGATGTGCCGGAGGACGTCTTGAATTGCATTCCCAGTGAAGTGGCGGAGAACTATCGCACCGTTTGCTTCTCCAAAGAAATGTCCAAATTATCGGTCGCCTTGACTGACCCTGATAATTTCCACGCCATGGAGGCGATCTCCTTCTTGGCCAATAAGAATAATTGGCAGGTTGATTATTATCTAGTCAGTGAGGCCAGCTTTACCAATGTTTTTCGTCAGTATAAGAAATTCAATCAAGAGATTACCAGCGCTTTGAAGATTAAGGAACAAGAGGAGGAGGATGAAGGCACTGCCGGTAAATTAACCGAAGAAGAAGAAGAGCTAACCTTCGAAGAGATGGTCAAGAATGCTCCGGTGGCCAAGATTGTGCATGAGATTATTAAGCACGCCGTAGAGGCTGGAGCCAGTGATATTCACATTGAACCTCTGGAGAAAGAGAGTCGAGTGCGTTATCGTATTGATGGTATTTTACATAGCTCTCTGAGTCTGCCGAAGAATATTCATGATAGCATTGTGGCTCGTATTAAAGTCTTGTCACGCTTGAAACTAGATGAAACCCGTATGCCACAGGGGGGTAGAATCAGGATGACCATTGAGGGCAAGGATATTGACTTCCGTGTCTCCAGTTTGCCTTTGATGGGTGAGGAGAAAGTAGTGATGCGTGTCTTGGACACTACCAAGGGTGTTTTGAGCCTAGAGCAATTAGGTTTCGCTGGTAATAATATTGATATTATCAATCGTTGTATTGAGAAAACGGTCGGTATTCTATTAGTGACTGGACCGACTGGTTCTGGTAAATCTACCACTCTGTACAGCATCATGCACATGCTAAATAAAGACGGTGTTAATATAGTCACCCTGGAAGACCCGGTAGAATACTTCATTCACGGCATCAATCAATCCCAAATCAGACCGGAAATCGGCTTCACCTTCGCCTCTGGTCTCAGGTCACTGTTGCGTCAAGATCCAGATATTATGATGGTGGGAGAAATCCGTGATAATGAGACGGCGGAGTTATCGATTCATGCCGCTCTGACCGGTCACTTAGTATTATCCACTCTGCATACCAATGATGCCATTGGCACCTTGCCACGTTTAATAGATATGAAGATTGAGCCATTCCTGCTTAGCAGTGTCATGGATATGATTATTGCTCAGCGCTTGGTACGTCGGCTCTGTCCTTATTGCAAGAAAGAACGTCAATTACCGGAGAATATTGTGGCCGACATTCATGACAAACTAAAGGAAGTAGACCTGGAAATGATTAAGCGTTATATCGCTGATTATGATCCGGCCAAAGCGATTAATATCTACGAACCGGTGGGCTGTGTCAGGTGCAGTAAAACTGGCTACAAGGGACGATTAGTAATCTGCGAAGTGATTGAAATCAACGAATTCATTAGAGATGTCATCTTGAACAAGAACGGTGTTATTAGTGTGGAGACCGCCAGACAGAATCAAAAGTTCATCACCATTAATGAAGACGGTTTGATTAAGGCGATGATGGGCCTGACCAGTTTGGAGGAGATTATGAGAGTGATGAATGAATAGGTTTCAAATGAAAAATTTAAAATGTAAATCTCAAAATTGTATTAGGTGACAGTGTATGTAGGTGGACAAATAATTTTTGAGTTTTGACTTTTACATTTTGATTTTATTTTATTATGCCAATTTATAAATACAAAGTAATCAACCATGATTTCGAGAAGGAGACCGGTACCATGGAGGCGATTAATGATAAGCAGGTAGAGAGCGTTCTCGCCAACAAAGGCTATCAGATTATTAGCATTTCTCAGACCGCTTCCGGTGAAAATGTTAACAGTCTATTCTTGAAATACTTCGGCCGTGTCAGTTCTAAGAACTTGGTTGTCTTTATGCGTCAATTCAGCGTCTTGGTTAGCGCTAGCGTACCGCTGAGTCAGTCTTTGCATATTTTATCAGAGCAAGTAGATAACCCCACCTTGAAATCAGCCATCATGGAAATCTCCAATGCTGTGGACGCTGGTGAGAGATTGTCTGAGGCAATGGCTAAGCATCGTCACATCTTCAGTGAATTTAATATCAGTGTTATTCGCTCTGGTGAAACATCCGGTAGATTGGACGAGGCTTTGATTTATTTGGCTGATGAAGAAGAGAAAAGTTATGAAATGATGAAGAAACTTAAGGGTGCTATGACCTATCCAATTATCATTGTCATTATGATGTTTGGTGTCGGTATCGCCATGATGTTGTTCGTCATCCCGAAGTTGATTGACATCTTTAAAGAGGTGGGTGGTGAATTGCCATTAATGACCAGAGTCTTGATCGGCTTGTCTAATTTCATGGTGGGCTATTGGTGGCTCTTACTGATTATAATTGGCGCCTTGGCCGTCTTGGTTAAGTATCTGGTGGCGAAACCATTTGGCAAGAAATATGTCGATACTGTCTTTTTGCATATTCCAATATTTGGTGGTATAATCAAGAAAATGGCTATTGTCAGATTTTGTCGTACCATGAGCACTTTGCTGGTTGGTGGCGTCACTATCTCCAACAGTTTGAAAATTTCTAAAGGTATCGTCGGTAATTCGGTTTTCCAGGATTTGATTACTGAGACTATTGGCGCGGTGGAAGAGGGTAATTCTATTTCAACCGTCTTCATGCACTCCAAGGAAATGCCAGTGATGGTACCGAAAATGATGTTGATAGGAGAGAAGACCGGTAAATTAGACTTCGTCTTGATCAAGATTGCCGAATTTTATACCAAGGAATTGGATGCTATCTTGGATAACTTAATGGTCTTGCTGGAACCTATTATTATGGTGATTATGGGTGTAGCAGTGCTCTTTATGGCCATGGCTATCATCATGCCGATGTACAATCTGACCAACCAATTCTAAGTTAATTAATGCGAAAAATGCGAAGTAAGCGCGAATACCCGCCTGAATGACTGGGTTATCAGTCGGGCAGGTAGCGAATTGAAACCGCGAAAAATGCGAATACACTACGAATACTACGAAAGTTGCTACGACCTGTACTGAGCTTGTCGAAGTAATACAACGAATACTACAAATCTACGAAAAACTGCCTGTTACGTGCTATGTGATAGGTGCTATGTGTTATGAGTTATGAGTTGTGAGTTACGTGTTGTGTGTTACGTGTTATGAGAATATCCGCTTGTCTTGTTTTTTAAAAAGTGCTATAATAGTTTTAGAACTAAAAAAGTAGCAGGTGGGTGGTAGTCAGTAATGTTTTGCAAGAAATATTATTGACAAGAATTCATCTTGTTTAGTAAATTATTGATTAAGATATGTTGCAAAACAACTTTCGAAGGGGGGTGAAACTATGAAAAAAGGTTTCACACTTATTGAGTTACTAGTCGTCATAGTCATCATCGGCATCCTGGCAACTTTAGCTACTGTCGCGTTGACAAGTGCTAGAGGTAAGGCTCGTGATGCTAGACGTGTTAGTGATGTTAGACAGCTTCAGACCGCTCTGGAATTATATTTCAACGACGCCGGATCATATCCGGTAACTACTAAGGTTACTCCAGGTTATCCGCTTGATTACGGCACTAATACCTATATGGCTAAGATACCTAGCTTCGCTACTCCAGTTGATAATTCATCTACTGCCGCTGCTAGTGGCGGATGCGCTACTGGTAGTGGATGGGATTCAAGTCTAAATAAATATATCTATACACCACATACACTTTCTGGCGGAAATTATTCTAGCTATCATATTGTTTACTGTTTGGGTTCTGCTACTGGTGCAATTAGTGCGGGTGTTAACAAGGCTACTCCGGCCGCCATTAATGATAATTAATCGTCAATTAGTTAGAGAATTATTTCACTCCACCTTCTAAAACTTAGAAGGTGGATTTGTTTATTGCCGTTTTTGTTGTATACTGACAAGCAGGTAATTGGGTTGTAAATAATATTCCCCTTAGACTTACATTTGCCAAGCGTTATCACTACCTCCGTGTCATCCCGGCGAAGGCCGGGATCCAGGATTTATTTGTAGTATCGTGATTAAATTTCCATTTATAGTTAATGATGAATGTGCGTTTCTACCCTGGATATCCCGATGTTCATCGGGACAGGCCGGAGTTTATCCCGATTATCATCGGGGCCGGTATGACAAAACACTA
>Ga0172379_10003460_pt1 | contig 25134 bp, 23 predicted proteins | sample GrowelOW334metaG_FD_119756 | JGI IMG/M metagenome (GOLD analysis project Ga0172379, IMG submission 119756) | Groundwater microbial communities from an aquifer near a municipal landfill in Southern Ontario, Canada - Groundwater well OW334 metaG | ecosystem: Environmental > Aquatic > Deep...
ACTGAATGAAACCAATAATTAAGAATGCTTCGTTTAAAGATTATTTTTAGGTTCGGTGAAATTGGTGACGGGGCAAGCTCTCCGTTTTCTTATTATTTTGCGGTTAGATAGTGGATAGGCTCTTAATTGAAACCCGTTTAATTTTTAATATTTTTTATTTGACTTTATGAAGCGAAAATGTTAGATTACAAGCATATGGCCTAGGAGTAGGCTCATTTTTGTTAATTTTTCGGCCATTTCTCAGTTATAACGATTACATCATTTATGTTAAAAAAACTAAAAAACTTTTTTACCAAACATAGCAATATTTTCTACATTCTTGCCGGCGTGTTAATTTTCTTGGCCATTTTTGGCAGTAAAATTTTTGGAGGTTCACAAACATCCGCGGAAGGCGATACTGCTTCAACAACCGTAAAAATCCTTTTTCTTTCGGATTATCGCCAAGGAGGAGATTTTGTGCTAAGTTCCGGCACCATTGAATCTCTTGAAGAATACGATATGAAAAGCCAAGTCAATGCCAACGTGAACAAAGTTTACGTTGCCATCGGCGATTCGGTAAAAGCTGGCAACCTTTTAGTTACTCTTTCAAACGCGGATGTTGCGGCAAATTTGGCGCAGGCAAAAGCCAACTTGCAAGCCCAGCAAGCCAGACTGGATGAAATTAAAAACGGAACCAGAAAAGAATCTCTGGCTGTTCAAGAAGCCCAGCTTGCAAAATCAAAATCCGACCTCCAAAGTCTGTACGGAAGCGCAATTAATGTTTTAAGCGACTCTTTTGCCAAAGCCGACGATGCCGGCAGAAAACAAACTGCCCAGCTTTTCAGCAATGCCGATACCGACAGCCCGAAGCTGTCTTTCACAACAAGTAATTCTCAATCTCAAATTGACAGCGAATTTTCAAGACTGAATGTCCGAAACACTTTGTCCAAATGGTCATCGGAACTTCAAACCTTGATCGACGCTTCCCAAACGGAACAAATTGACGCCACTTTGACAAACGGAATTGATTATTTGAACACGGTTAAAAATTTGCTTGCAAATTTGAATAAATCTCTTGATGGCGCAACTGCTCTTTCTGTGGCAACTCTTGATGGCTACAAAACGGCAATAAATGGCGCCAGAACAAGCGTAAACTCGGCAATAACCTCTCTAACTGCAATGGCTCAACAAATTACCGCTCAGAAATTAAATATAGACACGGCGCAAAAACAATATGAATTATTGCTTTCCGGCGCGGTTCTGGAAGAAGTAAAAGTGCAAGAAGCCATTGTGGCGCAAGCCAGCGCCAGCGTGGATAGCGCTTCGGCCCAGCTTCAAAAAACAATTTTTCGGTCGCCGATAGATGGGGAAATTTCAAGTGTTTCGGTAAACGCCGGAGATCTTGTGACTGCCGGAGTGCCGGTAGTTTCCATTGTTAATCCAAACGGCAAAAAAATTACCGCTTATGTGAGCGGGGAAGACGCTTCAAGAATCAATGAAGGAGCGGAAGTTTTAATTTCCGGAAAGCCGACGGGAATTGTCAGCCGAATTTCTCCGAGCATTGATCAAAAAACCAAAAAAGTTGAACTTACAATCATTTTGCCTTTAACGGAAAATAACTCATTGGTTTCCGGTCAATATGTGGACATCTCAATCAGCGCCGTTCCGCAAAACGGCAACGCGGAAAACAGCTATTTTGTTCCGATTCAAGCGGTAAAAGTTGCCGACACAGGGTCGTCTGTTTTTGTTGTTGATGAAAGCGACAATTCGGTCAAAGAAGTCAGCATTACGACCGGAAATGTTTCAGGAGAACTGGTTGAAATAAAAGGAAATCTTCTGCCAACGCAAAAAATCGCTTCGCCATCTTATGGGCTGAAAGATGGAGAAAAAATTAATTCAAATTAATTTTTTACAATAAAAATCAAAATGGAAAATGACAATGCAAAAATAATAAATTTTAAGATAGGAAGAATTTTAAATTTTAAACTGTTCACCCTTTACACTTTTTCACAGATATAAATTTAGATAACAAATTAGCCGAATTTATATATAAATCATTACTTTTATTTTTTAACTTTCGTTCAGTAAAAAAGTGCTTAGGGTAAATTTTAATCTTTGATTTTTTAATTTTACATTAATTTAGTATGTCCACCAGTAATTACGATAAAAAACAAAAATATACCTCGGATGTGAGTAATGACGCCGCCAAAACGACTGATTCTCGCTATCTCGAGCGCCTGTCTTTCAATCCGGAGCTCCGCAAAAGCTTCTTGAATTTTTTCGTTTCCAATTTTCGGGTGGTAATGCTTTTGATTGCACTTATTTCTATCGCTGGTATTTATGCTTACAGCGCGTTGCCTCGCGAATCAAATCCTGAAGTGAAAATTCCAATTGCCGTCATCACCGACACTTATCCCGGAGCTTCGCCAAAAGACATCGAAGAATTGGTAACCAAAAAAATTGAAACCGGCATTTCCGGAGTCGGCGGAATCAAAACAATCACTTCAAGCTCCGCCAATTCTTTTTCAGCCGTGACGGTGGAATTTGAAGCCAATCAAGATTTGAACGATTCAATCAGAAAGCTCCGCGACGCGGTTACATCGCTCAAAGGAAAATTGCCGGCCGACGCCACCGATCCGGTTGTCAATGAAATTTCATTTGATAATACGCCTATTTTGTCGGCAATTTTGACCGGGCCTTACGACGGCACGCTTATGAGAAAATACGCGGAAGACACTCAAGACGAACTGGATAAAATTTCCGGAATCAGGCAGGTTAATGTTTCCGGAGGCGATCAAAACGAATTTGAAATTTCTTACGATCCGGCAAAGCTTCTTTTTTATGGCATTTCTCTGGACCAAGCCAATGGCGCCATAAAAGCGTCAAATGTCGCCGTGCCGGTCGGCAATTTTGAAGGCAAAGAATTCAACTATTCCATCAGATCCGATTCCAGATTTTTTGACGCAACCGCCTTGGGAAATATTCCGGTGTCTTATTCGCAAGGTGGCGGAATTGTTTTTGTCAAAGATTTGGCAGATGTGAAAGAGACCGCCATTAAAAAAACGGTTTATTCAAGATTGTCCATTTCTGGTTCAAATCCTGAAAACGCCGTTACTTTGGATATCGTAAAAAGAACCGGCGGAAATATCATTGATATATCAAACGAAGCCAAGGCAACGGTTGAAAGAATGGTCAAAACTTTTCCGCCCGGCATAAAATTTGCTTACACGCAGGATATGTCCAAGCAGATTGACACGCAGTTTACGCAGCTTACTCACGACTTTATTTTGACACTGCTTTTGGTTTTTGGAATTCTGTTCTTGATTGTCGGATTGAAGGAAGCTTTTGTTGCCGGACTTGCCATACCGCTGGTTTTTTTCATTACTTTTGCCGTAATGTACGGCACAGGAATTTCTCTGAACTTCTTGTCGGTTTTTTCGCTGATATTATCGCTCGGACTTTTGGTTGATGACGCCATTGTGGTGGTTTCTGCGACAAAACAATATATGCGAACAGGCAAATACACGCCGGAAGAAGCCGTGCTTTTGGTTTTGAACGATTTTAAAGTGGTTTTGACAACAACGACTTTGACCACGGTTTGGGCGTTTGTTCCGCTTCTTTTGGCAACTGGAATTATCGGACAATTTATCAAATCCATTCCGATAACCGTTTCGGTCACTTTGATTTCTTCGCTTTTTGTGGCTTTAATGATCAACCACCCACTCGCTGCGGTTTTGGAAAGAATTCGCTTGTCTCGAAATTTACTTTATATTTCGGAAACGATCTTATTTATTTTGGCAGGTTTATTTTTATTTAACGGAGGAATTTGGGGCTACACAATCGGCCTGCTTATTTTAATCGCGCTCGGCTTCATAATCAGGTGGTATGAAAAAGGCGGAAAAGAAAAATTGGTCGCCAATGAAATTTTAGTTGAACAGGAATGGGAGAGCGATGATTTGATAAAAAAGAAACTCCGAGAACAAGGCAACAGGGAAGAATCCACTTTTGGCGGAAGATTGATTCACGGCATTATTCATTTTGACAAGCTTTTGCCGATATACGAAAAATATCTTCGGAAATTTATTGAAACCAAAAAAGGCAGAACAAAAATCTTATCTTACGTTTCTGTCGCGTTTATTATTGCCATATTGTTGCCGATAACCGGTGTTGTTCAATCGGAATTTTTTCCGTCGGCCGACAGCGACTATATTTACATCAACATTGAAGCTCCAACAGGCTTGATTATTGAAAATACCGACCAAATAATCAGACAGGTGGAAACCAGGCTTTTAAAATTTCCGGAAATTTCCAACTTTTCAACTGTCGTGGGCAACCAGGCCGCGTCGCCAAGTTCTGCCGGCGCCGGACTTTCCCCAAGTTCATCAAACTTGGCGTCCATTGTCGTAACTCTCGTTGATAGCGATAAAAGATCCGAAAAATCATACGATATCGGAGACAAAATCAGAAATGATATTCAAAATGTCAAAGGCGCTACCATAGATGTGGAATCTCCTCGCGGAGGACCGCCTTCAGGCTCGGCTTTTGAAGCTCATATTTCAGGAGATGATTTGGCGGTTTTGGCAAAAATTGCAAACGATCTTGAACCGAAGCTTTCTTCTATTGACGGTGTAATAAATACTGACATTTCGCTTAAAGACACCGCGCCGGAATATACCTTTAATCTTGATCCCATAAAAATGGCCGAGAGGGGAATCAGTTCCGCCTATATCGGTTCAGTGCTTCGAACTGCAGTTTCCGGCACAAAAATAACTACGGTCATAAAAGACAATAAAGAGATTGATGTCATAGCGCAATTTGAAGACAGCAAAATACCGAGTCTGGATGCAATTCAGAATCTGCAGGTTGTTGGACCGGGCGGCCAGCTTATTTTTATAAAAGACGTGGCCGATGTTGAACTTCGCCCATCGGTAAATTCAATCACCAGAATTGATCAAAAAAGGACGGTGCTTTTGACTGCCGGAATTGATGCCAGAACCAGTTCAAACGCAGTTTTAGCCAGCTTTGAGAAAAAACTCGCTAAAGAATATAAAATGCCTGACGGCTACGCCATAACTTACGGCGGAGAAAACGAACAAAATGCCGAATCGGTGCTTTCAATTTTGCGAGCGATGATTATAGCGGCTCTTCTTATAGTTTCTACGCTTATAATCCAATTCAATTCGTTTAAAAAGGCGCTTATAGTGCTGGTAACATTACCATTGGCGCTTATCGGCGTATTCGTCGGCATGGCGATTCTTCGAGTCAATTTGAGCTTTCCGGGACTTATTGGAATCTTGGCCTTGTTCGGCATTGTGGTAAAAAACGCCATTATTCTTATTGATAAAATAAATTTGAACATGAAAACCGGAATTCCATTTATGGATTCGGTGGTGGATGCAGGGAAATCAAGACTGGAAGCAATTTTTATCACATCAATCGCCACCATTTGCGGCATTATTCCAATCACCCTTTCCAACGAAACTTGGACAGCGCTCGGTTCCGCGGTCATTTTTGGATTATCCGTATCATCTTTCCTGACTTTGTTCGTGATACCGGTGATGTTTGTTTCTATCATTGGCGAAAAGGAGAGATTCTAAACTAAACATAATGCTTTTTTATATCAACATTTAATTATCCAATAAGAAACGATAGCGGCTTATTGGATATTTAACATTAGTAAAGTTAGCAAAAAAGAAGGCTCATGCCTTCTTTTTTGCTAACTTATTTTCAGTTTATTTTTACATCATCGGCTGTTCCGATTTTTTCGGACAGCACTTGAACGAAACGACTATGACCCACAAAGCGCCAATGCCGACTAAGTCATAAACGATAGCGGAGATAGTTGAACCGGCGCCAAGCAATGAATCCACCAAATTATACTGCATTGCTCCCACCAAGCCCCAATTCAATCCGCCGATAACCACCAAACCTATCGCAATCCAGTCTATGATTGATAGTTTCATATTTTAAATATTGGTTTTTTAAACAAAGTATATAGCGACCTTTCTTTGTCTAATTGTAGTACTTTCTACAAAAATCAATACTTAAAAACTGTGGACAAAAACAGCTTTAATTTTCAAACAAACCTGTTTATTCCTCTTTCACCATATTCATTAATTCAGCTTTAATTCCTTTCTCTCCGACCGAGTCCATCATTTTCTTGTAATCTTCCGGATGTTCTTTTTTGGTGTGATTTAGGCCGTCGGCAACGGCCTCTTCTTTTGTTTTGCCTTTGGCAACATAATCACAGTCCATTTGCCCGGCTTCTTTGCATGAAATTGTATACATATTTTTTGCATACTCCGCGTAAAAACCTATTTTTACGCGGATTATTTTTTTGGAAAGATATAATATAATTTCGACCACCTTCATTTTTATATAACTCTTGAAGATTTAAAAAAGATACAAAATGCCGTCCACCTGAGGCGGACGGCTTTGAATATTAACGGTCAAGATTTGTCGAGGAAAAAAGGCATTCGCCTTAGCACCTCTTCTTTTTTTACAAAAAGAGGATAAACATGCGGACTACCTTCACTCTGTCCTTTTTTGTGTTTCTTGCCCAACCTTCTTGTTTTCCATAAACTGCATTCAAAAAGGTTTGTATCCAAAAATCCCACTTGGACTTCATCGTCTCTTTGTTCCGGACCGTCAAGGTCTACTTCATTAAAAGAACTCATTTTAAAACTCCTTTCTTTAGAATCTAAATTAATGATATCTCAAATAAATTATTCTGTCAATTTTTAAAAAAACCTGCCGTAATGTATAATTTTGCCTATGACTCTTTCAACGCATATGATTGTCGGAACAGCGGTTGCTTCGCTGTTTCCAAGCAACCCGGCTCTCGGCTTCGGAGTGGCTTTTTTAAGCCATTTCGTTTTGGATACCATTCCTCACTGGGATTACGCCATTGTCATGAAAAACGGCAACAGCGATATCAAAGATATGGACATTGAATTTAACAAAAACTTTATCGGAAGTTTTATAAAAATTTCTTCCGACGTTGCTCTTGGACTTGCTGTTTCGCTCGTTTTAATTTTTTCGCTGAATTTATCATCTTTTTCATCGTTAATTGCCGGCTGTCTGGGCGGAATGCTGCCGGATTTTCTCCAACTTGTTTATATGAAATTCAAACACGAACCTCTTTTGTCTCTTCAAAAATTTCATAGATGGATACAAAAAGACAGGGGATGCAAAATAAAAAATCCCATTATTGGGATTTTTACTCAAGTAATCGTGGCGTTTTTGGCAGTCTGGATAATTTATTTGTATATGCAATAAAAAAGCCAGATCCTAGTCACTTTTGAAAGCGGAAAAATCTTTTTTGAAGAATATTTTGGCGATGTTATATATGGTGTAGGTGATGAAAAACGCGGATAAAACATCTATTGAGTAGTGCAAATGGGCGATTAGCACAATTATGCCGAAAAATACGGCCGTGCAGAAAAACAAAATCCGGAGGAGCTTATTATCCCAAAAAGTTAAGGACATCAAAAAGGGAAGTCCGGTATGAGCGGAAAAGAATAAGTCCGCTCCAAAAGTAAAATCTGTTATAAAACTGGCCGGATTGATTTCTATTCTAGTCGGAAAGGGGCCGATGTGGGTCAAAGTGATAAAGACTGATCGAATCAGCACAAACAAAGCTATGCTCTTGGCGGTAAAGGGCATTTTTTTTGGATTTGAAAGCAGAATCAAAGAAATAAAAAGCCAAAAAACCAAAGGTCCGTAAATAAACGTTCCGTCTACGTCATAAACCGGAATATTGCTTAAAATAATGTCGGTAACCGGATTACTGGCGCTCTCGTTGGCATAAGTGCCGGCATAAAAATTAATCACAAGGCTTGTCACCAGAAGAATCAAAGCAAAAACAGCGCTCCAAACAAGTTTTTTGTCTGAAAAAAATGATTGATATCTTTTTTTCAAGACAATAAAAAGCTCGCGAGGTCTTGAATCAATTGGAGTATTTAATCCGTTAGTGTCGTCCATATGTGTTTGAAAAATTGACATTTCTTAATGTCATCCCCGCGAAGGCGGGGATCCAGTGTCACTTCTGGTTTCCCGCCTTCGCGGGAATGACAGAATACTGTCAGTTTATAATTTGGCCTGCCCGCCTAAATTTTGTTTCTACAAAATTTAGGCGGGTGAACTTGTAATTTTCTGAACTTTATTATTTATCTTACCTAATTTCCCGCCATTTGTAATCAAACGACCGATCAAAGAAAAACATATAAAAACTGTTCAAAAACCATTTTGTCAATAATCTTGGCCAGCCGATTGTGTGGGCTCTTCGTCCTGTGTGGTAAACCGTAAGCTCTTTTTCAAAACGCGTTCGTCCAATCTTTGAAATGCGCATGAACATATCGTAGTCTTCGCTTGCCGCCAAGCGCTCGTTGAACCCGCCTACTTTATCAAAAACTTGTCGTCTCATCATTTGGAATTCGCCGGGCGAAACGCCATAGCAAAAAACATTGTTCACCATAAAGTGAAAAAAATTCATATAGCCGAAAACCATTTTATCAGGTAAGGTGGCCATTTTAGGGAATACTTTGATTTTTACAGTCATAGCTACCAGTTTTTTTCTAACCTCAAAAATTTTCAAAGCCTTGGAAAAAAAACGATTGATATCCGGAATAAAAACATCAGCGTCAATAAAAACCAGAAAATCGCCGGAGGCATGCTTGGCGCCCCAATTTCTGCCGGAAGCGATATTTCTAACTTTAGTTCCTTCTTCAATCACCACTTTTGCTCCGAGTCTTTTCGCGATCTCCACGGTTTTATCCGAGCTTCTTCCATCAGAAACAATAATTTCCTTATCGCCGGAATAGCCCGAAAGGCATTTGATAATCCTTTCAATTACGCTTTCTTCGTTTAATGTTGGAACGATAAATGAAATCATTTTTTTACAATAATGCTTTTAATGTATCTTGAAAACCCAAAAAGAACCGCAATCAAAATAATGAACATGCCGGCTAAAAATATTATTTTGAAGCTGTCGGAAATGTAAGAATATATATTCCCGACAAAATATCCGACAATCAGTAAAACAGAAACCACGACAACTTCGCCTAAAATATTAAGAAGCATGTAAGTTTTAAAAGGAACCTTGGATGCGCCTGCGACGGTCAATATAACAATAGCCATGCCGAAACCGAGCGTCAGTTTTGAAATAATAAGAATTTTTTCATGATATCTCTGAAAAAGAATTTTGCCTTTTTCAAACAGTTCCGGAGTTATGCTTAAGAAATGACCGCGTTTTTTTATAAGAGGTTCAACATAATGATAACCTAAAAAATACCACAAAATGTCTGCCGTTATATCTCCGGCGCCAAGTACGATAAAAAGAGGGATTGGCTCGAAAATACCAAAATGTAAAAGAAAGCCGGAAGCCACCATGACAATCGGGCCTTCAAAAATAGTACCGATAAAAAGCAGCGGATATTTAAAATACCAAGCTACTGACATTGCGAATGTTACAAATGCGGGGAGTTCGGAGGGCATAATTTTAAATTAAAATGTAAAAATCAAAATGTAAAATTGTTGAGCAAATTTTTGTCCGCCGCGGCGGACAAAAATTTACAGAAATTTATTATTTTAAAATTTTTATGTTGCTTGCCCGCTTCGCTTTGCGAAACAAAGCAGGCGGGTCATTTTCCATTTTGATTTTTAAATTTTGATTTTATTGCATCACCGCTTTAATATCCGCCATCGTATCGGCGATTTCTTCTTTGTTCAAAACTTTTCGTTCATTGCCTTCGTGATCCAAATCGCCAACGCGAATGTTTGGAATTATGTGATAGTGCAAGTGAGGCACGCTTTTGCCGATTTCATTTCCTTCGCGCACTAAAAGGGAAATATTGCCGTAACCAAGATTTTTTAAAATGCCAAGACCGTTTTTGAGAAGGGAATAGACATCTTTCATCTCATCATCGCTTACATCAAGAATTTTGTCGGTATGTTTTTTTGGCACAACCAGCAAATGGTGTTTGTGATATGGAGCGAGTGCGTAAGTCAAATAAGCGCTTTTATTTTCAGCGATTATTTCATCTTTGACATCGCAAAAAGGACAGCCTTTTCTTTCTTTTAAAAAATCAGAATATTTCATATTAAATAAGTTTAAAAGTTTACCCCGTTACCAATTTTACCGAACTTTATATGTGGTTACTTAGAGCCTGTTTAGAATCTAACCACTAAAATAAAGGCTTAAATACTTGTTTGCTTGCTAAAACTTTAAAATTTCGGTTGCAAACCGCTCATCGCTCGTTGGCATAGCTTGCTATGCTTCCTCACGCTTCGCATTTTTCGCTCGAAATTTTAAAGTTTTATCTAAGCATTAGATTCTAAACAGACTCTTAAGAATTTAATATAATTTTGTTTCGCAAATTGTTTACAAAATTTCGGTGAAATTGGTAACGGGGTTTATCAAGTTCGCAAAGTTATAAAGTATCATAAATGATACCACAAAAAGAAGATGCTAAAAATAGAACTGTGGGATACAATAATAGAACCAATCTCAGTTATATGCAGTCGTATCGCTGAAATTGGTGCTGTTTATGAAAGATTTTAAAATCAGTTTGGCTATTCCAGCTCACAACGAGGAAAAATATATCGGAGAGTGTTTGGATTCCGCCATTAAAAATTCCGGTGGAAGATTTTTTGAAATTATTGTTGTAAATAATTTTAGCACCGATAAAACCGAGCATATTGCCAAAGGCCGAAAAGGCGTAACAGTCATAAATCACGACAAGCAAGGCGTTACTTTGGCCAGAAATCGCGGATTCCATGAGTCAAAAGGCGATTTGGTGGCATATATTGACGCTGACAATAGAATTCCCGAAGGCTGGTACGATTCGGTGATTAAAGAATTTGCCGATAATCCGGATCTGGTTTTATTGAGCGGACCATACACTTACTATGATTTCAACAAATTTCAAAATACCCTCGCAAAAATTTATTGGTATCTGACAATGCCTTTTTATTGGCTTATAGGATATATGGCTATCGCAGGGAATATCGTCGTCAGAAGAGATGTTTTGGAAAAAATAAACGGCTGGGACGAATCAATAGTATTTTATGGAGACGACACCGATATCGCCAGAAGAGCCAGTAAATTTGGTAAAACCAAATTTAAACTTGGTTTTGTCATTCACTCTTCGGCCAGACGATTTTCAAACAATGGCCTTTTAAAAACCACGGGAAGCTACGTTATTAATTTTTTCTCGGAAGTTTTTTTGCATAAGCCGATTTCAAATAAATATAAAGGATTCAGGTAAAAAGTTGTCCATAAGAAAACGGAATGAAAATTTATGCTAAAAACCAAAATGTAAATAAGAGAACGGTCGTTCTCTTATTTACATTTTGGTTTTTAGCTTGTTTCAACCTGCTATGGTGATATTTTACGGCAGTACGACCGCCCTAAACAAAAACTTAAAGGTAAAAACGCTTTGACTGCGGATAGTTCGTAATAGATTTATAGCAAATGAACATCTTCGATTTCAGTTTTCTTTCCGTGAAGCACAATGTCTTCAATATGTTCTCTGCCTTTTTTAGGAGCGTTTAGAAAACCGCTCATCGCCGATTCAGCCAGCCAGCCGGATTTTAGCCAGTCAAAAAGCCATTCATTGGCATATCGTGGATCATTTTGGTCCACGCCGGCGCCAATCATTCTAAGCCAAGCGCGGTTATATTCTTCCTGCGAACCGAGAGGCGGGGTCATAATAATCGGAATGCCTAGACCAACGTAAAACGAAAGCTCGCTAGGTTTTGTCCACAAAATATCTGTTTCCAAAAGGATTCGGTTGAATTTATTGAAATATTCAAACTTATCAGAGCTGTAAATTATGTCAACGGTTTTGCCTTTATAAGAATTGAGACCCAATTCCGAAATTGACCGCTCAAATTTACTGAATACTTTTTTTGACGCTCCAGCCACCAAATTCATCTTGATTGAGCCGTTTTTAATTTTTTCGCCGAGAGATTTTAAAATTATCGTAGCAATATCCGATTGGGCTCCGGCGCCACCAACGGCAAAAGTGACCGTCAAAGGTTTATCCGGCGAAGCATCGGAATTTTTGTTTCCTAAATACAAAGATAGAAGCTCTTTATATTTTTTTTGATAAATTCCCTGCGGGTCAAGCTTTGAAATTCTTCTCAAAAGAGACAAATGAAGGCTTTCAAGAGCTGGCGTATTTTCAAATGTAACTTCCGGAATAGGAAAGCCCGTAACTGTAATTTTTTCATCTTTAACGCCGTAAAGTTTTAGCCGTTCTTTTACTCTTTTGGTCGGCGCTAGATAATTTATCCTGCTTTTTGAAGGAATTAGCGGAGCCCATGATCTGGCTATGTCCGTATCGGTGCAAAGGCAGAAAATTTCCCCTTTGTAGCCGTGTTCTTCGGCAAAAAAAGCCAAGATGGGAAAAGAACAGACGATTGGCAAGGGATTTTTATTTAAAACGCCAATCAAATGTTTGCCGAATCCGCCTTTAATCATTCCATAAACTCGTTTAAGCTGAAAAGTCGGTTTTGACAGATCTCTTTTTGGGTAAAAAGCTTCAATTTTCAAAAAATAATCCATTAAATGGAAAATTCTTTTGCCGAAAATAGGAAAGCCGTAAGCTCGGGACGTCCATTCATAAAGTTTTCTGGTTCCGTTCCATTTAACTTTGTCAATGAACGGCATTCCAAGATAATTATTCGCGGAAATAACTACAGGCTCTTTCATATTCCACTCTTCCGGCACGGCAGCCATTTTTAAAAGGGGATAGACCGCTCTTTGGTGGCCGTATCCCATATCAACCGCGATAACATAAGCTTTTTCCGACATAGATCAATTATAGCAGATTAAAATTGATGAGACTTAAACGACTGTTGACATCCAAAACAAAACAAACCAAAAATAATTTAGTTTGTTTTACATATTAAATTCCAAAATTCAAAAGAAGTTACTCTTTTATTTCACCTGCTTTTTTCTTTAATCTTTCCAATTCTTTTTCAAATTGGCTATTTGAGACATATTGATTTAACGCTTTATAATCTGCGAGAATTTGATCGAAAGCATTTTTTAATCCTTCGCCAAAGGGAGTGTATTTTTTTCCGGCAACTTCAGCCTTTTCCGGATTTGAATTGCTAAATGCTTCCAATAAAGGTCGAACTGCTCCCGGGAAAATTGCTCCAAGGGCAAGAATTTTTCCGGAATATTTGCCTATGGTACCTAGAACGCCTTTGTCGCTTTCCAAACCATCCATCAAATCTTCCAGCTCTTCCGTCGCTTCATGTAAATCTTCATCGGTAAGTTCCCGTTTTTGTTCTCCGCGTTTCTCCAATTTTTCAGTGGCAATTATTTTTGTCATCTTTTCTTTTTCGGAGTCTTGATTAAGGTTCGGTTGTTCAAAATTCATATGATTTTAATAACGCTTATAATTGTTAATTATAGCGCTATCTTTTAAGCACGCAAGGCAAAAAAACAACTCCTATATTTCTGCTTTTCATTCGGTCGATGTATAATTTAGATAATTAAAAATTATATCTATAATATGCCATTTGAACAATTTGCAAACCAAAACCAAACCGCTCAAAAAACGGAGGAATCTTTGGAACAGCCAAAAACTTTTGACGAGCAGTTTGCGAAAAAGATAAAAATAGAATTGGCGGGAGCGGTAGCCGAAGCTATTGATGTTAGTCCCGAAAAAGTCAAAACTTCCATACCGACAATTTTGGCTCCCGGCTGGGCAACCAGTCTTGAAGTTTATAAGCCGGCCATCCAAGAATATTTTAATCAAGGCCGGAGAGTTGTCGCTATGGATCACCCTCGTTTGAGCGGAGAAGGCGGAGACGTGGAAATAGCTCTTCACAGAGCCAAAATTGACGAGAACGCTTTGCTGGAATATCCAAAAGCCGAACTTCGCAAAGCGCTCAACCTTTTACAGCTTATGGATCAAATAGGAATTGAAAAAGCAGATTTCATAGCTCACTCGGAAAGCACGATAAATACAATGATTGCGGCGACATTACGGCCTGAAAAATTTAACAATATTGTATTTTTTGGACCAGCCGGCCTGATAGGACAAGATTCAATGCCTCGCCTTGTGAAGGGTTTTGCCGATCAAACAAAAAAACAGGCCGGCATGGAAGACGAGCCTTTAACCGATGCGCAAAAAGAAAACAGCAAAGAAATGGCGAAATCTCTTACGTCTTATTTCCTAAAAAATCCGCTCCGAGCGTTAAATGAAATTTTAGACATTTCCGAAACTCAAACCGATAAAATGCTTAAAAATATTCACGACAAAGGCATTGGCACTGTCATTATGAGCGGTGTGGACGACCCGGTTTTTCCGGCGAGCCAAATGCAGAAATTTGTCAGAACGGATATGGTTGACGGCTTTCTAACAGTTAAAGCCGGCCACGGCATTCCGGAAAATTATATGCCTGTTATTGACCAAATGCTTTCCGGCTTGGAAGAAAAGAAGAAAGCGGAAAATAAGAAAGATTAGGCGAATCCTGGGAAGTAATCCGTTTTAATTTTAGAACGGGAGACGCCCATTTCTATTAAAGTGTTTCTAAAACCGGAAACCATAGAATGCGGGCCGGAAAGATAAAAAATCCTTTCGGAATAATCCGGAATTTGGCTGGCAATCATTTTTGCGTTTAATCGCTCCGTAAAGCCTAGCCAATTTATGGGCATTTCTTTTTGATCCGTAACGGTATAAACGGTTTTCAATCCGATTTTATATTCGGCATCGTCAAAAATTTTTTTGTAAGCTATTTCGCTCGCGGTTTTGTTGGAATAGACAAGAACGATATCGCGTTTTTCGTTTTTGTCGGTCAAATATTTTATCATGCTTCGAAAGGGCGTGATGCCGATTCCTCCTGCCACAAAAACCAGTTTTTTATTTTTATCTTTTGGCATTACAAAATCTCCGGAAAGTCCCGATGCCACAATCGGGTCTTTTTCATTGATCTCTTTCAATTTTTTCTTAAAACTGCTTCCATTTTCGTAAAACTTGGTGCCAAAACGGATTTCGGCTTCGGTTGGCGAGGAAGCGATCGTAAAATATCGCCGGTTTCCCCGGTTGTCCGGCTTTTCATGCGGAATCGTCCATTCCATATATTGTCCGGGAGAAAAATTAAAAGTCGAGTCAGGCTTGAAAATAAATTCAAAAGTATTTTCGGCAACGGCAATTTTTTCTTTAATTTTTAAAAGAAGTTTCTTTTTCGGGCTGACAATGTAAGAAAAAATATTACCGGCCAGAAGCGCCGTTTCCGGAGTGGAATAAGCGAAAAAAAGATGAACGGGCGGAGCAAATAAAAAACCAGTAAGAACGCCGTAAGAAACTCGAAGCCATCTTGATGGCGGTGTGGTAAGAGGCTCGGTCATCATTATAAAACCAAAAAATAAAAGGGGAGAATTAAGAACCAAACCGCTCCAAACCTGATAGAGTCCCTGGTCGTTAATCATTCCAAAAACGCCGACAGTGATGAACGCACCCATAAAAAAACCGGCAACCAAATCGGTTCTTTTTATTTTTCTGACGATTAAAATACCTCCGAGCAAGACAAAAATGGACATTGATGCGCTTCCAACCCACCAGCTTGCGTATTGTCCCATAACAATAGCCGTCAAGAGTACCGAAAAAGCTGCCGGATTAAAAATATGCTTTTTACCAATTGCCAAAATAAATTTTGAAGCCATGGCAAAAATAGAGGACCATAAAACAATGGGAAGGGAGGCGGAATAGTTTGAGAAATCAATCGGCGAAACAATCAGCGTCAAAATGAGAGCCGTGATGTATAAAGATTCAACATTTGTCGGCGCTTCAAAAACTTTTTCAAAAATTTTATTGACTACAAAACAAACCGCCGTAAAAATGACGGCGGTAAAAACGATTGAAGCCGGACTAAAAGGAAGCATTCCAAAAAAGCTTAAAACGGTAGAGGCAAGAACAAGGAACGTCAGACAATACAAAACCAGACGATACATCGTGACGCGATTTAGAAAGTTGTCGATAAAATCCAACATATAAAAAATTTAATTTGTCAGTTTAACCGCTACCCAAATTCCTAAAATTCCGCCGACTGCAGTAAATATAACGGATGAAAATGAAAAAACGCCACTACCCCAAAGAGACGGTATAAAACTTCCTATAAAAGATCCGACTCCCATTCCCAGCCAGATTATTTTTTTAGAATCCATTTCTGTAAGAATGTTTAGCCATAAGGCTCAAATTTTGTACAAAATTCAGATTGAATTTGCGGAATTCCGATTTCCACTGTCGGACATTGTGAAAATCGGAATTCCGCAAACACCACATCAATTTACGCATTATTATTCTACCACAAAAACCTCCGATGTTTCTGTAACCTAATGCATGTCAATTACGTTCTAAAAATTACAGGCCTGTTTATAATCAAACCGCCAAAATAAGGCGCCAGATTATGAATAGGCCTTAATTAGAATATGTCGAGTACAACATAAAAATGAATACCATTGCATTAAAAAGAAAAACCGGCAAAACAAAAATAAACGGTTCAGAGATAGTTTATCAATCGTTTTTGTTTGTTATGGCTGTTATCGTTTTATTTTTAATAATCTCCGTAAAAGCAAAAACGGCCACTGATTTTTGGTCCGATCCTTTTTTGCTGATTTATACGATTTTCGTTACAACCTTTCAACTTTCCAGAGTCGTGGGCGCTATGCTCTACACTTATTCTTCGTCAAAAATTATTCAGAACCAAAATGACGAATTTTATGAACCAACAGTGACTTTTGTAATTCCCTGCAAAAACGAAGAAAAATCAATCGCTAAAACTATTTCAAAAAGTTTTGACGCCGATTATCCGGAAAACAAAATTGAAGTTATCGTTATAAATGACGGGAGCACTGACGGAACAATCAACGTTTTGAATCAACTTAAAAATGATTACAAAAATCTGACGGTCGTGGATTGGAAGGTAAACCGGGGCAAACGACATGGAATGGCGGAAGGCTTCAGACTTGCTAAAGGAGAAATCATAGTCCAACTTGATAGCGACAGCTATATTGATCCTTCAACTTTCAGAAATTTGGTGCGGCCTTTTCAGAATCCGGAAATCGGCGCTGTTTGCGCTCACGCCGACCCTGAAAACGCGGACGAAAATTTGCTGACAAAAATGCAAGCGGCGTATTATTTCGTGTCTTTCAGAATTTTAAAAGCGGCCGAGTCCACATTTTTGACAGTTTTTTGCTGCAGCGGATGTTCTTCCGCCTACAGAAAAAGCATAATTTTGCCAATTCTTGACGTGTGGCTCAATGAAAAATTTCTCGGCTTGCCGATAACTTGGGGAGACGACCGCGCTTTGACAAACCGGGTGCTTAAAATGAACTACCAGACCATTTACACGGACAAAGTTCAGGCCTACACCATTTGCCCGAACAATATTAGAACTTTTTTAAAACAGCAAGTCAGATGGAAAAAAGGCTGGTTTGTCAATTCTTTGTTTGTCAGCCGTTTTATTTACAAACGACATCCTTTTGTCGCTCTTACATATTTTTTCCCTCTAATTTTTGTGACATTGGCCACGCCTTTTATGGCGACCAAAGCGTTGATTTATAATCCGATTTTTGCCCACACTTCGCCGCTTTTTTACATTATCGGAGTATTTTTAGTGGCTTGCATAATGGTTATATATTACAGATCGGTTTCCAGAGAAAATAAATATTGGCCGTATGTTTTTGTCTGGTCAGCCATAAATATGGTGGTTTTATCATTCATTTTATTTTACGCTCTGGCAACCATACAAAACAGAAAATGGGGCACGAGATGAAATGTGGACTAATTATGAAAAATTTTAACAATAAAATTAAAGTTATTTTTTCCTCGGCAGTCATAGTGCTGGTTGCGGGAATTTCTTATGGAGCATTTGTATTAAACAGTATCAACTTGTCTCCCATAAGAAGATTGTCCCAAATGATTAAATATTGGAATTACAAAAATTCCCTGGCTTATCTTGACGGCGCAAGTCTGACGGCTGCGGCGGCAGTCTTTGATGCCGGCTTGCAAAATTTAAAAAAGAAAAACTCTTACAGCCAGTCGGTTCCGGTTTTGATTTATCACGGCATTGTCGGGAAAATAGATCGTTTCAGCACGACTGAAAATATTTTTAAGGACCAAATGGCCGCTTTGAAAAAGGCCGGCTATCAAACAATAAAATTGGCTGATTTTTATGATTTTATTTCAGGGAAAAAAGATTTGCCGGAAAAATCTTTTTTGCTGACTTTTGATGACGGGCGAAAAGACAGCTATTACGGCGCCGACCCGATACTCCAAGCACTGGGCTATTCGGCGGTAATGTTTGCGGTAACCAGAGATTCGCTTTTGGGCAGCGCGAAATCGTCAACTTATTATTTGAACAAAGGGGAACTTCAAGAAATGATTGCATCCGACCGGTGGGAAATCGGGTCCCACGGAAAACAAGACTCCCATGATACCGATATAGATTTGGGCTATGTGGACATCGGCGGAAATGAACACGGCAATTTTCTTTCAAATTTGATGTGGATGCCGGATTTGAATCGGCTGGAGAGCGAGTATGAATACGCTACCAGAGTTGACGACGAGCTCGCGGGTTCAAAGAAACTCTTTGAAAATACTTTTAATGTTCCGGTTGAAGCTTTTGCTTTTCCTTTCGGAGATTACGGGCAGCAGTCCATTAACAATGACAACTACGCAGAACAAATCATAAGAAAATCGGTTTCCGCAAATTATAACTTGGCATTTCGCCAAGTTTGGGAAGTGGATAATGATTACAGTCTCAATTACAAATTTGACGATCCCTTAATGGCGAAACGCATAGAAGCACCGACCGATTGGACAGGCGACGAACTGGTTTCGGCCATTGAAAATGCCCAGGCAAAATCCTTGCCATATACGGACACTTTCATTTCCAATAATGGATGGAAAAAATGGTGGGGCAATTTCGATATCGGCAATACTTTAAAAATTTCCTCGGCCTCTTCAACCGGAGCTTTTATATTTCTGGATGGTTCTTATCCTTGGCAAAATTATGTTTACAACGTCAATCTTGATTGGCAAAAAGGATCTCATATCGGTGTCGCCGCAAGGTTCAAAGACAGTTTGAATTATGTGGACTGCACTTATTCCGACAATGATTTTGCCATAAGCGAACATGTTGGAGGCGATACAAAAGTTTTGTTCAGCAAAAGAAGCGATTTTGTAATGCCAAAAAGTAATGTAAGGCTGGGGATACTGGTTAATAATAATGAGGGGCAATGCCTGGTCAATGGCAACCCGGTCGCATACAGCTTTAACATTAATCCGGCGTTGGCCAACGGCGGAGTCGGTATAAAAATTTGGGATCCGGCAACAAGCACGGCAAAAATAATTGTTAGAGAGGTTAAAGTTCTTCCAATTGAAAGCGGAAGCGGGGAAGCCGAGCTGGCCGATATCGGCAAAACCAAACTTGTAAAAATAGCCAGAGCGGACGATGCGATTCCGGATAAATCTCCGAGCAAACCTGTATATTCTCCCAAACCTGTTGCGATTTCAATGCCTCCGACTTCGACCGCCGTTTCCTCTTCCGCAAAAAACAATAATACACCCGCCGTCGTTGCGCCGGACATTTCGCTTTATTCCTCAAACGGCACGGCCAACCCGTATATTGTGGAAAATTTTCCGACAACAGGCGACTGGTCCAAAGAGTACGGAGAGCTTCAAGCCGTAGACAATCATTTAAGGATAAAGGGCAACGCTTCAACCACGGTCGCCATGGCAATACTGGCTCCAAGTAAAAACTGGTCTGACTATAAAATGAGCGTTTTAAACAATTGGTCGACCGGTTCCAGTTTTTCGCTGGTTGCCAGATATAAAGATTCAAAAAATTATTTGGCTTGCACCTATTCTAATTATGGCTCCCGCGTAAATTTTTATGTGGTTAAAAACGGAATTTCAAAGCGTATGGGAAGCTCTCCTCTTTTGCCGATTCCTTATCATGCCCCGTGGGAAAACACAGTTTTTAGAATGACTGTAAACGGCGAGCATGCCGAATGTCTGGTCGGAGATCAAGTTATTCTTAATTACGATATTTCTGGACTTCAAAAATCCGGCGGCATAGGATTTAAAACTTGGGACCAACAATTCGGTTATGCTGATATAATACTTAAAAGATTAACAGTGGAACCAATATAAAATGAAAAAAAATATTACAAACATCATTATAGCTGCAAGCATCATTGCTTTTATTTTTTGGCTGGGATTTTTCGGAATTTATACTGGCGATTTCAGCAATAAAGATATCTTGGCAAACCAAGCCGCTTCGCCGGCTTTGGCCGTAACGTCCCCGTTTATTTACAGTTTTTCAGTAAACGGAACGCTTTATGAAGCCGGAACAATGGAAGACAGTTCCAGCCCTTACTGGTGGCTAAATTCTGGCGGATTATTTTACTTGAAAAATGGAACCGGACAAACCATTCAAGGCGAACTGGCGACGACCTCCACTTGGAGATTGGCTTATTTCCACGCAAATCCTTTGGATACGGATGACGGCTTCCATCCGCAAAATCTTTTGCGTTTGGTGCTTCGGAGCAAATGGCAAAATTTTTCTGAGTCGGCTTATTTTAAAATAAACAAATACAACAATGGCGCGAGCCCGAACAGAAACGGATCAAACGGCATCCTTTTATTCAATCGATATCTTGACGGCTTTAATTTGTATTACACCGGATTGCGCGTTGACGGATCGGCAGTTATTAAGAAAAAACAAAACGGCATTTATTACACGATGGCTTATAAAAAAATATTGCCGGGGACTTACAGCCGCGACAACAATATCAACCTGATTCCGACAAATATCTGGATCGGCATTAAAAGCCAAGTTACCACCGATAAAAATAACAATGTCGTCATCAATCTTTATACCGATATCGGCAAAACAGGGAACTGGACTTTTGTGGCAAGCTCCACCGACAACGGCTCAAATTTTGGCAGTGGGAAAATTCTAGACGCAGGTTTCGCCGGCATCCGAACTGACTTTATGGATGTCCAGTTTGATGATTACAGAATTGAGAAAACATAGTTTTTTTGATTCATTTTTGTTTAAGCTGGTTAACGTTATCCGCAATTTTCGCCAAACTCTGCGATAGCAGAGTTTGGCGAAAATTTTAGTTAAAGAGTGAAGTAAAAAGTTCTGTCCAGACAGATTAACAACTTAAAATCAAAAGTGATATAATTTTAGAATGTCGAAGATTTGCGATCATACGTCTGTCGGAATGTTTGTTTGGAAAGACGACAAATTGCTTTTGATAGAGAGGATGAAATTTCCTTTTGGATTTGCCGTACCGGCCGGCCATGTTGACGGAGATAAAACTTTTGAAGAAGCGGCGGGAAGAGAGCTTGAAGAAGAAGTCGGGTTGAAAGCAAAAACATTGGAGAAAATTTTTGAAGGCAGAAAAGAAAATCCTTGCCGAAGGCAAGGCGGGGCTTGGCATTTTTGGAAAATGTATAAAGTGGAAACAACGGGAGAATTAAAAAGAAGTTTGGATGAAACAAAAAAGGCCGGCTGGTACGACAAAAAGCAAATTCAGAAACTTGCCGAAAAAACCGTAAAGTATAAAATGGGTGAAATTTCCGAAGAGGAATGGCAGAAAAATCCCGGGCTTGAGGTGATGATGTATGAATATTTTAAAGAATTAAAAATTATTTAAATTAAAATGAAAATTTACGTCTTAGGCAGCAATAGTTTTGTAAAAGATATGGTTAGATGTAAAGACGAGCTCTGCGCTTTGGGTTTTGACGGCTGGATTCATCCTCTTTATGAAGATCATGTCAAAGGCAAAAGGAAAGCTTTTCCCGACAATCCGGCTGAAACTGCCAACTTTAAGCGCGCCAATGATTTTATTCGCCAGCACTATAAGCACATCTTGGAAAGCGACGCCATTTTGATAGTGAATATGGAAAAGAGAGGTATGAAAAATTACATCGGCGGAAATTGCCTGATGGAAATGGGTATGGCTTACGTCAATAATAAAAAAATATTTTTGCTTAATGATATTCCGACAGAATCCGCCTATTTGGACGAAATAAAAGCGATGGACCCGATTTGTTTGCACGGAAATTTAGAAAATATCAAAAAATAGAAATAATAGGTAATAATGATTAAAAAAACCATCCGCCTAGGCGGATGGTTTTTTTATATAAAAATATTTTTGTATATTTTTGCCAAAAGTGCTAAACTCTTGTCAAGTGTTTAGGGGATTTGGTGACAAAATAAATTTATGGCAAATAAAAATCTTACAAACGCAAAAAAGGCAAAGAATGACGAGTTTTATACCCAGTTTGGCGATATTCAAAAAGAGATTCAGGCGTATCTGGATTATGATTCCGATGCATTCCGCAACAAAGTGGTGTATTGCAATTGCGACGACCCGTACGAGAGTAATTTTTTTCGCTATTTTGTGCTCAATTTCAACAAGCTTGGATTAAAACAACTTATCACTACGAGTTATAAACCCTCGCCGATTGCTAATACTGAACTTGTATTGCAACCGTCCATTCTTCCTGACTATGAAGATAAGGTTATAAGCAAGCCGGTATGGCCAAAGGGTAGACCGAAGGTTACCGCCAACAAATTTATTATCAATGAAGTTACTGATATAGACGGCGATGGCGAGTTCAACTTGAAAGATATTGCCAAGCAGTTAAAGGAAAATAAACACAATGAATGGGCGCCGCTAGATGGCGACGGTGATTTTCGAAGTGATGAATCTATAAATCTACTAAAACAATCCGATATTGTGGTAACTAATCCGCCGTTCAGTCTATTTCGCGAGTATATAAAACAACTTGTAAAATGTGAAAAAAAGTTTTTGATTATTGGCAACCTAAACGCAATTACCTATAAAGAAATATTTCCATTAATTAAAGAGAACAAAGTTTGGTTAGGTAATAATTACAAAGTTAATGGTGGCGCGATGTTTTTTGAGATACCTGAAAAGATTGCTAATTTGGAGCAAGTTCGTGAAATAAAAACAAACGAAAGTGGCAAAAAAGTGTATGTAACCAGGGTGCAAGGCGTGCGCTGGTTTACCAATCTTGACCATGGTCGCCGTCATCAACCTCTACCGCTTATGACCAAGGCGGAGGTGATCAAGTTTGTAACTAAAAAACCTTTTGAGAAGTACGATAATTACGACGCGATAGAAATTCCGTTAGTTAAAAATATCCCAAGTGATTATGAGGGTGTGATGGGTGTACCAATTAGTATCATGGATAAGTACAGCCCTGAGCAGTTTAGCATTTTAGGAACAAATGATAATGGCCTTGTTGATGATAAATATAAGAAAACACCAGGTTTAACAAAAGAATTTGTTGATGATTATTATAAAGCTGGCGGAACAGGGGCGTATAAGGAAGGTAATCCAACCGCTGGTTACTATGAAAATAACATCGCAAAGATGGCATATAAAAGAATTTTTATTAAACACAAAAATATATAATATTATGAGTAAGCAACAAACAAATTCGGGACAAATCAGGAGAAAGAGGGAGGATACTCTAATCAAAAACATCGAAAAAAAGTATGATGTTGATTTTGGCGTGCGTGGTGATACGAAACTCGGAACATATTTAAAAGACAAAGGTCTCCCGTCACTTTCTAAAGCGTTAGAGAAAGTCTCAAAGAAAAAATAACTTATGAATACAGAGACTTTTGATAAAAATGTAGAGTGGAACCTTGAACAAATTGCTGTTCAGGTTGGGCATGCTGAAAAAGTAAAGACAAGGGCGAGAAGTGGATACTATAAAGCTGCAGTTATACTTGCGGCTGCAATTGTCGAGGCTCTCGCATATAAGGTTTTAGAGAGAAATAATTCTTTAGAAATGCCGTTCGAAGATTGGCAATGTGTGCGTTCAAATTTTTTACCACAACAATACAAAAGTGAAAAAGGTGAAAGATTGAGTATTTGCGAAAGAGTAAAACCAAAATTTAAATTGGATAAGCAAACAGATTTCAAAAAGGTAAATGAAGTTTGTTTTTCTTTAAAAATATTTTCAAAAAAATTTTTCAATAAGATTGAAAAGATAAGGAAATTGAGAAATAAGATCCATATTCAAGGGTTAGATAATTTGGACAGAAGTTATACAAAATTTGAGCTAGAGTTTATCGCATCCGTTATGAATGAACTGCTTAGTTTGGTAAAATGAAAAAGTAATATGAAAGAAAATCAATTCGAAAAGATAAAGAGATTGGATGAAAATGGCAGGGAATACTGGTCATCTAGAGAGCTGGCAGAAGTCTTAGAATATGTTGATTACCGCAAGTTTCTTAATGTGATAGATAAAGCAAAAACTGCTTGTGAAAATAGTGGTGAAGTTATCCACAACCATTTCGTCCATATGGACGAAATGGTTGAAATTGGTTCAGGGGCAAAAAGATCCATAGACACAGTGTATCTCTCGCGATATGCCTGCTATCTGATAGTCCAAAACTCTGACCCGACAAAAGTTGTTGTGGCAAAAGGACAAACATATTTTGCGATTCAAACTCGTCGACAAGAAAAGACAGACAATCTAATTGAAGATCACAACCGTGTTTTCTTGCGTGAGGAAATGAAGAAGCATAATATGAACTTAATGCATACTGCCTCCGAGGCTGGAGTCGAAAGTTATGCAATTTTCCAAAATTATGGTTATAAAGGGCTGTATGGTGGATTAACAATGCAAGATATTCATGCAAAAAAGAAGCTAAAGAAGTCGCAAAAAATTCTTGACCATATGAATAGCGAAGAATTAGCGGCCAATCTGTTTCGTGCCACTCAAACAGATGCAAAGATAAGACGTGAAAATATAAAAGGGCAGGGAAATGCAAACCTTGCGCATTATGAAGTTGGCCAAAAAGTCCGAAATACAATCACGGCTTTAGGTGGAACCATGCCAGAAGAACTTCCAACTCCAGATGCTATTGGAAAAGCGCAAACGAGGATAAAAAAATCAAAAAATAAGAAACTATTAGGTGGAAATAAAAATTCACCCCATTAGATACGGCGAACAATCTAATGAGCCGGCTTAGATCTCCCGACTCTGTCGGGAGATGGAGCGGCGTCCAGACGACAGTCAAATGATATACTATCCGTATGAGATTTAGAAGAAGTAACCATGCAATCTATAAAACAGA
>Ga0172379_10003461_pt1 | contig 25118 bp, 27 predicted proteins | sample GrowelOW334metaG_FD_119756 | JGI IMG/M metagenome (GOLD analysis project Ga0172379, IMG submission 119756) | Groundwater microbial communities from an aquifer near a municipal landfill in Southern Ontario, Canada - Groundwater well OW334 metaG | ecosystem: Environmental > Aquatic > Deep...
CCCCCGAACCAACCCCCGCCCCTGCTCCCTAATACATAATTAAGGATTTCGTAAACCCTTAATATTCTACGACCGAACCAGCTCCTGCCCCTGCTCCTTAGTACAGAATTAAGGATTTCGTAAACCCTTAATATTCGATTAAGTAAGTCATTCAAGACCCATTTTTGGTGAAAAATCGGATTCAGCGTCTTGAAGATACTCACCGATCGACTTCCCATAGTTTCCCAATGACTCCTTAAATAATCCAGTGGTAATAATGGAAGGAAAATTTTTCTGGCCCAGGTAATCGAGATAACTGCTCCACCGGTATGTTTCCAAATAAGAAAGTGCTTCACGCATATTACCGATTCCATTCTTGCTACGAATTCGCCATTTTTCGGCGCCTTTTAAATAATCTAAGGGGTTCAGATGGACATAGTGAAGAATGTATAGGAAATGCGCTTCGCTTCCAACAAGTATCTTTTTTGTCCGGCCTTGGAAAAGGGAACCCGCGCGCGCATTTCGTTCATTGAAATAATTTGCGTAGCCTATATTCAACTTGCGCATAAACAATGTAAGTCCTCCTTCAACCCGCTCGGAAAGAAGTAAATGATAATGATTCTTCATGAGACACCAGCCATGAACATCAACAATGCGCTCGCGCTGATCTCCTATTTCTTCATAAAAATAAGGATTTCGTAAACCCTTAATATTGAAGCGATATACTGAATTGCTCGTTGGGCGGGCATCGTTAAATTCATAGAGATCATGAACGAACCGAGCATAATCGTGACCATCATTAAACAGATCTCGTCCTTCTACTCCACGATTTAGAACATGGTAGAGCTCCATTTCATCATTATATACAAATTAAGGGTTTACGAAATCCTTAATTCACAAGGACTGGTTAAGGGCAGTATGCGGTAGAATGTAGACATATCGTTCAATATACGATTCTTAATTTTCACAACTAATCTATGGCAATTCGAGTGGCGATAAACGGGTTCGGGAGGATAGGGCGGGCTTTTGCACGGCTTTCGCACGGGCGCGGGATTGATATCGTTGCGGTGAACGACCTCGGCTCCTTGGAGAACTTGGCGTACTTGCTGAAGTACGACACGGTATATCGGCGCGCGCCGTTTTCAGTCGAGGTAAAGCAAGGAAGCCCGCAGGAGCAAGGAGACACCTCGATGCGAGGAGTCACCTTGCCGGCCTTACTGATCGATGGCAAAGAGGTGAAATTTTTGTCGGAAAAGGAACCGGCGAATTTGCCGTGGAAGGAGCTTGAAGTGGATGTGGTGGTGGAATCCACCGGATTTTTTACGGACTATGCAAAGGCGCAAGCGCATATTGATGCGGGTGCGAAGCGTGTGGTCATCACCGCACCGGTGAAGGATTCAGAACTCGGTGCAACGGTGCTGATGGGATTGAATGAGGAAAAAATGAGCACGTGCCAGATAACGAGCAATGCTTCCTGCACGACCAATTCTGCAAGCCCGCTCATTGCGATACTTGATGAGACCATCGGCATCGAGAAGGCGATACTTTCAACGACGCACGCATACACGGCGAGCCAGGGTATCGTCGACGGGCCGTCGAGGAAGGATAAGAAGGAAGGAAGAGCAGCGGCGCAAAATATCGTACCGACGACGACCGGTGCGGCCATTGCGGTGACGGAGGCGTATCCGCAGCTCACGGGAAAATTTGACGGCATAAGTTTGCGCGTGCCGGTCGTCGCGGGTTCCATCGCGGACATCACGTTCGTCGCGAAGAGGGCGACAACGGTCGAAGAAATAAATGAACTGTTACGCGCGGCTGCTTCGCAGCCGCGCTGGGAGGGCATTTTCAAAACCACTGATGAGGAACTCGTTTCAAGCGACATCATCGGCGAACCGTATGCTTCCATTGCGGACCTCGGTATGACGCGCGTCGTGGACGGCACGCTCGTGAAAGTGATGGCGTGGTATGACAACGAAATGGGATACACGGAATCCTTGGTGCGCCACGTGCTCAAAGCCGCCCATGCTTAAAGTTTATTTTGCCGCTGATCACGCCGGATTCGCGCTTAAGAACGCGCTCATTGAGCACGTGCGCACGCGCGGGTATGAGGTGGAAGACCTCGGCGCGTTTGCGCTTGACCCGGAAGATGACTATCCAGATTTCATGACGCCGCTCGCAAAAAAGGTGGCGGCGGAGCCGGACAGTTGCGGCATCATCGTGGGCGGAAGCGGGCAGGGCGAGGCGATGTGCGCCAACCGTATTAAAGGTATTCATGCTGCGGTATTTTACGGTCCTCGGCGCGTGACGATATCACTCGATATTGAAGGCGGACACTCCGAGGACGGATACGATGCTGTGCGCCTTCCGCGCCGGCACAACGACGCGAACGTGCTTGCCATCGGCGCACGCTTCGTCTCCGGAGACGAGGCCGATGAAGCAGTTCGCATATTTTTAGACACGCCTTTTTCGGGCTCTCTGCGCCACGCGCGCCGTCTCGCGAAATTCTAACGACCTATGAGCATTGTCGTTCCGGCCGTGCTTCCGTCATCACTCGAAGAACTCAAGGAGAAGCTTGCGCTGTTCGCGCGGATATCATCGGTGAGTCGCATACAAATAGATGTGGTCGACGGCCGTTTCGTCGGCCCGGCATCGTGGCCCTATACCGCACCGGCGGAATTGCAGGCGATGATCACGCGCAGCGAAATGCTTCCGCGCCTTGACTGCATTGAATACGAAATTGATCTGATGTGCCTTGATGCGGCAGATGCCGCCGCGACGTGGCTCGCGCTCGGTGCGACTCGGCTCACCTTTCATGCGGAAACAGCGACCGACCTGCCGCAGTTTCTGGCGACGGTGCGCAAGGATTATGGCGGCGTCGTTTCTTTCGGTCTCGCGCTCAACATCGCGAGCGACCTCGCGCTCATCGAACCGTGTCTCGACGACATAGAGTACGTGCAGTTCATGGGCATCGCAAAGATAGGACGGCAGGGACAGCCTTTCGATAGGCGCGTGTTTGAAAAGGTGCGCGTGTTCCGTAATCGGCATCCCGATATTTCGGTGCAGGTGGATGGGGGGCTTTCGCTGCCGTCTGCGCGGCAGCTCATCGCGCTCGGCGTTTCAAACCTCGTCATCGGCTCCGGTATCCTGAAAGCAAGAAATCCCGCGGCCGCGGTTGCAGCGTTTGACGACCTGCAGGGCTCTTACGGGGTTTGAGTTATACTAGAAGGATGACACTCACGGACGAACAGGTGCGCACACTTGAAAAACAAGCGGAAGCTATCCGCGAGACTATCATCCATTCGCTCGTGGCCGCGGGGAGTGGGCACACGGCCGGCCCTCTTGATATGGCGGACATCTTCACCGCGTTTTATTTTCACATCCTCAATCATGATGCGAAAAATCCGCAGTGGGAGGAACGCGACCGGCTCATACTCAGTAATGGTCACATCTGCCCGGTTTTGTATGCGACGCTCGCGCACGCAGGATATTTTTCCGTCGAGGAATGCCTCACGCTGAGACAATTCGGTAGTCGTCTGCAAGGACATCCGGAACGCGAGCGCCTTCCCGGTCTTGAGACCACGTCGGGACCGCTCGGTTCGGGTCTTTCTCAAGCGGCCGGCCAAGCGTATGCGGCGCGCATGGACGCCAAAAAACACCGTATCTACGCGCTTTTAAGCGATGGCGAACAGGAAGAAGGAAATACCTGGGAGGCCGCGATGTTCGCAGGGAAAAATAAATTGCACAACCTCACCGCGGTGATGGACCGCAACAACATTCAAATAGATGGCAACACCGAAGACGTGATGCCGCTCGAGCCGCTCGCCGATAAATATCGCGCATTCAATTGGCATGTGCTCGAGGTGAACGGGCACGATATCCGTGCATTCGTCGCGGCGGTTGAAGAGGCAAAGGCGATTGTGGAAAAACCGACGATGATACTTGCACACACCATTGCCGGCAAAGGTGTGCCTGAAATTGAAGGTGATTATCGCTGGCACGGCAAACCGCCGACTGCGGAGGAGGGCGAGCGATTCATAGCACAAATTCACCATGCCCAGTAGGACAACTTGGTATCGTTGTTTTTTGCGCCGCCAAGCGTATCAGAATTACCGTACGGATGATACGATAATGTATATGTGGGCACTTCACACGAAACAACTTGCGGCGCAATACCAAGTTGTCCTCACCGGGCATGCTTAATCCGGACGCAAAACTTTCAGACAAGATATTCGCGGACGATATTCCGCAGGCGGCCACGCGCGACGGCTTCGGGACCGGCTCGGTGGAAGCGGGGAAAGCCGACGAGCGCGTGGTGGTGCTTTCTGCGGACCTGAAAGAGTCCACGCGCGCTGAGCAATTTGAAAAAGAATTTTCCGGACGATTTATTGAAATGGGCGTTGCCGAACAGAACATGGCGACGGTCGCTGCCGGCATGGCAGCCGCCGGAAAAATCCCTTTCATCACGAGCTATGCGGCATTTTCTCCGGGTCGCAATTACGAACAAATACGCACAACCATCGCGCTCAATAACATGCCGGTGAAAATTTGCGGAATGCATGCGGGCGTGTCGGTCGGGCCCGACGGCGCGACGCATCAAATGCTTGAGGACATCGGCATGATGCGGATGCTTCCGGGGATGACCGTTATTTCTCCCGGGGATGCGGAGGAGGCGCGCAAGGCAGTGGTTGCGGCTGCGAAAACCGGCACGCCCGTGTATTTGCGCTTCGGTCGTGCGGCGACGCCGACCTTTACGACCGCCGAGACACCTTTTGAGATAGGAAAAGCGCTCACGCTTTGGAGATCGGACGCGCCGAAAGTTGCTATACTCGCCACTGGCGCGGTGAGTTATGCGGCGCTTGTCGCAGCAAAAGCTCTCGCTGAGGGCGGTCTCGAGAGCATCGTGCTCCACGTACCCACGGTGAAGCCGCTCGATGGCGGAGCAATATTGGAAGCGGCGAAGAGTGCGGGCTGCGTCATCACCGTGGAAGAGCATCAGTCCGCGGGCGGATTTGGTGGCGCAGTTGCTGAGTTTTTGAGCGAATACCATCCCGTTCCCATCCGTCGACTCGGCGTGCAGGACCAGTTCGGACAGTCGGGTTCTCCAGATGAGCTTCTGGCGCATTACGAACTTGACGCTCTCCACATAGAAGAGAAGGCGCGCGAGCTCATCCGCTATATACTGCAGTCATGAAAGACAAAGTAAATTCCTATTTTGCCACGTTGATCCTTCTCATCGCGGGTCTTGGCGCGGCGTGGCTCATTTATCGTCTTGCGACCACCAACAATCTCAAAAACGCCGTGACCGGCACCGGCGTCGGCACAGAAGCGAGCTACAGCCAGCTTCAGCAATCGATTTTGAAGAATTAGAGCGGGGTTACCGAGTATGAAGGCGGAGCGTCGTGCAGATATTTTTCGAGCGCGTCGCGCGTGAGCAATCCTTTTTGCGCGCCTATTTCACTCACGACCGACATAGAATTCACTGGTCCCCAGAGCAGAGCGTCGTGGAGCGATTTCCCAAGGGCAACGGCAGTGACGAAGGTGGAGCTCATCGCGTCGCCGGCGCCGGTGCGGTCGTAGGCTGGCTCCGGGTCCGGATACATCGGGACTTTGAGCATGGTCGTGCCATCGAAAGCGTATGCGCCGTTCACACCGTCGGTGATGAGTACCGTCTTCGGGCCTTGCACACGCATCATTTCGAGCAGCGTTTTCATATCGGTCTCGTTTGTTCCCAAAATAGTTTGCGCTTCTTCCTTGTTGCAGGCGAAAATTTCCGTAGCGGCATAAAGCTCTTTCAACTTCTCTTTCCCCATTTTTATCTGGTAGGTGCCCGGTTGGAATGCGAGTTTCGTTTCCGGATGTTCACTGAGCCATGCCGCGAGCGCGTCGTGGAATCCATCGGCATTTTCGCCGGTGGAAGAAAGATATAGCCATTTCGGCGCCTCAAATCCTTCCGGAATGATATACGGATATTCTTCGTGGCGAATGAGGATAGTGCGCTCAGCTTCATACCACAGAACATAATGATGATTCGTCGGGATGCCGTCATTCACCCTGACGTATTTCGTATCAACGCCTTCTTGCGCGAACATCGCGAGGATATCTTCGCCGTAACGGTCATTTCCCACATTTGAGACGAAAGCCGACGAGAGACCGAGGCGTTTGGCGGCGACCGCGGCATTCGCGGCATTGCCCACACCCGGCACGAGGACGGAAAAATCATAGGGGATTTTATCGCCCCATTTCATGGAGATGGTGCAGTCTTCGTGGTTGATGCCGCAATTGATATGCGCGTCTTTGAGCCGAATGAATTCGTCAACGGCGGTGTCGCCGATAGCTATGAAATCCATGGGGATATTTTAGCATGCTCTCGTCGCACGGAGCATATTGCTGCGGAGGAGCGGAAATGCCGCCAGCGCGGGCATTTCCTAAGAAAGTGCAAGAGCATTTCTTTCTTCTTGTGCTCGCCTCGGGTGAATATGAAGCATATTCACCGCTCGTCTCGCTTGGCAGTAATCTCCGCAGTGCATCTTTTGGCATAGCGCCATCAGAATGGCGCGCACCACACGGGCACTTCCATTTTTCTAAGCCCGAATACGGGCAAGAAAAATTGGTCGCTACGCGAATGCCAAAAAACCGTGCATGCACGCTTCGCAACTCCTTCCTCGCAACATGCTCCGCGCTCCTCTTATTTGAAAAGTATTGCGGCGCAACTGCGTGCTAAAATTGAGAGCATGACTGATCTTGTCGCCATCGCGCGTTCGCTTCTGGCGCCGGGCAAGGGCATACTCGCCGCCGATGAAAGCGTGCACACAGCGACCGCACGGCTCGCGGACTACGGTATTCCCGCGAGCGGAGAAATGCGTCGAAAGTTCCGCGACCTTTTCATCAATGCACCGGGCATTGAGCAATACCTTTCGGGCATCATTCTTTTTTCCGAAACGCTGGTGCAGAAGGGAAATGACAAAAAGCTTTTTCCCAAATCGCTTGCGGCGCGCGGTATTTCCCCGGGAATAAAAGTCGACCTCGGTACCGAACCGTTCCCCGAGAGCCCGCACGAGCTTATCACGCAAGGCCTCCTCGACTTGCCCGGACGCTTGAAGCAGTACAAAAAGCAAGGCGCAGTTTTTACTAAATGGCGTGCAGTCATTCGCATCGACGGCGATGACGTGCCCACCAACATTGCGTTGCATGAAAACGCAAAACGTCTGGCGAGTTATGCGAAAGAGGTACAGACCGCCGGTCTTGTGCCGATATTGGAGCCGGAGGTACTGCTCGAGGGAAAGCATAGCCGTGTGCGAGCGCGCGCGGTCATCGAAGAAACGCTCCAGACACTTTTTTCTGTGCTTGCAGAACATTCGGTCGACCGGGCAAGCCTCATCATAAAAACTTCCATGGCGCTTTCGGGTAGTGCGAGCGGCAAGTATGATACGCCCGAAGAAGTCGCGGAAGACACGATTGCGGCGCTCGTTGCGAGCGTACCGCCGCAAGTGGCGGGCATCGTTTTCCTCTCGGGCGGGCAGACGCCGGATCAAGCCACGGCAAATCTCTCCGCGATAACGAAGCGCGCCCGCGGAGCGGGCGTGCCATGGCCGCTCACCTTCTCCTTTGCGCGTGCCCTGCAAGAAGAGGCGCTTGACATGTGGAAAGGGAAGGAAGAAAACGTTTCCGCCGCCCGTGCCGCATATCTGGCCCGCCTCGCCAAGGTTTCCGCCGCCCTCGCCTAGTTCTTAGTTCTAGATCCATGTGGGACTTCGTAAGTCCCACATGGTTATTCGAGTGTGGCGGATTCAAGTTCTAGAGATTCCTCGGTATTTTTCAAGTATTCCCCCAACGTTTTTTGATAATTCTCATGCGGATCTTCGAAAAGATCTTTTGTGAGGATAGACGGAAAATTCTTTTTCTCACAATAATCGAGGTAACTGCTCCAACGATATTCATTCAAATATTCTAGTGCTTCCCGCGTGTTTTTGACGGAGCCCTTATCTCGTTCACGCCATTTTGATGACCCCTTCAGATAATCAAGCGGATTGAGATGTAGATAGTGAAGTATGTACAAGAAGTGAGCTTCCCTCCCAATAAGTATTTTCTTCGTTCGACCCTGGAAAAGAGTTCCGTTACGCCTATTTCGTTCATTGAAATATTTAGCATAGCCAATATTCAGTTTGGTCAAAAATCGCGTAATTCCACCCGCGACTCTCTCTGAGAGAAGTAGATGGTAGTGATTCTCCATTAGAACCCATCCATGGATCTCAACCAATCTCTTCCGAATGTGGGACTTCGTAAGTCCCACATCGCGTCTAGAGAATTCCAGTGCTGGGGCGGTATCGTTGAACTCATAAAGATTATGAACAAATCGCGCGTAATCTTGTGAGTCAAGAAAAATTCTTCGTTTATCAACCCCACGATTAAGCAGGTGGTATAGCTCCATCTAGTAAGTATAACGTATGTGGGACTTACGAAGTCCCACATTGAGAGAATTGCGAGATAAAGGCGGATACGGTATAGTGCGCCCATTATGCTTACGCTTAAGGTAGAAAAGCGCGGAAAGGGCGCCGCGCCAGCACTTCGTCGTGCGGGCTCCATTCCTGCTGTTGTATACGGTGCGCACCATGAGTCGACCTCCATTACCGTCCCGGCGATCGCATTCCAGAAGGTGCTGCGCGAAGCCGGGGAAGCAACCATTGTGTCGCTTACGGGTCTCGGTACTGAACTCCCGACACTCATCCACGAAGTTGATCTTGATCCGCTTACGAGTCGTCCGCGCCATGTTGATTTTTATGCAGTCACCAAAGGCGAGAAAGTCGAGGTCGCCATACCGCTCGCGTTCGTCGGTGTTTCGCCAGCCGTGGAAGCGGGTGCGAATCTCGTGAAGGTTATGCATGAGGTTGAAGTGAAAGCTGACCCGATGAATCTTCCGCACAACATTGAAGTGGACCTCTCGGTGCTCGTGGCCATCAACGATCAGATACGTGCGAACGATCTCAAACTCCCGTCAGGCGTCGAACTCATGTCGGAGCCGGAAGACGTCGTTGCGCTCGTGCAGGAAGTTGTTGAGGAAAAGGAGGAAATCATCGCACCGGCGGATATCTCCGCCATTGAAGTTGAAAAGAAGGGTAAGGAGGAGGCCACGGAAGGAGAGGCACCTGCGCCGGTTGCCTAATTTTTTATAGCGCACCACAAGGGTACTTCCATTTTTCTAAGCCCGAGTACGGGCAAGAAAATTTGGTCGCTCCGCATGCTAAAATAGACACACAATGCGTCGGTTTTTCTTTTTTGTATTCGTATGCGCGTTGCTTATCGCGCCCGGTATCACTTCTGCGCAAGGGGTTGCGCAGGCGGTCTCTAATCGTCAGCAAGCGCTGCAGAATCAGCTCAACGACCTCGAGGCACAGATAGCCGTCCAGCAACAGCTTTTGGACACGGCGCAGAGCGAGCATCAGACGCTTCAGTCCCAGATAAACGCCTTCAATGCGGAGATAAAGAAAACGCAACTTCAAATACAAGCCATCAATGTCGCCATCACGCAGTTGAACGGTGATATCGGCGTGCGCAATCAGACGCTTTCACAGCTCTCGGCGCAACTGGAAGCGGAAAAAGAATCGCTCGCGCAAATTTTGCGGCAGACACAAGTGCTCGACGGATATTCGGTCGTGTCGGTCGCGCTCGGGTCGCAAAGCGTCTCCGAATTTTTCAAGGACCTTGATGCTTTTTCATCCATTAAGAGCTCGCTCGCGGATTCATTTAATGAAATACAACAGACCAGTTCTTCAACTGAGGTCGAGAAAGAAGCCCTTCAGGCGCGTCTCGCAGACCAGGAACAATTGCGCACGGTCGCCCAGCTCGCGAAGCAGGCGGTGCAGGCGCAGGAAGCCGAAAAACAGCAATTGCTCTCGCAGACGAAAGGAGTTGAGGCGAATTATCAAAAACTTATCGCGGTCACGCAGAGAACCGCGGCGCAAATACGGAGTGAGCTCTTCAGTCTTCGCGATTCGGCGGCCATTCCGTTCGGCACTGCGCTCACCTATGCGCTCGCCGCACAGAAAGCGACTGGCACGCGTGCCGCAGTTACGCTCGGCGTGCTGAAGCAGGAAACGAACCTCGGCGAGAATCTCGGGACTGGCACGTGGCGCGTAGATATGGCACCGAACCGCGACCAGCCGGTGTTCGTGTACATCATGCAGACGCTCGGTTTCGATCCTAACAAGATGCCGGTCTCGAAAAAGCCATCGTACGGCTGGGGCGGTGCGATGGGACCGGGGCAATTCATTCCCTCCACATGGGTGTGCTACGGCGGTTTTGTGAACGTGAACACAAATACATGCTCGCCGCCCGCGGGTGCAGGTCTCCCTTTCTGGCAGGGACCGTGGCAATACTTTGCGAGCAAAGATCGCGTCCGGAAGCTTCTTGGTGCAACAGAGCCTTCCAATCCGTGGAGTCCGCAAGTCGCCATTATGGCGACGGCGATGCTGATGGCGGACAACGGCGCCGATGCGCAGACGCCGCGCGCCGAACGGCTTGCCGCGCTGCGCTACTTCGCCGGCTGGACGCACGCGAACAATCCAGCCTATGCCTTCTACGGGGACGGTGTGATGCAATTCGCCGCGAATTTCCAACAAGACATCAACGAACTTGGCGGTTCGTAAAGCCTGTGCTAGCATCCAAAGGTATGAAAAAAGAAATCCACCCGGAGGGGTATCGCCCCGTCGTTTTTGAAGATATCGCCTCGGGCGCGAGTTTTCTCATTGGCTCGACTATAGCGACGACCGAAACGACGAAATTTGAAGGCAAAGAATACCCGAAAGTGACGGTGGAAATCTCCAGCAAATCGCATCCTTTTTACACAGGCGAGGATCGCACTCTCGACAAGGCAGGAAGAGTTGAACGCTTTAAGCAGCGCGCCGCTAAGAAAAAGTAGGGCATTTTGACCGACACGGAGTGTCCATCAATTGATGGACACTCCGTGTCGGTCATGTCAGCCACTTCTGTTTTTCTGCTATCCTAAGGCTATGGACTATTCTCCAGAATTCAAGAAAAATTTCGCCACCGCGTATCTTGCGGAAGAATACGAACGACTCGAGAAAGAGGCGGCGGATGCGCGCGCTTCTGCCGGAACCGATGCGGAACTTATGCAGATGGCCGGAGAGGACGAAGCGCGCGTGCGGGCGCGCCAGACGGCTATCCTCGCCGAGATAGAACAAATACTTGAAAAAGATAAAGAAGAAGTGGCGAAGCCGATTTCGGTGGTGATGGAACTGCGCGCCGGCGCGGGCGGTGACGAAGCCGGCATTTTCGCCCAGGACCTCAAAGAGATGTACCAAAAATATGCGGAACAACGCGGCTGGAAAGCGCGCAGTATTGACGACCTCACGCTTGAAATTGCGGGCAAAGATGCGTACGACGCGCTCCGCTACGAGACCGGCGTGCACCGCGTCCAGCGCGTACCGCTCACTGAAAAGTCCGGCCGTATTCACACAAGCACCGCTTCTATCGCGGTGCTCCCGATACGCGCGAAATCAAAGATGGATATCAATCCGTCCGATATTGAAATGGAATTCTCGCGCTCGGGAGGAGCCGGTGGGCAGAACGTGAACAAAGTGGAGACGGCCGTGCGGCTCATTCATAAGCCGACCGGGATAGACGTGCGCTCCTCGAGCGAGCGCAGCCAGCTCGCGAACCGCGAAAAGGCGATGCAGATACTCGTGGCAAAACTGGATTTTTTGCATGAAGAAGAAGAGGCAAAGAAACACGCCGCGGAGCGCAAAGCACAGATAGGCACGGCCGATCGCTCCGAAAAGATACGCACCTACAACTATCTCCAGGACCGCGTGACCGACCACCGACTCAAAGAATCCTGGCACAACCTACCGAAAATTATGGCAGGCGGGATCGATGACATCGTAGGAGCTCTTGCCGCCGCAGCAGCCGGCGGAGGAATCGGAGCCGCCTCGGACGACGAATAAAGTTGCTAGCGCACGGCATGTTGCGAGGAAGGAGTTGCGCAGCGTGCATGCACGGTCTTTTGGTATTGCGGAGCGCGTCATTCTGATGGCGCTATGCCAAAAGATGCACTGCGGAGCATTAGGAAATGCCCGCGCTGGCGGCATTTCCGCTCCTCCGCAGCAATATGCCGGGAGCTGGCAGCGCCTAACTTGCATCTTGGCTGGTTTCCAGGTAAAGTAGCCCGATAATGACTGACGGAAGCAACACGACAGAACTGAAGCGCCTCTTCGACACAGGGGCGCATTTCGCGCAGGTGAAGAGCCGGCGCCATCCTTCTATGAAGCCCTATCTCGTGGGCACCAAAGGACGCCAAGAGATTATCGACCTCGTGAAGACGACCGAGCAGCTTGAGGCGGCGAAGAATGTTATGGCGGCGCTTGCAAAGGAGGGCAAGACCGTCGTATTCGTCGGCGGAAAGGTTGAAATCGCTGCACTCGTAAAGAAGGCGGCGCTCCAGATAGGCCAGCCGTACGTCGCCGCGCGATGGCTCGGCGGCACCATTTCTAATTGGTCGGAAATCAAGAAGCGTGTTGACCGCCTCGCTGAGCTTTCGGAAGAAGGTGCCGCAAGTGCACTCGCAAAACAGCATACGAAGCTTGAGCTCGTGATGATTGACCGCGAAAAGAAGCGTTTGGAACTCCGACTCGACGGCATCACCACGCTCACCAAGAAGCCGGACGCGCTTCTCGTCGTGGACACCAAGCACGAGAAGCATGCAGTGAAGGAAGCGCGAGATGCCGGCATTCCCATCATCGCCATTATGAGTTCGGATTGCGACCTGAAGGACGCAGCATATCCGATCGTCGCCAACGACACCTCACGGGAGACAGTCGGGTTCATCCTTTCCGAACTCACAGAAGCGTTTGCGAAAGGACAGACGAGCTAGGCTCTAGGTGCTAGAAGAGTCTGGTATACTTCGGTATGTATTTACTAAAGCCTAGGGCCTAGCGCCTGAATTTCAAGCCTACCATTTATATGGAAGTAACAATGGACGTTATCAAGAAACTGCGCGACTCCGGTACCACAGCCGCGCGGACGCGGCTGGCTACGGGGCGAGACGTGGCATATTAGATGTTAATTTTTGTATAACGTATGGATGTAACTATGGATGTAATCAAGAAATTGCGCGATATGACCGGTATTTCGGTCATGCAATGCAAAAAAGCACTTGAGGAAGCGGGAGGCGACCTCGCAAAGGCTGAGGTCATCATTAAAAAACGCTCAGCCGAGGCCGCGGAGAAAAAGGCTGAACGCGAACTCAAGGCCGGCATCGTCGGCACCTATGTCCACGACAATGCCATCGGATCGATGGTCGTATTGTCGTGCGAAAGCGATTTTGTTGCGAAGAATCCGGAGTTTAGTCAGCTTGCACGCGACATCGCGATGCAGGTTGCGGCCACGGATCCTACCTATACCGTCATGCTCGAAATAGCACCCGAGGCGAAACAGGCCGCCATCGCGGTATTTGAAAAGGAAGTAGTCGGCAAGCCGGCTGAAATGCAGGCGAAAATCCTCGAAGGGAAGCTCGCAAGCCATTTCCGCGACCAGGTGCTTCTCGAACAACCGTTCATTAAAGATGAAAGCAAGACCGTGCGGAACCTTCTGGACGAAGCGACACAGAAATTCGGCGAGCGCATCGAGGTGAGCAAGTTCGTCCGCCTCTCCGCCCGCTAAACGCCGTGGGATACCTCGTCTTCATTTTCGTCACACTCGCACTCCTCGCCGGATTCTTTGTACTCACGAGTTACGAGGCGCGTCGCGGAGTGCGCGTGTATGCCGCGCAGCGCGCGCGCCTCGACAAAACGGTAGAACGGGTGGAGTTCATTTTGCAGAACGTGGATCTCGGCGCATTTCTCCGCACGGAAGTGCGCCACCTCGTTGCGCGATTGAGTCACGACATCGCGCATCTCTCGCTTCAGGCGGTACGCGCCACCGAGCGCCTTCTGACACGGCTCGTCATGCATTTGCGCTCAAAACATTCGGTAGATACCGCTCCGCGCGGAAATGTGAGAGAGTTTGTGAAGACGCTTTCGGATTTCAAGGGGGGTCTCAAAGCGACCCATCCGGAAGTGGGGGAGATAAAATAATGAGTTGCAAGGAGTAAGTTGTAAGAAGTATATGCCGAGATAGCTCAGTTGGTAGAGCAACTCACTTGTAATGAGTAGGTCGTCGGTTCGATTCCGACTCTCGGCTCAAAGTTTAGGAGTAGATGTAGAGAGTGCGCCCTTCGGGAATTGCTTTTCGAGATCCGTAAGGGAAGTGAAGCCGTAATACGGTTTGCCGTTGATGATAAATGCGGGCAATGACCTCTGTAATTTGTTCAGAGTAATGAATGTTTTCAAGGCGCCGAGGTCCAGATTGTAGTCAAAAGAATAGACGCGAAGCGTTGGGTACGTGTTGTGTAGATATGAGAGTGCATAGCCGGCTTTGTCGCAATCACTGCAGTCACCGGCGTTGCTGTAGAAATAGAGAACGGTTGCAGGTTTCGCGCCGCCGCACGCGGCGGCGAGCTCCTTCGTGATGAGATAGTCGCGTATCTCGAGCAATGAATATTTTTCCTTGAGCCGGATGACTTGTGCGTTGTCGCTTCCAAGTTGGTTTTCGGCATAAGAAAGCCGATCGCCCATGTTTGAAAGCTCGCTGATGAGCGTTGTAGAAGAAGCGTTGCTGTCGCACGGCGCCGCTTCAAGCAATGAGAACTGGGTGTCGAGTGAAAGAATGTCGATGGAGAGCTGGTCTTCGACGGTTGAAAGTTCGGTGATGCGCGCCTGATCCAGATAATTCATGGCGTATGCGATCGTGCCGACGAGTGCAACTGTAATGAGAAGAGCTATGAGAGCGTTTCGTGCGGCGATAGACATACTTACGATGATCTCCAGTCGCGGTGTTTACCGAAGGTGATGTCAGCGGTGGCGCGGATGAGCCAGAGCGGCACCACGAGGCCGTATAGGAACGTATAGGAGACGAGGCCGAGCGCGATAGCTCCCGGCGTTTTTGAAATGCGTTTGCCGATGGCTATCAATGTGAGCGAAGCGAGCAGTGTCGTGACGCCGAGGAGCATATAGAAATTGATAGGAACGTAAAACCAATCGATGGGACCGCTCGGCATGAATATGTAGGAAAGAGGAATGCCGGCGCGAATGGAGACGGCCGTGACGGCGCTTCGGGTGAGCTCATACAGCATAAGGAAAAAGAGCAGCATCCCGCTCCCCACAGCAACGAGCGCGCTCGGAAGAATGAGCACACCGAGCACGCCGTGGCGTGTATTGGCGATAAGTCCGCGATATTCGCCGAGCACGTTGCGCAGGAATCCGGTGGTCCAGCGGGTGCGCTGCTTGACCAGATTGCCGAGCGTGCTCGGCGACTTGGTATAGACGCGCGCGCGCGGCGCGTTCTCAATGCCGTATCCCGCTTGCTGGATGCGCAGCGCCATTTCCATGTCTTCGGTCTGATGGCCATAGCGGAATCCGCCGAGCTCGTTGATAGTGCTCCGGCGATAGAACGAGAAAGGACCCGGTGTCACATACAAGCCGTTTATGGAGGCGATGGCGTGCCGGAATGTGATGCCGAAGATGTATTCAGCGTTCTGCATATGCTGAAGGAAATTCTTCGGGTTGTGCACCGACATCGCGGCGGTGACCGCCGCGATCTGTGCATCCGCAAAACAGGGAATGATCTCGTGAAGCGCATCCGGCTCGACGAACGAGTCGGCGTCAAGGCAGCCAATGAATTCGGCGTTCGTTGTTGCGATACCGGCGTTCAGTGCAGTGTGTTTTCCGCCGTTTTCTTTGCTGATGATCCGTACTTGTGGATGGTTCGCAAATTGTGAAATAGCGGCGGCGGTGCCGTCGGTGGAGCCGTCGTTGACGAGGATTATCTCTAGCTTATCGGCCGGATAAGAAAGTGCGAGGAGTGATTCGCACGTTCCCGCAACGGTCGTTTCTTCGTTATAGCAGGGAACAATGACGGCGATGGAAGGCGTAACGGCACCGGTAGCCCGCGCGCGAGCAACGCGCGCGGGCTTCGAAAGGAGCGTCACGAGGACGAACGATTCAAAGAATATCGCTATGAAGAGAAATGGATATGCCAGCATCTCAGGACTCATAATGGCGTCACTGTACCATAATCTGCTATATTTTCAGCATGCAGCAGTCAGGTCGCCTCCACCCCATTACTATCGCCATTCGCGAGATGGCGGATATTTTCGGCCGTATGGGATTCGGGGTTGTGCAAGGTCCCGAGCTTGAGACCGAACAGTATAACTTTGACGCGCTCAATATTCCTCCCGACCACCCGTCCCGCGACATGTGGGACACGTTTTGGGTGAAGACAAAGAAAGGCGAGGAGAAGAAACTTCTGCGCACACACACCTCGCCGATGCAGATACGCTGGCTCGAGAAAAAAGGAGCGCCCACACGCATCATTGTGCCCGGCAAAGTGTTCAGGAACGAAGCGACGGACGCAACGCACGAGGCGCAGTTCTATCAGCTTGAAGGCCTTGCAATTGATACCAATGTCACGCTTGCACATCTGAAGGGCACGCTCGAGCAATTCTGCAAAGAATATTTCGGTACTGACGCGAAGATACGCCTGCGCCCAAGTTTCTTTCCTTTCACCGAACCGTCAGTAGAAGTGGATGTGTGGTTCCCCGCACAAAATAAGTGGCTGGAAGTCATGGGTGCTGGCATGGTGCATCCTTTGGTGCTCGAGAACGTCGGCGTCGACTCAACAAAATATCAGGGCTTCGCGTTCGGGCTTGGCGTGGAGCGATTCGCAATGATCAAGTACGGCATTCCGGACGTGCGCCTGTTCCACTCAGGCGACATCCGTTTCAATTACGCGTTCGATCAAGTTCCCGGACCTTCGGAAGCTCACTAGTATGATATATCATACTACCTTGCCCATCATCTAGCTATGAAAATTTCACGAAAATGGCTGCAAGAATACTTTGAGATGCCGCTGCCGGATACGACAGCGCTTGCCGATGCTCTCACGTTCCATGCATTTGAAATTGAAGAAGCTACAGACACAATGCTTGATGTGAAAGTGCTCCCGAACCGCGCCGCCGATTGTCTCTGCCATCGCGGCATCGCCAAAGAACTTTCCGCAATCCTCGACCTCCCGCTCAAATCCGACCCTCTCCGCACCCCACTCCCTATGTGGGACTTACGAAGTCCCACATTACTGCAGGTGGAGATAGAGGATTCGGAGAAATGCTTGCGATATATAGGGGCCGTGGTGAAAGGGGTAAGGGTCGGTCCGTCGCCGGATTGGCTGCGCGAAGCGCTCGAGGCGGTGGGGCAGCGTTCCATCAACAACATCGTGGATGCGACGAACTATGTGATGCTGAACATCGGCCAGCCGCTCCATGCGTTCGATGCGAGCAAGCTTGCGCAAAAAGACGGAACATATTCAATCGGCGTACGCAGTGCAAAAGAAGGAGAAAAGATGACGACACTTTCCGGCGAAGAGTTCAATCTGAACCCGAACATTCAGCTCATCACCGACGCGAATGCGGATACACCTATCGCTCTTGCAGGCATCAAAGGAGGGAAGTCGGCAGAAGTGACCGCAGACACCACTGATCTCATCATTGAATCGGCGAACTTTGACGGCACAACGACGCGGCGTGCCGCACAGACGCTCAAACTTTTTACGGATGCGAGCGTGCGCTTTCAGAATCGCCCATCGCCGGAGCTTTGCGCCTACGGCATGCGAGACGTCATCTCGCTTATCCGAGACATCGCCGGCGGGGAAGTCGCGAGTGTCGTCGACAGTTATCCATCCCGAGCGGAGCAAGGGATAGTGAGAACGTCGCTCGTAAAGGTCAATGCAGTCCTCGGATCTTCTTATTCTGATACGGATGTGGAAGACGCATTCAAGCGGCTCGGACTTCCCTTTTCTCAAAATGACGAAACGTACGAGGTCACCCCGCCATTCGAACGCACTGACCTTTCCATACCTGAAGACCTCGTAGAAGAAGTCGGGCGCATCATGGGGTACGAGAACATCCCTGCGACCGAATTGCCGCCAATAAATGGTACGCCTGACCAGGCGCGATATCGGGGCATCGAAAAAATGAAAGATGAATTGGTAGCGCAGGGGTTCACTGAAATTTCGACACAGTCATTCGCACCGGAAGGAGACGTCATTCTTGCGAATCCGCTCGACAAGGCAAAGCCGGCACTTCGAAAAAATTTGGAAGGGAATATGACGGAAGCAATGGCGCGCGCGAAATATTTTGCACCACTTGTGCTCCCGCCGAACGAAAAACCGAAGCTTTTTGAAATCGGAAATGTCTTTACGAACGACGGCGAAGCATTGAGCGTCAAAACTTCCGAACCGGTGTCGGGACTGTCGGAAATCGCGGATGACGCGAATTACGTTCCGCAACAGTATCGCCTCGGCGCATACAAACCATTTTCCATCTATCCGTTCATCGTGCGTGATATTGCGTTCTGGGTTTCTTCAGGAACCGACGAGGAAGCTACGAAATCCCTGGTACAGAAAAATGCTGGAGAATTACTCGTGCGCATAGACCAATTTGACCGTTTTGAGAAGGATGGGAAGGTCTCACTTGCCTTCCGGCTCGTCTTTGAATCCATGGAACGTACGCTCACCGATGAAGAGATAAACGCCGTCATGGCGGACGTTTCTAAGGCTCTTACCAAGGCAGGTTTTGAAGTTCGCTGAATACCCTCTTTCGCCCTGCAAAACAGGGCATTTTATGCTAGAATAGAGGTACTAAAAACATGGCAAAAAAGGCTGAAAAAGTAGTGGAAAAGCGCGGCGCCAAAGGCGCCGCGGGCCACTCCTACGACGCCTCATCCATCACCGTTCTTGAGGGCCTTGAGCCGGTACGGAAGCGCCCTGGCATGTACATCGGGACCACCGGTCCCGAAGGACTCCATCACCTCATCTGGGAGATATTCGACAACTCGCGCGACGAGGCAATGGGCGGTTATGCGAACGACATAGAGGTGGCGCTTCTTCCGGACGGCTATGTGCGCGTCGTCGACAACGGCCGCGGCGTACCGATCGGCATTCATCCGAAGACGAAAGTTTCCGCGCTCGAGACCATCATGACCACACTCCACGCCGGCGGAAAATTCGGCGGCGAGGATTCGGGATACAAAGTCTCCGGCGGTCTTCACGGCGTCGGCGCGTCGGTGGTGAATGCACTTTCCATTCACACCGTGGCAACCGTGCACCAAGACGGCGGTATTCATCGTCAGGAATACAAGATCGGCAAGCCCATCAAGAAAGTGGCAAAGATCGGCACGACAAAAGAACACGGCACTATCGTGAAGTTCAAGCCGGATGCCGAAATCTTCAAGGAAGGCATTGAATGGAATTTGGAAAAGATAGTCGCGCACCTGCGCCAGCAGGCATACCTCGTGAAGGGAGTGCGCATCACGGTTATCGACGGTCGCGTGCTCGCAAAGGTGGACGATAGCGATGCTTTTTATCTGCGCAATGTGGAGGGATTCTCCGCGCCGTCCACCGCATTTTATTTCGAGGGCGGCCTCAAATCACTCGTGGCTTTTTACAACAAGCATCAGGAGTCGGTGCACAAGAATATTTTCTACGTCGATAAAGATGCGGAAGGCGTTGCGGTGGAAGTGGCGCTCCAATACGTGGACGACATCACGCCGCGTATCACGGCATTTGCGAACAACACGTACAACAGCGAAGGCGGCACGCACGTGACCGGATTCAAGACCGCGCTCACTCGCACGCTGAACACCTACGGGCGTACGGCAAACCTCATCAAGGAGAAAGACGAGAATTTCACCGGTGACGATGTGCTCGAAGGCATCACGGCGGTTATTTCAGTGAAGCTTCCGGAAATCCAATTTGAAGGGCAGACGAAAGCGAAACTCGGCTCCATGGAAGCGCAGGGCGCGGTCGGGACCGTGTTCGGTGAAGCACTCGCGGCATTCCTTGAGGAAAATCCGGATGATGCCCGTTCCATCATCAATAAAGTTCTGCTTGCTCTCAAAGCGCGCAAAGCGGCGAAAGCGGCAAAAGACTCGGTGCTCCGCAAGGGCGCGCTTGAAGGAATGACTCTCCCGGGCAAACTCGCCGACTGCCAGACCAAGAGCGCGGAGGAGGGCGAACTGTTCATCGTGGAAGGCGACTCCGCCGGCGGCTCATCGAAGCAGGGCCGGGACCGTCGCACGCAAGCGATACTTCCATTGCGCGGGAAAATCCTCAACGTGGAACGCGCGCGCATTGACCGCATGCTCGCATCAGTGGAAATACGCGCGCTCGTCATCGCAATGGGCACCGCCATCGGCGACGTGTTCGACCTTTCCAAACTGCGCTATCACAAGATCATCATCGCGACCGATGCCGACGTGGACGGCGCGCACATTCGCACGCTTCTGCTCACCCTTTTGTATCGTCACTTCCGGCCCATCATTGATGGCGGGTTCGTCTACATCGCACAACCGCCGCTGTATAAAATCACGAAAGGGAAGGCGGTCGCGTATGCATATTCCGACAAAGAGAAAGAAGCCGTGCTCAAAGAGCTCGGCGTTGCGGCAGGCGAGGTGGCGGAAATTACTGAAAGCGAGGAACCCGTTGAAGTTGCCGAAGAAGAAGAGGTTATCGCAACGAAAAAGCCGACGAAAGTAAATATCCAGCGCTACAAAGGCCTTGGAGAAATGAATCCGAGCGAGCTCTGGGAGACCACGATGGATCCGACGCGCCGCGTGCTGAAACGCGTGAACGTGGACGATGCCGAAGCGGCCGATCGCATCTTTGATATTTTGATGGGCACCGACGTTGCCAGCCGGAAAAGTTTTATTCAGTCAAATGCTAAACTAGCGAACCTCGACGTCTAGTTCCCAAGGGTGAAGGTGAGGGAGATGCTGTTGTTCGTCGTGTCAGATTCGGAAACCGAGTTGGAGATAATCGAAATAGTAAGCGGCTGAGTCGATTTGCTCGTTTGGTCGAGGTAGACGATGAGCGCGCGCTGTTGTTTAGGGAGAAGAGACGGCTGGTCCTCTTGTGAGAAGGCCAATTTCGGGTCGGTTGAGATCTGCCACGTGCCGCTTATGTTCGTACCAATATTTCGTACGGTAAATTTCACTGCGGGCTGTTTGTTGGTCGGTACCTTCGCGCTTTCAACGAATGAATCGAACTGGCCATCGATCGCGAGATATCCTATCGCGTTCACATTTACGAGAAGGTCAGGAGAGCCGTAGAGCGGTGCGGGAGCCGGCGCCGCGACGGTTGTCGTCACCGGCTTTGCGGGGGCTGGTGTTGCTACGGTCTTTGTGGTCACCGAACTTGTATTCGTTGAAACCGACGAGCTCGCTTCGCCGAAGGAAATTGTCGTGGAAGATGCCGTCGGCGTTGGAACAACGGTGAGCGTCGGTTCCGGGGAAGGAGTGAGTATCGAGCCGAGGTACACGGCGGCACTGCCGAGACGACCAACGACGCCCGGGACATAGCGCGTGGAATACACCGCCAGCCACATGCTCGCGGCAATAAGCGTGACAAAACCAACCACCGCGAGGGTGTGTATCATCACGGGGCGATAGGAGGAGGCACTTCCTTGTTCGTTCATATAATATAATACATACCACGGGCTACTTTTTATGTCAAGTCTCCGACGCTCTTGACAATCTCGATACAATAATGTATGTATGAGTAAGAAGATATGGGACAAATTGTCGACCTTACCGTCCGGCTCATTCGAGCCGGCAAAGAAGCGTATGAGAAGAAGTGGAGCTTCTTCGGGGTTTTCTTTTTCGCGTTCTTTGGAAGTGTTGTTGTGCTCGCAGAGCTCGATCTGTTGCCGAATACCGCGCCGGCAACTGCCGAAGCGGCGGCAATTGTTGCGGCTCCGAAAGCGGTGCTCGGTGTGAGCACATCGGAACCGACGGTCGCGGCGGAGTTGCCCACAAGGATAGAAATTCCCGCGATCAATCTTTCGGCAATCATTGAGAATCCGATTGTCACCACCGTTGCGGTCCTCGATGGAGGATTGCTCCGAGGTGCCGTGCGGTATCCAACGTCGGCAAAGCTCGGCGAGGTCGGCAATGTCGTGCTTTTCGGCCACTCGAGTTATCTGCCCGTTGTGGGCAATCCGGCCTACAAAACCTTCAACGGCATTCAGAAGCTTGTGGCGGGAGATGTTGTCACTGTGTACTCCTCAGGTACGGCATACACCTATAGGGTGCGCAGTATGGCAAAGGAGAGCGCGAACGATGCGGCAATACCGCTTGATGTCTCCGGCCGCGTACTCACGCTCGCGACCTGCAATTCATTCGGCGCGAAGACGGACCGGTTCGTTGTCACGGCAGACTTTGTTGAAAGCCATCTGATATCCGCGTAAGCGGATATCAGATGGCTCTCCGCAATACGAAGGGAGGCTTGTTCTTTCCGTAGTTCCGACTAATCGCCGCTCTCGCGGCACAGCAAAAGGAGTATAGAGATGAGTAACATCATCGCAATGCTGGCGCTCGCAATGGCGCTGGCTGTTCCAACAGCGGCATCCGCGGCAACGTGGAAAGCATTCCTGCATGGAGTGAAAACTCCGGCGGAACTCGCAGATAAAGTGCAGGTGTCCCTGGTGAAAGACCCGAAAGGGAATTCCATCATCGATCCGGCACGCTGCAAGCAAGACGGCTCCTGTGCGGCGCCGAAAGACTATTTTGAGATGTTCAAAATCTCGGATCCTGAAGCACGTCTCACGGACGTGATGCAGGTTCCGGCATTTTTGCGGACGCTCAAAGTAGAACCGGCACCGGCAGGCGAGTATTGGATTTCATGTCTGAAGCCTTCGGGCGGCGGCACGTTCAAACCGGTACTTCACTGCTTGTCTCGCTTTTTCAAAGCGGGTGAACAAGCATGGGTCGATCCCATAACCAAACGGATCGTGCTCGCCAGCGATTGCACCAATCCGGTTGAAAAACCGGTTCCGCCGAAGCGTGCCTGCGTGGAAATTCTTGTCCCCACGAAGCCGGGGGATACCATTTTCCGATTCGGTCTCATCGGCCCCGCCGCCGTCAAAGAAGACGACGACTGTCTCGGTCTGAAGCGTGTCGGGGAAGTTGAATTCGAACGCTGGTGGAAAGATGAATGCGCAGTCACGGGATGCGATTTTTCCGCAGACGCACGGGTAATCGGACAGCCGGTACAAATCTTCGGCAGTATCAAACTGGAGAAGCCCGGCGAATATGTACTCCGCCTACCCGCGTATGTTGCAGAAAAAGGATCGTTGTATGTAACCGTACTCTGCCTTGAACGTTCGGCCCCCGGTGATCCTCCCAAGGAACCGCCGAAGCCTATTCAAGGAAGTGACCGCGAGACGTATACAAAAACGTACAACACGTATATGGCATGGCGTGTTGAATACGAGACGTGGCGGAACATCTGGCTCATCAGCCATAGTGACGGTATGGGCGTGCGTTGGGGCGATTATCGATCGACGCCGTCGGCACCGGAAACAAAGATGGCGATAGTGTATTACACCAAAGCCGAAGCCATAGCCAAAACCCCGGCGGGTATGTCCCTCAAGTACATCCCATGGGGCGAATGGGTGACGATGCACCCCGAGGCGCTTAAGTAAGCGCATTGTCGGATTCGGGACAGTAATGTGGCGGCGCGCAACGCGCCGCCACATGAACTCCCTTTTTATACGCCGCGCAAGCGGCAGGGGAGAATTTCACAAAATGACAAAAACGAAGGCAACACTCGCGTATCTAGACAATCGACCGATCCTTACCGGTCTTTTGACCGTGCTCTTCACGGTAGCTATCGGCATGTCGCTCGCCTTTGCGCTCGGCCTCACAACTCCTGCGCAAGTCATGGCCCAAGTGTTGCCGCCCTGTTGCGTCATACCACCCCCGCCTCCGCCTCCTCCGCCACCCCCACCTCCGCCTCCAGAACCCCCTGTTGTAATAGTCCCTCCCGCGGATGTTCTTCCTCCGTGCTGCACCATTCCTGAACCGACGCCTCCACCACCACCTCCGCCTCCTCCAGCTCCAGAACCTCCTGTTGTAATAGTTCCTCCTGCAGAGGTGCTTCCTCCGTGTTGCGTCATCCCACCACCACCACCTCCGCCACCCCCGCCCCCGCCACCGCCACCACCGCCACCTCCACCTCCGCCACCCCCACCTCCGCCACCCCCGCCCGTGGTTCCCGTTCCGGCACCGGTACCGAGCTGCACTCTCTCCGCAAGCCCTTCCTCGTTCGCCGCTTTCGGTGGCGGTCCTGCTGCGCTCTCGTGGACGAGTGCTGCTGCTGCAAGCGCTTCCATTGATAACGGTATAGGAAGCGTTTCGCCAATCGATGCCGGTTCGAAATCGATTTCTGTAACCGGTTCAGCGAATTACACGATGACTGTTTCCGGCCCAGGCGGCCAGACATCTTGTTCCGCGAACATAACAGTGGCGGCGGCACCCCCCGCTCCGATCTATGGCTGCATGGACCCCACCGCCACCAATTACAATCCTGCAGCGACTGACCAGACTGGCGTGACGTGCACCTACCCGCCTCCGCCCCCGGGCCCGACCTGCGTTCTTTCAGCAAATCCTACCGCGATACAAACAGGGAATTCAGCCACGCTTTCGTGGACGACCGAGAACGCAATTGCGTTCAGCATTGATACCGGTATTGGTTTTGTTACGCCCGCAGCTTTAGGTTCGCGTTCTGTGTCTCCAATAACGACCGTTACGTATACCGGCACGGCAACCGGAGCGAGCGGTTCGGTGACGTGTTCCGCAACGGTCACCGTCACACCGCTCCCGCCGCCTCCGCCCGTACCGACCTGCACGCTCTCGGTATCCCCGTCCGCAATACAAGACGGTTCATCGGCCACTCTTTCATGGGTGACGTCCGATGCCACATCGTTCTCTATTGATACCGGCATCGGCGCAGTGGCACCTCTATCATCTGGTTCGCGCTCTGTGTCTCCATCAGTCACCACCACCTACACCGGCACTGCCACTGGTGCGGGCGGCACGGTGACGTGCAGCGATACGCTCACGGTCACACCGCTCCCGCCACCGCCAACCGCACCGACCTGCACACTCAGTGCAAGTCCGACTGCTATAGTTGCCGGCGATTCATCCGCCCTCTCATGGGTGACATCCGATGCGACTTCGTTTTCGATCAATCAAGGG
>Ga0172379_10003462_pt1 | contig 25111 bp, 28 predicted proteins | sample GrowelOW334metaG_FD_119756 | JGI IMG/M metagenome (GOLD analysis project Ga0172379, IMG submission 119756) | Groundwater microbial communities from an aquifer near a municipal landfill in Southern Ontario, Canada - Groundwater well OW334 metaG | ecosystem: Environmental > Aquatic > Deep...
AGATGGTTCCTTCTGCAATACTTTCGCCCATTTGGGGCATGATGACATCGACGAGGGCCATAAGTTCACTTTGTAAATGTTGATAAGTAAATTTCTATTTAAAACGCTGCCAGCTCTTGAAGGACGGCGGTCACCTTGTTCGTGTTCGGTAAAAAATATTCTTCCAATGTCGGACTGAACGGAGTTGGTGTATCTATCGCTCCGATGCGTTTTATGGGCGCATCAAGGGATTGAAAACAATGATCCGAGATCAATGCCGCGATTTCTCCTCCGATCCCGCCGGTGATATTGTCTTCGTGCGCAATAAGGACCTTCCCTGTTTTGCGAACTGATGCATAGATCAAATCCGTATCAAGCGGCATCAGACTCCGGAGGTCGACGACTTCGACGCTGACATTATTTTTTGTCTGAAGGATCTCGGCGGCTTCAAGCGCGGTGTGTACCATGGACCCGTATGTAATAACGGAAATATCGGAACCTTCCCGCTTGATATCTCCTTTCCCGATTTCAATAACGTATTCGCTGTCAGGGACTTCCGCCTTGATGTGACGATAAAGTCTTTTGTGTTCGAAATACAGGACCGGATTGTTGTCCCGAACGGCCGCCTTGATCAACCCTTTTGCATCGTACGGAGTTGATGGCGCAACGATTTTAAACCCCGGTTGGTGAAAGAACCATGCTTCCGGATTACGGGAATGGAACGGTCCTCCGTGAATGCCTGCGCCGCTGGGGAGTCGTACGACCATCGGACACGGAAGATGCCATCGATAACTGATTGATGCCGTATTATTTACCAACTGACTGAAGCATGTTGTCACAAAATCGGAAAATTGTATTTCAGCGACCGGGCGCATGCCGACGACCGCTGCACCTGTTGCTGCTCCTACAATAGCTGTTTCTGCCAGCACGGTGTCAATAACCCGATCCGGGCCAAAATGCTTTAAAAATCCTTTGGTAACTTTAAATGCTCCGCCGAATTCACCGATGTCTTCGCCAAGAAGAAACACCGATGAATCACGCTCCATTTCCTCCCACAATCCTTTGCTTATTGCTTCAATGTATGTGATAATAGCCATAGAGTTTTTCTAACTATTCAATGAGTTACTCTGCAAACACTCCGACCACAGCTTGTTCCGCAGGCGGGTAAGTTGAATCGACGGCAAATTGAATCGCATCGTCTAATTCTTCAATGACTTTCCCTTGGTACTCATCGATCAATTTCTGGGTCAATATCTTTTTGGCGATCAATAATTGTTCGATTCTTACAATAGGATCTTTTTTCTTCCATTCTTCAATAAGATTCTTGGGAACGTATTCGGCTCCGTCATGTGCTGAATGTCCATGCATCCTCATCGTTACGGATTCAATGACCGTTGGACCTTCTCCCGCTCGTGCCCGATCTGCTGCTTCTTTGCATGTTTTATAGACGGCTTCGATATCGGTTCCGTCAATTGTTATTCCCGGAATTCCATACCCTATTGCTCTATCGGAATATCGCTGGGCCGCTTTTTGTTTTTGGACCGGTGTTGAGTAGGCAAATTGATTGTTCTCGATGATCAAGATAAGCGGAAGCTTCATCACCGACGCCATCGCAAGCGTTTCATGAATATCTCCGACATTGCTTCCTCCGTCGCCGATATAGGTCATAACAACCGAATTTTCTTTCCGCAGTTTGCTTGCAAGGGCCGCACCGGCAGCCATCGGCGCCATTGCGCCAAGGTGGCTGATATTCCCGTAAATTTTTAAATCGGGATCCGCATAATGACCGGTACCGTCTCTTCCCCATGAGAGTGAATTGCCCCGTCCGAGATGTTGAAGCATCAGATGGCGGAGTGTTTGTCCTTTCACAAGATGTGCACCCATATCGCGGTGCATCGGAAAGAGGTAATCATGCTGTTCCAAGGCAAAGGCGCTGCCGACAGCCGTTGCTTCATTTCCGTTTCCCGTGTAAGCTCCGCCGACAATTTTTCCCTGGCGATAGAGTTTTAAAATTGATTCTTCAAACTCTCTCGTGAGTTTCATGAAATAATATATTTTCAGAAATTGTTCTGACGTCAGCGCCGGATCTTTTGTGGTCATTCTTGTTGCTGATTTTTTGATTGCCATGGTGATCAATATGCCGCTAATTTTTCAAGTGCTTCGGTAATGTGATGTTCTTGCGGCAAAATTGTTGTTTCGAGCGCGGGGGCAAACGCAATTGGTGTATCCAAAGAAGCAACACGCGCCAGCGGTGCATCAAGAAACTCAAAGCATTCTTCCGCAATTGATGCTGCAATCTCAGCGCCGAATCCGCCCGTTTTTGAATCTTCGTGGACGACGAGTACCTTTCCCGTTTTCTTTGCGGAACGGTACACGGTTTCTTTATCCCATGGAATTAATGTCCGCAGGTCAATCACCTCCACAGACACTCCTCTCTCTTCCAGCTTTCGCGCGGCTTCAATGGATCGCTGAACCATAAATCCCCAGGTGACGATCGTGATATCCGTCCCTTCTTTTTTAATTTTTGCAACTCCGAACGGAAGGCAATAATCATCCGAAGGTTCGGGAGTTGCAGCAAATTGTTGACGGTATAACCCTTTGTGCTCACAGAATAACACCGGATTTTCTTCACGAATTGCTGTCTTCAATAATCCCTTTGCATCGGCTGCAGTGGATGGGAAGGCAACCCATAATCCGGGGATATGGGTAAAAATTCCCTCGATACTCTGACTGTGATACAACCCGCCGCGGATATAACCTCCTACCGCAACACGGATAACGACGGGGCAGCTCCACTCGCCGTCCGTTCGATACCGCATATGAACTAATTCATCTTTTATTTGCATGAATGCCGGCCAGATGTAATCTCCGAATTGAATTTCAACGACCGGCTTGAATCCGCGAACGGCAAGGCCGATCGAAGTTCCGACGATGCTTGCTTCGGCTAACGGAGAGTTAAAACACCGTTCAATCCCGAATGTGCTCGATAATCCTTTCGTTGCGGAGAATACTCCCCCCTTGCCGTCCGCAACATCTTCACCGTAGACAAGCATCTTAGGATTTCGTTTCATCTCTTCATGCAGCGCATGGTTAATGGCGTCGACCATGACAATACTTTTCCCGGTATGATTCGGTTCCTCAAATCCTTTTTCCCCGATCACCACATTCGGAGAGAACACATTTCGTTCCGCGGTATCTGAAGTAGGGCTGGCGGCAGCTTCTGCATAATCGGCAGCTTCTTCAATTTCCTTTTTAATTTCTTTCCGAAGAAGATCGATCTCCCTGTGATCAACGATCTGATGATCAAGCAGGAACTTCTCGAATTTTGGGAGAGGATCCTTTAATTTATCGTCCGCGATATCCTCAGGTGTGCGGTATTTTTTTGGATCATCCGACGATGAATGTGGAAAGAGCCTGACGCATTCCGCCTCGATGAAAGCAGGCCCGTTCCCGGACCTGCAGTATTCGACCGCTTCTTTGGCTGCTTTGTATGATTCAATAAAGTCAGTTCCGTCGATTTTAAATCGCTTCAAGTTCGGGTATCCGCTCGTCAGTTTGTAGAGCGATCCTCCGGCTATCTGATGTTCCACCGGGACGGAAATGGCGTACTTATTATTCTGCACACAAAACAACACGGGGAACTTTTCTCTCGTCGCCCAATTGACGGCTTCCCAGAATTCGCCTTCACTTGTCGCGCCCTCGCCCGACGATACGTAGGTGATCTCATCATTCTTCTCTTTGACGGACCCCATGGCAGTTCCAACGGCCTGTAAATATTGTGTTCCGGTTGGCGAAGATTGACCGACTATTCGTAGTTTTTTATCGCCGAAATGTGATGGCATTTGCCTGCCGTGTGAACTCGGACCTTCGATCCGGTGCATATTTTCACAGAGGATCTCTTTTGCTGTAGAACCAATGGCAAGCGAAAAAGCTAGATCACGGTAGTAAGGGTACGCCCAATCGTATGCCGGTTTCATTGCCATGGCAACGGCAACTTGAATGGCTTCGTGTCCGGGACCGCTGATATGAAAAAGAATCTTTCCCTGCTTCAACAGATTCATTTCTTTCTCGTCGATGAATCTGGCTAACAGCATTTTCTTATATGCAAAAATCAGCTGATCTTTCGATAACAACGAAGAATATGAGGAGGATGCATATTTTAACATTCCGTTCGATGGAACACCTTCAGAGGAAATATTTTTACCGAGCGTCTCTGTTTTTTTTGAGGTCATTCCGCTTTCTCCTCTACGGCTTCATTGTGGTGAAGCATTGTTTCGAGATCTTCTTTGGAAATCTGTTTGATTTCAGCTTTGAAGATGTGTGAGAAATGATGAAGTAAATTGTGATGAACATCGAAAAGGTCAATTTCTTTTTTCAACAGCTCATGAAGCGATGTAACACCTTTGTGGAAAATTCCGCACGGAATAATCCGGTCAAAATATGAGAGATCGGTATTCACATTCAATGCAAATCCGTGCATGGTAACCCATTTGTTTACCTTCACACCCAGAGCTGCAATTTTTTCGTCACGCACCCAAACACCGGTAAATTCAGATTCACGGTTCCCCACAATGGAATATTCTGCCAGCGTCCGAATGATCACTTCTTCAAGTTCGCGAAGATACCGGTGAATATCGTTGTAATGGTCATTCAAATTCAGAATTGGATATCCGACAATTTGGCCCGGACCGTGATAGGTGATGTCTCCTCCGCGATCAATCCAAAATACCTCAACACCTTTTTTGGATAGTTCTTCATTTTTTGCAAGCAGGTGGTTTTCGTCAGCAGCTTTCCCTAATGTATAGACATGATCGTGCTCTGTCAACAAGATGACATCGCCGATGCGGTTTTGCTGTCGCGCAGAAAAAACTTCTCTCTGCAGCTCCCAGGCATCAGCATATTTAGTTCTTCCGATATTGACGGCGAATATGTGCTTCATTGTCAGTTGAGTATCATTTAAATATGAAGTGCGCGGCCGTACGCATCTAATGCTGCTTCCATTACCCCTTCGGTAAGCGTAGGATGTGCATGTACGGTGTGGTAGAGTTGTTCAGCCGTTGTTTCCAATGTCCTCGCTGTGGCTAATTCAGCGATCATCTCTGTTGCTTCGGGGCCGATGATGTGCGCCCCTAGAAGCTCGCCGTATTTTGCATCGAAGATCAATTTTACCATTCCTTCTGTCTCATTCATTGCCAATGCCTTCCCATGAGAACGAAACGGATATCGACCGACTTTTATCTCTACCCCTTGTGCCCGGGCTTTTTCCTCGGTCAATCCGACACTGGCAACTTGCGGCTGACAATAGGTACAACCGGGGATGTTTGAATAATCGACCGGATGCGGATGTTTACCGGCTATGCCTTCGATGCAGACAATCCCTTCATGCGACGCTTTGTGCGCAAGACACGGTGGACCGGCAACATCACCAATGGCATAAACACCCTCAACATTCGTTTTGAGTTGCTGATCGACTTTAATAAATGATTTTTCTGTCCTAACACCAATTGTTTCCAGACCCAGATTTTCGATGTTTCCCTGCACTCCGATTGCGCTCAGCACGATATCGGCTTTGATTTCCTTTACCCCATCTTTATTGGATATCTTGATGGTCGCTTCTTTTCCCGGGGTAACACTTTCTACTTTTGTGCTGGTGTAAATTTCGATACCGGCTTTCTCAAAATTCCTTCGAAGAATTTTTGTCACTTCAGCATCTTCGATCGGAAGAAGTGTATCAAGCATTTCAATAATAGTAACTTTGGATCCATATGCGTTATAGACAAAAGCGAATTCAGTTCCAATTGCTCCCGAGCCGATCACGACAAGTCGTTTCGGAACTTCCGGCAAAATCATTGCTTCAGTGCTTGTGATGATCTGTTTATAATCGACTGGAATGGAAGGAAGGATTCTCGGACGAGCCCCCGTTGCAATAATAATATGCTTGGCGTTAAATTTTTCTTTCTTGCCCTGTTGATCTATTTCAACAACACCTTTTGAAATGATCTTTGCGGCCGCGAAAATATGATCAACTTTGTTCTTCTTAAAAAGAAATTCGATCCCTTTCGAACTTTTTGCAGAGATATCTCTGCTTCTTTTCACTGCCTTTGAAAAATCTGCTTTTAGATTTTCAAACGAAAACCCAAAATCATCGGCATGCTTAAATGTATTAAATACTTCAGCATTTTTAATTAACGCTTTTGTCGGAATACATCCCCAATTTAAACAAATACCGCCAAGTTTATCTTTTTCGACTACAAGAGTTTTCAGTCCTAATTGTCCAGCTCGAATTCCTGCCACATATCCGCCGGGACCCCCGCCAATGATTACAACGTCATATTGTTTGTCTGCCATTGTTTCCTCTCAAAAATGAAGAAAGAGGGCCCTCCCTCTTTCAAACGAAAAAAGTTAGAATCAAATATTTAGAAAAATAATTGATTTTGACATGTATTCATGATTATTGATAACGAAAGACCACTAAATATACTGAACCATGCATTAAAAATCAACGAATCATACTCGCCGCAGCCGACCGCCCTTGCCGTCAGGAAAACTTTTCCTTAAACTTTCTTGACACTATTACGATTAATTTCGTATTTTATTAATGTTACAGTAATGTACAATTGTTTAATAAGGAATTCGCATGATCTTTTGCGACCAAGGAGTAATTGAGTATGAGCAAAGCAAAATACGTTACACAGGTATGTAGCTCTTGCGGAAAAGAAACGAAGATGGAGACAATTGGTGCAGTCGTCGGATCTGAAAATAAAGTGTGGTATCGATGCACACGCTGTCATCATAGCATCATGATCGAAACGAATTCGCAGAAAGAAGATAATGTAATAAAAGTAACCCGTGAAAATTGCATCGATTACTCGCCTGAAAAAATTTTTGAAATTGGAAATTCAATCTACCATACCGATTGGGATGATATGGGAAGAGTAAAATCCAAGGAAAAGACTTCCAGCGGCGGGAATGCAATCTGGGTTGAGTTTGAAAAAAACGGTACAAAAAAATTGATTGAAAATTTACAATTCGCAGACTAATTTATAAACAAACTAAAAATCAAGGGAGGTGAATTACTTGGTAGGCGTCGTAGTCAATGAAAATGAATCTATTGATCGTGCAATTAAACGTTTCAAAAAGAAATATGAACGTTCAGGTGTTTTGAAAGAATACAAGAAGAGAACATTCTTTACTAAACCTTCGGTGAAAAAAAGAATGAAACTCGTAAAAGCTGTTCGTCGAAACCAGCGCACTGACGAAGATATGCAATAGAATAAAAAACCCGCCTTTGGCGGGTTTTTTATTTAATGAAGATTTGCCTGTAACACCCTCAAAACATTCCCGCCCAGTATTTTTTTGATATCGGTAATGGTATATCCCCTCTTTATCAGTTCTCGAGTGATATTCGGTAAGAACGTTACATCATCCATATCCCGTGGGACAGATTCGACCCCGTCAAAATCGCTCCCGATTCCAACATGGTCGATTCCTGCCATTTTTACAAAATAATCAATATGATCAATCAAAAGTGAAAGTGGCGGACGGATCGATTGATACTGAGGCATCAGCAGTGAATCGATAATCGATGAAGCCCTATAATGTTCTGAATATAATCGGTCAATAGAATCGATGAGGTGACTGTTCGTTCTTCGGATTTCGGCTGCTTTTCGGTCATAGCTGCTGTCTAAAAATCCGGAATAGAAATTCACACAAATAACTCCGTTGTTTTTTGCCACCGCTCTAATTTGATCATCCTTAAGATTCCTTCGATTTGGACAGATCGAATAAACCGATGAATGCGATACGATCACCGGTTTATTGGTTGTTTCAATGGCGTCCCAAAATGTTTTTTCACCGACATGAGAAAGATCTACCATAACACCTAATTCATTCAAACGGTGAATTACTTTTTTCCCTAATTCTGTAAGCCCTTTAAAGGATAACAAATCCCCTTTCTCCGTTTCATCGGCAGCAGATGTGGCCCACGAAGGACTATTATTCCAGGTGAGTGTGAGATATTTCATCCCTCTTGCGGCTAAAGAATCCAGATAGGAAAGACTATCCTCAATCATATGCCCTCCTTCAACACCTATTAACGCGGCTATCTTATGTTGACGCAGCACAGAATGAATTTGATCAATGGTCCGGGCCAAACTGATTTTGGAAGGATTTCGTTTCACAAGAGATTCTAAAGTATCAATCATCCTGTTTGCTCGATTGAATGCCGTTCCTTTTCCATAGTCTTCACCGCACCAAACAGAAAATATTTGAACATCGACACCCCCCTCTTTCAACCGGTCAAGATCAGAATGTCCGTTGATTGTTCGATGCGAGAGATCTTCACCGTCCATTGCACGTAACAATACATCGTTATGCGTGTCTATGACAATAGCATCCTCATGAATTTTCTTATACTCCTGTGCGGGAAGGATTGACGAAAGATACATCATTGAGAGGATGATGGTTTTCACCGTTTTCATATTCACCTTACAGTTTTAAATAATATCTACAAGTCACACCGAAAGTGCAACCCATAAAAATAAAAAAACCCGATTTCATCGGGTTGTTCTGCAGCAGAACGAAATTCCTTACATTTCAAAGAGCTTTGAATTTTTTGAGGGTTCGGCGCTTTTCAACTCCTGCTTTTTGCTTTCATTTAGGAGTGAGTCGATATCAATCAATTTCTCTTGTTTTGGCTTTACTGAGCGATTTTTTTCACCAATAGTTATTTGTTTCTTTGCAGATTTAAATAGCACCTTCATCCTTGGCGAATGCCTAAGGGAATCAATAAACTCTACTCGAAATTCTCCCGAAGGTAATTTTTTAAGCACTTTTATCATTTCCTTATCAGCCTGCATTTCCATGACAAATGCACTGTCTCCAAACACCTTAATCCCTTGAGGCTCACCGGTCAGTGAAACAGATGATTCTATACGGGGACGTATATTTTCCACACCATCAAAATTATTGACCGGGGGAACCGATTCAAAATTTATTTGAAAGGCATTATCAGTTGCATGGAGTCTTACCCGATTCGGATTTGAGCCCGCAACAGTAATCGAATGTTCACTTCCATGCTGAATCTCTGCAAGGTCTTTGAACATTCTTTCTGTCGCAACACGGCGATACATTGCATGATTGTTAACAACATCTCTGATACTATCCAGGTTCATTTTCATTTCCGCGATGCCAATAGTATCCTTTGAAACAATAACATATCTGTTCGTTCGAGAAGCGCCGGGTATCCGTTCGAATAGAATTTTTGGCTCAACGGCAGGTGCATTGAACGCAATGACTGTATACGGTGCATGAACTCTGTTCAGGTATTTTTGGAATTTAATTTTCTGAACCGGTTCAAGGGAAGAAACAATCGTTGACACAACGGCCTTGTTCATCTGGGCAAGTTCTTCATGAATCGCAATTTCCTTGTTTTCACTCACAAGAACTGCCGTCTGCAGCCGTTTTTTGTAAGTCCCAAGGATTGAATCGATGATTCCCTTTTGTACCTGTTCTACTCCCACTGATTGGCAAAAATCAGAGACCGTGATATTCACTGCTGACGGGCGGTTAAAAGCATTTACGATTTCGTACTGACTTCGTTTGTTTTCGTCATTTTTTACCTGTAATTCTGTTTCCTTTGATGAATCGAGAGGCAGTTTCCCAAACAATGCAAAGTTGAGTACATCGTCATTTGTCAAATTCGTAAACAAAGGTAAAATATTCCCCGTCATCAGCGAATTCTGGACTTGGTTCTTTTTCTCTTCGAAAAACTTTCTGAATAGGTTAGTATTTTTAAAGTACACCCCCCCGATAACAGCAACCACCAGGATAGAGATAAGCACTACCGATGGTGCAGAGGAGTGGAAAAAAATATTTTTTCGTTTTGTTTTATTTGATTCGATGGTATTGGATAACTTTAACCAAAACCACTCGTTCGAAGGCATTTGACGTTTCTTTGAAATTGTTTTTTTTGCAGATTGCAAAATTTCTAAATCTCGTGCAACGGATGGATGGGCCGCCAGATATTCTTGTAATGTAGCGGTTTCTATTGGGTCCAATTCTCCATCAATGTACAATGAGAGAATTCGTTCGAGATCTTTTTGTGTTAATTGTACCATATCAATTTTGTAGCAATAAAGGCGATAAAATTTCTTTCAGCATTGTTCTTCCTCTTGAGAGCCGGGATTTAACCGTTCCAACTTCACATTTCAATATGTCCGCAATTTCATCGTAAGACATACCGTCGACATCTTTTAAAACTATTGGAAGACGATACTTCTCAGGTAATTTATTTAGTGATTCCTCAATAACTTCGTGGATATTTTCATCGTCAAATGCCACCGGAGATAAATTTTCAATGATAATTTTCGATGTCTGTTCGATATGGTGAAATGTAAAAAAGCGCTTCACCTTCCTTTTCCTCATTTCATCTCGACTTTTATTGATCGTTATCCTGTATAACCAGGTATAAAACGAAGATTCAAATCTAAATTTAGGTAACGCTTCAAATACTTTAATGAAAATCTCCTGCGCTAAATCATCGACAATATCCTGTTCATTAAATATCGAAAAGATGAGATTTCTTACTTTTTCCTGATATCGCTCAACTAAATAGCGAAATACCGCTTTATCACCGTTCTGAAAAAGTGTAATAAGAGCATCATCGCTCTTTTGACTGTTCGGTAGGTTGGCATTTTGAATGTTAATGACAGCGGTCTTCGTCATTGATGAGTGATCTTATTTTCCTGAATTAGACGCGATAGTACAACGTTTGTTCCATTTAAAACAACAAAACCGATGGTTTCACCACCGGTTTTGAGTAATTTTAACCGTTATTAGGCGTTTTCAGTTGATTCGGTTTCGCTACCCTCATCATCCTTGCCGACTCCCTTTAATTCTTGGACTTCAACTCGGATTTCCTGGGCTTTTCGTTTTAATTCTGCCATTTGCTTACGAACTCTCGTTCCAGCAGATTTATTTCCTTTATCATAAAATTTAACAAAATCTTTTTCGAATGATTGAACAAGTTCTACTAATTCTGTAAACCGACTCATTCTCTCTCCTTTTTTATGTGATAAGATATTGGCGAATTATGATTAAATATTAGCCAAATTTAATAAAAAATCAAGCAATATTTTTTCTGAAATTTGTTTGATTCTCAATCATTTTAACATCCTGCTGGTAACAATAAATAGCAAATAACAAAATAATAACCGATGAAAGCCAACCTTCGGCGGAAAAGAATAAAGAATGCGTTGTGAAAAATGGGTCTGCATCTAAAACGACAGATTTCATCATAAGAGGAGGAATGATCTTCATTCCAATTCTAAATGAATACGCAAGCCAAATTGATCTGTATTTCATTACAACACATGATAAAAAAAAACCTATGCTAAACTGCGAGAGAAAAATACTCAATAGTATCAAAAAATTTGCTTCTGTCACATCAATGATACTTAAAATACTATAAATAGACCAAATAATATTAATGACGATGAATGTCTGTAAATTTGAATGACTACCAAAGCCAGATTTTAAAAGGATAGAGCGAAAAACCATCTCTTCCATTAAAATGATCGTTATGGAAAAAATAAATATTGCGGGTAAATCAAATAAAGCAGCAAGAACGACAGTAGGTTTGTTCTCTAAGGGAGTTAATGTTACACTGCCGAAGATTAATCCGAGAAAAGCAACAAAACCGTAAATAAAAATTGGGATAAAAAAAAAGATAATGTTCCTGTACCAATCCCCCGGAAAAAGCTTCAAATCCGTAATATTTAATACAAATTTTTGTTTTTTATAAAGAGCATATAAATAACCAAAGATGGAAACAATTTTTATATCAATTGCTATCTCCCAGAAATAAAAAACCGAAGAAATACCAAAATGTTGAAGAACTGCAAAAAATACTGCAATACTTGTTACAAAAAAAAGGATTCCCCTATAAGATTGCGAATCAATCATTCAACTACAAAAAAAATTAACCAATTAAAACACTCCCTCCGTTGACATTGACTATTTCGCCGGTAATGTGCCTCGCTAACTCCGATGCCAAAAAAAGAATAGGCCCGGCAATGTCTTCAGGTATAGGTATTCGTTGAATTGGGATTTTCCTTCGTTCTTGTTCAAAATATTTTTTGTCTGCAAAAACTTCGTTATTAAGATCAGTGTCGACCCAGCCTGGAGCAACACAGTTGACATTAATGTTATACGGACCAAGCTCGGTAGCTATCGATTTAGTAAAAGAAATCATGCCACCTTTTGAAGCGGCATAATGGGAATGTTCGGCTTCGCCCCTCTGACCGGCAGTACTGGAAATATTGATAATATTTCCAGATCTCTGTTTTTTCATAATGGGAACAACCGCATTTGTCATATAAAACATCCCATCTAAATTAACAGCGAGTGTTTCTTTCCAAACCTTTTCAGACATTTCACCAATTTTCCCATACGTCCATATTCCAGCATTGTTAACCAAAATATCGATTTTACCAAAATATTTAATCGTTTTGGATACTACTACCAATGCATTTTCTCTCTTTGAAATATCAGCTTTTAGAGATAAACACTTTGATCCCAAATTTCTCACTTTTGAAACAGTTATTTCAGCAGCTTTCTTGTTTTTGGTATAAGTGATAACGATATCAGCCCCAGCTTTTGCAAATAAAATTGCAGTCGCAGCTCCAATTCCCCTTGAACCGCCAGTAATTATGGCAATTTTCCCTTTTAAACTAATCATAGAATCCTTTTTCAGACTATTTGGTACTGTATTTGTGTATAATTGACTCAAATATACTAAATAATTTTCAGGAACCACTAATAAAAATTGTTTAGACTAAACAGGATAGAAGTAGTCCAATTTGCGAATTTAAGTAATTTTCGCATAATTTAATTGACGATTCAATAATTTTTATCTATATTTATTTAGATTAAGACTAAATAAATATAGATAAATGGATATAGAACTTGCAAAAGAAAATTTCACAAAGTATCTGAAAACCGGCAGTTACCGAATCACTCCTGAAAGATTTGTGATACTGGAAGCAGTGATGTTGTTCGACGGTCATTTTGATGCAGATGAACTTTTTTTTCAGATGAAGACAAATGGTCAAAAAGTTTCAAGAGCTACAGTCTACAATACTCTTGATCTTTTGCAGGACTGCGGTTTGATATCAAAATATAGGTTTGGAGAAAATCATTCACGGTATGAAAAAGCCTTTGGACGTCCGCATCACCATCATCTGATTTGTTTGGAATGCGGCGATATCATCGAATTCGTGAATGACAAAATTGAAAAAATTCAGAACGAAGTTTGCACTACCAACAATTTCAAATCTCAAACTTCGACTCTTCAGATTTTTGGGATTTGTTCAAAATGTCAAAAAGTAAAATTATGAATACGTTAGCTCATACACCTGTCGGCACCACCGTTCGGGTTTCCAGAATTGAATCTCAACCAGAAACCTGTATCCGACTGCTGGAACTTGGCTTTTGTGAAGATGCCATTATCCGTCCTGTTGTCAGCGGCTCGTCACAAATGATCTGTGAAATTTGCAATACCAGAGTGGGTTTACATCACTCTATCGCAAAAAGTATTATCGTCATTCCAGAATGACCTTGATGCAGCCAGCCGCGAAACATACTGCCGTTAAGAATATTGCGATTATTGGAAATCCCAATTGCGGTAAAACGACAATCTTCAATGAATTGACCGGACTTCGTCAAAAGGTCGGGAATTATCCGGGCGTCACGGTCGAAAGGAAAGAAGGGAAAATTTCGTATGACGACCGCGAGATTTCCATACTCGATTTACCCGGAACGTACAGTCTCTCTTCAAATTCACCTGACGAAAAGATTGCAACGGATATTCTTCTTGGAAAGTTGGCCGATGTCAAACGCCCCGACGGAGTAATCTGTGTCGTTGACGCAAGCAATCTCGAACGAAATCTTTACCTGGTTTCCCAAATTATCGATCAACATTATCCGGTGATTGTCGTTTTAAACATGATCGATGTCGCGGAGCATAACGGGATATCCATCAATACCGAAAAACTATCCTCTCTGCTCGGTGTTCGGGTAATCCCCACCATCGGAAGTAAACGGGTCGGCATTAATGAATTGAAAGCAGCCATCAGAAATTCGTTCGCCGAGTCGCCGGCAACACGTCAATGGAAACTTCCGGCAAAAGTTTTAAAAGAGCATGAAGAGCTGGCGGGACTTCTTCAACAGCATCATCACTTCAGCAGTGAATTGGCTTTTCACGAAGCGACAAATCTGCTGTCAACTCCCAAAGATATTGAAACGTTTCAGCGGGAGATTGCGCGCCCGGTTTTGGACCATGTGAAAAAAGATTATGAGAAGCTGGAATTTTTGGGTTTCGATCGTTTTTCCGTTTTCGTCGAATCGCGGTTTGCATGGACGCGGCAAATAAGCGCTGCGGTTGTTTCAACCGGAAAGAAAAAAATCAATTATACCGATATCATTGATTCCGTCGTTACACATAGATTTTGGGGATACATCATATTCTTTTCGATTATGCTGCTGATATTCCAGTCGATCTTCACCTGGGCGACTATTCCGATGAATCTGATCGGCACAGGTTTCGAGATGCTCGAACGACAGACGGGCAATTTCATTCCGCCGGGAGATCTGCACGACCTGATCATCCATGGCGCCATCAGCGGTGTCGGGGCTGTTGTCGTTTTTCTTCCGCAAATTCTCCTTCTCTTTTTGTTTCTAGGATTACTGGAAGATACCGGTTACATGGCGCGTGCGGCATTCATCATGGACCGGGTGATGAGCAAAGTCGGACTTCATGGAAAATCGTTTATCCCGATGTTAAGTTCGTTCGCCTGTGCAATACCCGGTATTATGGCAACACGCACAATTGAAAATCAACGGGACAGGCTCGTTACCATGCTTGTCGCTCCTTTGATGAGCTGCAGTGCCCGCCTTCCGGTATATTCACTTCTCATTGCCGGTTTCATCCCAAGTACGCTGATGTTCGGCTTCTGGAACTTACAGGGTATTGTCATGGTGTCGATGTACGTTATCGGACTGATCTCAGCGCTATCGATGGCGTTTCTTTTTAAGAAAACCCTTCTTAAAGGAAAGACTCCCGATTTTATCATGGAACTCCCTCCGTACCGCCTTCCCTCATTAAAGAATATTGTAATCCAGATGTGGGAACGCTCATTGCTATTTTTGAAACGTGCCGGAACAATTATTCTTGCCGTTTCAATCGCATTGTGGTTTTTAGCAACCTATCCAAAATTGGAAAAGGGAACATCGTCAGAAAAATTAGCGCACAGCTTCGTCGGACAAGCGGGACATTTAATTGAACCGGTCATTCAACCGCTCGGTTTTGACTGGAAAATAGGGATCGGAATTTTGAGCTCCGTGCTCCAACGCGAAGTTTTTGTCAGCACAATGAGTACAATTTACAGTGTGGAAAATGCGGATGAAAACAGCGGCTCGTTCCGTGAAAAGGTTCAGCAGGATATTGATCCGACGACCGGATTGCCGAGGTTTACTGCTTTGACGGCGATTTGCATTATGGTGTATTATGTTTTAGCGATGCAGTGTCTCTCCACAATTGCCGTTATGAAGCGCGAAACAAACGGATGGAAATGGCCGGCATTCCAATTTGCCTACATGACAGTGCTGGCCTACGCCGGAACATTCGTCGTATACCGCATTGGACTGCATTTTATGTGAGGAACCTATGAACGTACAAGAGATTCTCTCTTTAATAATTGTTGTTTTAGCCGTTGTACAGATTATTCGCTTTCAAATTCAGGCGCTCAAAACGAAGAAAGATTGCGGTAATTGTGCATTGGCGGAAGCAAAAAACAAGATTCGTTACATCCCAAAGAAATAAAAAAAGTGCATTATCGGGTCCTCGGAAAAGGTTTTCCCGTTAATGCACTTTACAAATGAGCACACGGTGTGTGTTCGGAGGGTAAGATACGGAAGTATAACCCCTATTGTCAACTCCCGAATTCCCGCAGGAAACACACTGTGAAGCTCCACTTTCAAACAAACCATACATAAAGGAGCATCACAATGAAAACCCTTCCCCGGATTTTGCTGTTCTCACTGTTTTCTATCCTGATCACCGGAACGTCTCTTTCCAATGAACGGAGATTTTCCTATACGTACGAGACGTCGGTACTCCCGCCGGGTGCGCGAGAACTCGAACTATGGAATACGGAACGGGCCGGGCGATCGTTCTTTTACCGGCGGCTGGAACAACGGGCCGAGTTTGAATTCGGCGTTGCCAATAATCTCATGTCGGCATTCTATCTCAACACCACATGGAGCTTAAAAGATTCAAACGAGGGAGTTGGAGGAGGAAGTAAGGAGTATTCTTCATCGGTCAGTATCTCGAACGAGTGGAAATATAAACTCTCCGACCGCGTTGCTGATCCGCTTGGATTCGCCCTCTATGGAGAAGGGACCGTCGGTCTTGACGAGTATGAATTGGAAGGAAAGCTGCTGTTCGACAAAGAGGTAAATGACTTTCTTCTTGCCTTGAACGTTGTCGGTGAACAGGAATGGGAATATGAAATCGACAACGGCGATGTACTTTTAGAAACCGAGTTTAAAACGGAAATTGATTTCGGAATTTCGTATCGATTTAAAAATAATTTATCGATCGGGGCAGAAGCAGTCCAGAAAAACGTCTCCGTTGACGGCACACTGCTGCATTCCGCATTCTTCGCAGGCCCGGTTGTGGCGTACGCCTCGGAATCATGGTGGACAACGCTGACAGTATTACCGCAGATAAAAAGTTTTACCAATGCGACAACACTCAATAAACAATTGGATCTTGATGAATTTGAAAAAGTTCAAATCAGGCTTCTTTTTTCATTTCACTTATGAACCTTCGAACATTTACTATATGCCTCAGCATCTTTGCAGGCTGTACATCATTGATACCGCTGCCTGAAAAGACCGATATGACGATCGTGAATGAACGCTGGAGCAATTCGTCTATCGATGAGCTATTCTCGGGCAGAAATATTTACATCACCAAATGTTCAGGCTGCCACGGGATAAAACCGCCGGCTAGCTACACTGCCAATGAATGGGATACAATATTAGTCGGGATGATTCCGAAAGCGAAACTGACTTCAGCAGAGGGCGACTTGGTAAAGAAATATCTGTATGTAAAATCGCACCGTTTTTTTGACGGCGGACCGAAATAACGAGTCTCGTTTGGGATCATTCGAATTGATATAAAATGAATCACTTTGCCATTACGATCGAAAAAACTATTTTTGCGTGCAAAATTAACACCCGGTGATGCTGTTTTTACTGATCCCTCCCTAATCCGTTCTATTCTCAGTTCATTGGAGGATAGAACGGATGATCAGTCACACCAACAGCATTCATTTTGTATTCCTTTTTTTTGTGATGCTATTTCCAAAAATTTTGGATACTTTACCATTAGATATGACACATGTCCAAGAACTCAATGGCGCTGATGATCAGCACCATGCCTCTTAGGCAGTCTAGCTGTAGAAGAAAATATCAAAAAAGAAAAGCCATGGAATCCGAGAATAAACAATCAAAAGAAATAACAAAAGAAGCCGTCTATGCCGCATTAAAAGACGTATACGATCCTGAAATACCGGTGAGTATTGTCGATTTAGGGCTGGTATACGACGTAAAAATTATCGACGATTGGGTCGGGGTAAAAATGACCCTGACGTCTCCCGGCTGCGGGCTTTCAAACCAAATTGCGAACAATGTCCGGGAGAGAGTTGCGTCAATTCAAGGAGTTCATGAGGCAGACGTTCGGATTGTGTGGGAGCCGCAATGGTCTCCCGATATGATGAGTGAAGAAGCCAAAAAGAAAGTACAATTTTTCGGATAACCAATGAAATTATTCATCCTACTGTTGTTTTCATCAGCGCTAAGTTCGTTGCTCAATGCGCAGGATTCTACGGCAACAGCGAAACCGATTTTTGGCGTCTATGCACCATCCGCCGATCCTGAAGAGCAATTGAAACAGGCAATTTCGGATGCGACAAAAGATAATAAAAGAATCTTATTAGATGTCGGCGGAGAATGGTGCAAATGGTGTCATTATCTAGATAGATTTTTTGAAGAAAATGCGAATGTCACTGCATTTTTAAAGGAACATTATGTGCTGGTAAAAATCAACTTCAGCAAAGAAAATCTCAACGAATCATTCCTTTCAAAATTTCCAAAAGTTCCTGGCTACCCGCATTTTTTTGTATTAGATAATGACGGATCTTTCCTTTATTCGCAGGATACAGGAAAATTGGAAAAAGGACAAGGTCACGACCATGACAAAGTACTGTCATTCCTTAAACAATGGTCCAAGGGAAATGCGTTACGCAAATGATAATCACTGCAAGATTTCCGAAGTATTAAACCGCCTCTAATTCTCCCATATTTTATTGCTTGCATTCATTTTATCTCTTCGTTACATTCTTTGTGCAGTGACACAAAATTGATAATGAAGGTATTACCCTCGCAATTGGTAACCGCTTTTCTGCTATTTTTAATACCGTCGTTCAGCAATTTTCAATTTACTATTTACAAATGGTTCATCTGTACTAGAAAAAATACTTTATGAAATCATTTAAATTGTTCGTCCGTATTAAGAATTTTTCAATCAAACAGCGCTTTCTGTACGGTTCCATCGGCATAGTTCTCATTTTTGTAATCCTTATTTTCCTTTTCAGTAAAAATGCCGGTGTATCAAATGACCTAGTCATTTCACCAACCCGAGGAGATTTTGAAGTAATTGTGACAACTACCGGCGAATTGCAGGCAAAAAGTTCAATTGAAATTAACGCGCCCGAGCAGGCACGGGCAGCCGGGATCTGGCAGATGAAAATTTCGAACTTGATTCCGGAGGGAACGGTTGTTAAGAAAGGCCAATTTGTGGCCGACTTGGATAAATCAGAAATCGCCAACAGATTAAAAGAGTCGGAACTCTCCGTTCAAAAATTAGACGCACAATACACACAAGCAAAGTTAGACAGCACACTAACGCTTTCTCAAGCTCGTGATGAACTGGTAAATATGCGTTATACTCTTGAAGAGAAAAAAATAGTTCTTGAACAATCGACCTACGAGGCACCTGCGGTAAAACGACAAGCGCAAATTGACTATGACCGGGCGGTCCGATCCATTTCACAATTGAAAAAGAATTACGTTACAAAAACCAAGCAGTCGATCGCGAAGATCCAGGCGGTTGAAGCCGATCTGCTCAAGGAAAAACAGCGGATGCAAATTATGGTGGAAACGATGAGCAAATTTTCGATCCTTGCTCCTGCTGATGGTATGGTCGTCTATGCCCGTGAGTGGAACGGGAAGAAAAAAATCGTCGGCGCAACAATATCTCCCTGGGAACCGACCGTTGCGACGCTTCCGGATTTGACCACAATGGAATCAATCACCTACATCAATGAAATTGATATTCAGAAGATCGCTGTCGGCCAAACAGTTGTCCTTCGATTAGACGCAGACCCAAATAAAAAACTAACGGGAATCATTACCCAGGCAGCCAATATCGGCGAACAACGCCCCAATTCCGATTCAAAGGTATTTGAGGTTCGCATCGAGATCAACGAACGTGACACAACGCTCCGTCCCTCCATGACAACGGCGAACGAAATTCTCGTCGCGAAAATCCCCCACGCATTGTCAATTCCGTTGGAATGTATCCATACAGAGGATTCAACAACATTTATTTATCTTAAACAATCGGGAGTGACAAAGCAGGAAGTAAAACTTGGCCGGCAAAATGACAATTCGACCATCGTCCTCCAGGGTCTCGGGGATCATGATGAGGTATATCTTTCTCCACCAAATGATGCGGCACAACTCTCTCTCCATCGGCTGAAAGATCCGTCGTGATCGATCTCTCTTCCAACACGATCTTGAAGCGACTACTGCCTACACAACAAATTGTAAGCAATATTCTTACCGCTTTTGAAGCTATAACCCGGAATAAGCTTCGATCGATTCTTACCTCGCTCGGTATCGTTTTTGGAGTTGCGTCAGTGATATCCATGCTTGCTATCGGACGCGGCGCACAACAGGAAATTCTCGATCAGATGAAATTATTGGGAACGAACAATATTATCATCACTCCGATCATAGAGCAGGAAGAAGGAAAAGCGGACACGCAAGATGAAAATCAAAAACAAAATGAAAAGAAAAAATTTACGCCGGGATTGACACTGCTCGACGGCGCAAGCATTTTGAACACCCTCCCCCACATTGAAAGCGTAAGTTCAGAAACAGTGATGGAAACGATGGCTGTTCGGGAGGGATTTAAACGTTCAACGAAACTGGTAGGTGTCGATTCAAGTTTTTTTACAAATTCGGGTTATGAAATTGACCGCGGCACTCTTTTTTCACCGATCCAGTCGGAGAAGGCACTTCCGGTTGCCGTTATCGGTCAGGCGATCAAGGTGAAGTTTTTTACGCGCGAAGATCCAATTGGAAAGCAAATAAAATGCGGAAAATTATGGCTGACGGTCGTCGGGGTGCTTAAGGAACGGAATATTTCAAAACAAAATATTCAACATCTCGGATTGCGGGATTACAATTTTGACATTTACTCCCCTATCAATACAATTCTTTTGCGATATAAAAACAGAGGACTTGTTACCCGCCGCGACATCCAGAATGCGTCGCGTGGAAATAACTCTGCCAATAATGATGAACAAAAAAAAGCCATCAATTACCATCAGATTGACCGCATCGTCGTGCGTGTCGATAACACGGCATATATTCATTCTCTTGCCGAAGTAATCAGCAGACAGCTGCAGCGACGGCATAACGGCATTGTTGATTTCTCAGTCACCGTGCCGGAAGAATTATTAAAACAAGAACAGCGAACCAAAGAAATATTCAATATCGTTTTGGGGGCAATTGCCTCAATTTCTCTTCTTGTCGGAGGAATCGGAATTATGAATATTATGCTTGCATCGGTAATGGAACGAACGAAGGAAATTGGCATCCGCAGATCTGTTGGTGCGACACGTACGGATATTGTCATGCAATTCCTTTCCGAAGCCACCACAATCAGTGTTACGGGAGGCATCATCGGTATTATTCTGGGATATATTATCAGCGTGATCATCGAGCACACCGCAGGTATCGTTACCATTATATCCGCAATCTCTGTCTTCATATCTTTCGCAATTTCAATTACCATCGGCATAACGTTCGGATTCTTTCCTGCTAAAAGGGCGGCGGATCAAGATGTTATCCAATCTTTACGCTATGAATAACATGATAAATCATTTGCATCGACCGATTCACAGAATGATAGAATATGTATTGTGCATATCATTTTTGACGGTGCCAGCGAAGACACAAACGCCTAACGACACTCTCCATTTAACTTTATTCGAGTGTATCAAGATGGGGCAAGAGAACGGACCTCTTGCAACAATGGCCCGATACGCCTACGAAAACAAAGGGCATCGATATAAATCGTTCTCGGCCGGATTCCTTCCGCAACTTTCGTTGTCCGGAAATGCCCCCCAATTCATTCGTACCATTAATTCTATTACACAGCCGGACGGCAGCAGTACATTTTTATTACAGCGACAGGCTGAATCCTCTGCCGCTCTGTCCCTGTCGCAGAAAATTCCATGGACAGGGACAGAATTTTCCATTTACTCCGGGATAAACCGCCTGGATAATCTTGAGACAAAAGGTTCTTTCTATCGCTCTACTCCTCTTTCTATCTCCATCCGCCAGCCATTATTTTCAATTAACACGATGGCCTGGGATCTAGAATCCGAGCAGCTCACTTACCAATCATCACATCGGGAATTCGTGGAAGCAATGGAGGATGCTGCAATTGACATTACCAATAAATTCTTTTCATTCTACATGGCATCAATGAATCTTCGTAATGCACAACTGAATCTTGAAGCGAACGATACTCTCTTTCAAATATCAAAAGGAAGATTTAACGTCGGGAAAATAGCCGAAAATGATCTGCTCCAAAGCGAACTCGCTTTCTTGAATGCCAAGACACAGTTTGAAAATGCTCAATTGGAATATGAACGGGTTTTACAGACATTAAAATTTTCTTTAGGAGTATCTGATCTCGCATCCATTACCGTCATTCCGACAGAAACCACGAAAGATATCAGCATTACGGTTGATGACGCACTTCAAAAAGCTTTGGACAATAGAAGCGATATCATTGATTATCAGTTGCAAAAACTATCAGCTGAAAGAAATGTGCGTCAAGCAGAATCCAACAGTTCATTTTCGATGCTCCTTTCGGCAAATATTGGATTGAATCAGAAAGCAAACACATTCGATCAGGCGTATCTTAATTTGTTAGACCAGCAACAATTCAGTGTTTCGGTTGAAATACCGTTGATAAACTGGGGTGCCGGAAGTCAATCGGTGGAAGCAGCAAAAGCGGAATTGTCCCGGATCGAAGCTTCAATTGTGTCTCAAAATTTTTCGATGCAACAGGAAGTTAAGTATCAAGTGCAGCGTTTCAAGCAACTTCAGTTCCAAGTGGCCGTAGCCGCAAAAGCAGACACTGTCGCCCGCCGCCGATATGAAGTAGCGCGGGAACGCTACGTTATCGGAAAAATCGACGTCCCAAACCTTTTCCTTGCTCAATCCGAAAAGGATGCAACATACCGTTCACGAATCCAAACGTTATGGGACTATTGGATCACGTACTATCGAATCCGCCGGTTGACACTCTACGATTTTTCAACAAATCACATCATTCTGACATTTGAAAAAGAGTGAGTGAGAAAGATCATTATTTCTGATCTTTTCAGCTGTAATTTAACCTCTTGACATCGGTTGTGTACTTTTCTACATTTGCAGTACACTATCTCACACTGTTTGGAAGGGAACCGCATGACAACCGCCAAGGATATTCTTAACTCGAAAAAAAGCGACATAGTAAGTATTGCGGATGAATTAACCGTGTATGATGCGGTAACAACTCTTGCAAAATTCAAGATTGGGTTTTTAATTGTAACGGATTCGGCAGGGAATTTTGCAGGAGTTCTTTCTGAAAGAGATGTAGTGCAAAAATGCATCAATTTCAGAAAGCTGCCCGAGCAGGTAAAAATAAAAGATATTATGACGGGAAAAGAAAGGGTTATTTCGGGCTCGGAGGACGACCACGTGGAATCAATCATGAATACGATGACCGAAAAAAAAATACGACATCTTCCAGTCTTTAAAGGCGATCAATTGAAAGGCATTATTTCCATCGGCGATGTGATAAAAATATTATTGCACGAAAAGGACAACGAGATCAAAACACTGGCAAGCTATGTCTCCGGAAATTATCCCGGATAACATTCAATCACAACAATCAATCTCGGTTTGAGGCTGTGCCGTTTGCTGATGCTGAACGTGCTGTACTTTTGGACTCAGCATCGGAATACCGAGATTCATCCCGCGCAGAATCAAAATCAGTGCCACCACAACACTAAATACCGGGACGGCTTTTCTCACTGCCGATCTATATTTCAAGGACAACAATTTCCCTGCCAGTGATACTCCCAGCAACGCAGGAACAGTGCCAAGCCCAAAGACTGTCATGAATAGAGCACTTCTTCCCACCTCTCCTACCGCCGTTGCTCCAATCAATGCAGTGTACACAAGACCGCAAGGAAGCAATCCATTTAGAAACCCCATCGAAAAAAGTGCGGTCATCTCCCTTTTCTGGAACAGGGTGTGAAATTTATTTTTGACAAGAAGATACACCGACGTGAGAGGAGAATACTTTTGAAGCCGTGTTTTTAGACCGAAGGGTACGACCACAGTCAGCAGTATTGAGATTCCCAGTATAACGGAGACGTTCTGCTGCATTCCGGCAATCGACAATGTCGTCCCGAATAATCCGAGAACTGATCCCATTATTGCATAGGCAGACAGTCTGCCGGCATGATACAGCATCCGTTCGATGATATAGTTCCATCGATTTGTTGAATTGCTTGGAATCGCAAGAACCAGCGGTCCGCACATTCCGATACAATGCATGCTTCCGAGTATACCAAGTGAAAGAGCGGCTATCAGATCCATGGATAAAATCAATTTTTTCTTGAAAAGCCTATTGAATAATTATCGGTTGCTCGTGATAATATTTTTTTTCCACAGCATTCCACGATATCTGTACCTTCCACATTCCTTTCGGAATATGTTCAATGGAAATATGCTGCGTATAGCTTGAATCAACAACAATCTTCGTTGAAAAATCGCTTTTTTTGTCCGACGGACGAAAAAATACTACCGCCCCCCAAATAGCCTGTGAGGCAGCGATTTTAGGAAAATGAACATCCACCGAAACCGATGAAAACGAAAGGACTATTTTCGTTCGTAATGAATCGCTCTCTTTCAAAGCATCAATGTGCTCCTGATATTTCAATTCTTTTGCGTAGTAATCATCCGAGACCAGATCAACAGATGATGACATAGCGATGTATACAACAGCAAGGATACACATACCAAATATCACGAAACTGATGACAATTCCGATCCCCCACATCGATTTTTTTTTCATTTCATTCCCTCCTTTTCGACCGGACCCAGGAATGACGTTTGAATACGATGAATTTGTCTGCCATTCTCAAATACACCGATTTCTATCGGTGTATTCATTCTTGTTATGGAACGCTTATCCATAATGACAAATGCTTTGGCCTGCATTCCATCCTGCGGTGCCATTGATAAATTGTCGGCAAGAATCTTCAACTCACCATTTCCGCTGACCAGTTTCAGGTCCACACTTCTCGTTTCGAACGTTTTATTGAGCAATTTAATGTCGTACAAATTACTTACCCGGCCATTCGGCTGTTCTTGATAGAACATTCCCGGGGTCCGTAAAATAGTAATATCTATTTCCGACCTGGTGATAAGAAAATATACGAGAAGTGAAACCAATAATACCTGCACTGCAGTATACCCGATCACTCTCGATGTAAATATCTTCCTTGTTTGTGTCTTGATTCCATTAATCGAATCATACCGGATCAAGCCTCTCGGTTTGCGGATCTTATCCATGACAGTATCACACGCATCGATGCAGGCGGTACAATTGACACATTCTAACTGTGTCCCATGCCGAATATCGATGCCGGTA
>Ga0172379_10003463_pt1 | contig 25108 bp, 30 predicted proteins | sample GrowelOW334metaG_FD_119756 | JGI IMG/M metagenome (GOLD analysis project Ga0172379, IMG submission 119756) | Groundwater microbial communities from an aquifer near a municipal landfill in Southern Ontario, Canada - Groundwater well OW334 metaG | ecosystem: Environmental > Aquatic > Deep...
CCACACAAGCACAAAACCCACAAATACGATGTACAGGGTGACTGTTTTTTAACATAATCCACTGTATGCATAGTGCTTGCGCCCGTGAGTGCGATCCTCACAAGCTTGGGGTAACTGATATTCCCTAAAGCAGAATAAGATCGAAACTGTCCGCTCAGATGGGAGCGTCTTCCGAATTGGAGGAAACGGTTCGAATCCGTGGGATAGGGATGTGGTAGAAGAATTATTATGCAGATAAGTCTGCAAGGAGAAAATTGAAAGACATTGGGTATTTTTGCATTGGATTGGACAATGCAAAAAATCAATTAAACGTAGGTCAAATTCTTAGGGCAGCTAGCTGTTATGGGGCTGCTATGGTAGCCGTCAGCGGAAAGCGGTATCACCGTAATTCCGCGGACACGACGGCCGCCGAACATAATATCCCACTCATTGTGGGATTAGAGAATTTGCACCTTGTCATTCCGTTCGACTGTGTTCCAGTCGCAGTCGAACTTATCGAAACGGCAATTCCGTTGCCGCAGTATGTGCATCCCCGCCGGGCGTTTTACGTCTTTGGCGCCGAAGATCATACTCTTGGTGAAAGAGTACTATCCTGGTGTCGGGACGTAGTTTATATCCCGACGCGGGCATGCATGAATCTGGCCGCGTGCGTCAATGTGGTCTTGTATGACCGCTTGGCGAAAGCGGAAGATTCGCGACAACGGGATGTGAACGAATTTTGAGACCGGAACGACCTGTCCGGAAGTGCCGGTCTCCAAAAATCCCCTGCTTGGGGAAATGTTCCGACGAAGTTAAGTAAGGATGAGAGAACTCTCCTTCGCTGAAGCTTCGGCGGACGAAGAAAGCCGGGTTTGATAATGAACCTGAATCAAATGATTAAATCATTATCTGTCTTGAAAAAGAAAAAGGGAAAGTAATACATGGATAGGTTCTTGTACCTGTCCACATCAATCTTGTTGATGTCTTTACTTTCCCTTAGTTCCCTGTTCGCAGAGGGGGTCTGCGGACAGAGAATTATGAATTAAGAATAAAGAATTAGGAATAAAGAATTTTGAATTATGAATTATGAATTATGAATGAAGGAATTATGGGGAAAGGGGAGGCAAATCCAGATGGGTTTCGATGCAGGTGACGCGTTTATCAAGAGAGATGGTTTTCGGTTCTAAATACTCAACGAGTTGGTTGATAGCAGATTTCAAATAGGCAATATTCTGTTTAGTTGATTTATTCTTTAACTCTTTTTTGATTGTCGCAATGTCTTGTTTGGAAGCTTTGCTCTTTAAGTCTTGTTTTATGGGCTCCAACTCATGTTGAAGCTGATCTTGAACAATTTGGCCGATATCTTTGAGATCATGTTTGGTTAACATCGCATTTAACAATAGCAAGTGAAAAGAGGAGAGTCAACGAAACGAAAATAGAATTTTGAATTATGAATTAAGAATTTGGAATGAAGAATTCGGGGTAGAAAGCGGTTTGGGAGAGTAGGAAGTCAAACTTCCGACAAACCTCTGTTTCCTGGTTATCCAGGACAGGGGATAACCAATGGGGACAGACACTCACAAACCGCTTTCTGCCCAAGAACACACAAAACGCATCTGAGGATCACCGCGATCCGAGGGTGCGTTTTTTTGTGGGAAAAATCAGGAGATTGAGATTGTTTTATTTTTCTTAAGCTGACCAAGAGCTGTAAGCGGTGAAGCATTTTTCAGTTCTTCCGGAGTATATCCATAGACATGGAGATCATAGGGAAATCCTACGCTGGCGCGGTAAAGGATTCGGGACCGTTCGTCCGGGTCTACGTTAATAAAGTCATCAGAAAGCACGATGATGTCTACATCGCTAGCGTCTTGTGCGCGTCCTTCAGCGAAGGAACCATACAAAAGAGCGTCCGTAATCCGGATGTGCTTTGAAACATTTTTCAAATATTTTTTTACTTCTGGTTTAATTGTTTGGATATCCATAGGTAAATTTCCTTTGTTTTGTCGAATGTCGGTTGAATTTTTTCTTTGGTTGTGTAGGCATATTGTTGAAAATCCGGATATCTTACACGCCAGAAGTGACGAGTAATTTCTGCAAGATCTTCGAACCATAGTTCAGGAAAGGCTAGTGTTGATTGACGTGCAAGTGCGTCGAGATTATGAATTTTTGATGGAGGATTTTGAGTAAATTCAGTAATTGCCGCTTTTAATATCATCTCAAGCGCCTGATGACAACAATAGACGGTCATTGAATAACGTGATCCTTCATACAGATACTGAGCATTGTCAAAATGTTCTTTAGCTAAAGAAAGCCATATGAACGCTTCCTGTTTCATGGGTAATAGTATATCACGTAGAGTTCATTGTAAAAACTATTTGAGTTAAATTTGATCGAAAAGATTTTTGATTACTAATTAAACATATATAACGATCATTTTTGTGTTTTGATTGACTTATAGTGTAGATTTGTGGTACGATAGAATATGGTTGCATACGATTTACAACCATCGAAAAATAGCTTATATTTGAACTCGGCTCCGGCCGGGTTTTTTTATGCAAAAAATACGAAGGCGGATAATGCTTTAAACTTAATACGTTATACGTTATACGTTATACGTTATACGTTATACGTTATACGTTATACTTAATGCCAATTTATGACCATCTGTATCTGCGGAAGTTTCAAATTTTATAAGGATATGGAGAAAGCAGCCGAGATTCTTCGTCAGGCAGGATTTACCGTGATCGTGCCCCAGCCGTCCCATATCCGCCACGGACATAAACCTGAGGAATTGAAGTCGAACAAATACGATCAGGCGACACTCGCCAAGTGGGAAGGGGAGGGAGCTTTCACCCATCTTTCCAATATCCGGAAAAGCGACATCGTTTACATTTTTAATAAAGGATCGTATCTGGGTCCTGCGGTGACGGTCGAGATCGGATATTCCCTGGCTCTTAATAAACCGATATTTTCCCGGGCAAAGGTGGAGGATATTACGGTTACGAATTTTATCAAGGCCATCGTAAGTCCGAAGGATCTGATAAAATACATTAAGAAAACATAATTTTCAATTTTAATTCAAGTCTAAATTTATAATTAAAAAATTGATTTAAAATTTAAAATTGGTAATTTGAAATTAATCTAATCTATGCCAATCCGATTCCATCCCTACGGAGAAATGACCGAACTGCATGTCCACATAGGATCCGCTGTCGATCCTCCGATCATGTGGGAAATTGCTCAGGATCAAGGTATCAAACTTCCGACGAAACATTACTGGGAATTCGAAAAACTGATTACGATTACGGGAATTACTTCGTTTAAAAATTACCTGAGTCTGTTCCATTGGACAGAGTTGATTCAGTCCTCTCCTGAAGCTTTGGAACGCTGCGTGTATTCGATTGCATCGGGGGCTTACCGGAAAAACAATATTACGACTTTGGAACTCCGGTTTAATCCCATGAAACGGAATCGGGGAGGAGAACGGGATCTGGATCATATCATTCTTTCCGCAGTCCACAGTATGCAGCGGGCAATGCTTGCTTATCCGATCCGCCTCGGGTTTATCTTTTGTCTGGACAGGACATTTTCTCCGAGTCTGAATGCCATCATTGCGCAGAAAGCCATCAAATACGCCAAGCTCGGAGTTGTGGGAATTGATCTGGCCGGGCCGCATCATAAGGACTTTGATCTGAAATCCCTCATCGAACCGGTAGCCGCGTGTAAGAAAGCGGGTCTGGGAGTGACGATCCATTCCGGGGAAGTTACCGATGCCGATGAAGTGATGCAGGTGATCGAATATCTGCAGCCGAACAGAATCGGCCACGGGATCAAAGCCGTGAAGAAGCCGGAGGTGTTGCAGGAATTGGCAAGGCAGAAGATTGTCCTTGAGATCTGTCCGACATCCAACCTCCTGAGCAGTATCGTGAGGCGCATCGAAGATTTTCGGCACATATTCTCGGAACTGAAGAAGTATCAGGTGCCGTTTACGATCAACACGGACAATCCCGAAATCCTCCAGACAAATCTCGTCAACGAATACAACCTGTTGTTTAATAACCGGATTCTGACAAACGAAGAACTCTTGCAGGCGTCGGAAACCGCACGGCAGGCAAGTTTTATTCACGGGTCGTTTGTGTAATTTGTTTTGCGTTTTAAATTTTCATATAGGAGGTTTTTTATGAGTCCTAAATTTCTTGATCAGACGGGTTTAACCTTTGACGATGTGCTTCTCGTACCGGGTTATGCGGATTTCAAACGGGATGAAACGGATATTTCCGTAAAACTCTCGGACAAAATTACTCTTGCGATTCCTCTTCTGTCCGCTCCTATGGATACCGTTACCAATGCGGCGATGGCGATAAAATTGGGACTTTTGGGAGGACTTGGGATCATTCACCGTAACATGCCGGTTGATACCCAGAGTGAGGAAGTAAGAATAGCAAAAAAAGATACCAAGTTGGTTGGTGCGGCAGTCGGAGTCGGCAAGGACCTTTCCGAACGTATCGACGAACTCGTGAAAGTCGGGGTAGATGCGGTAGTGGTAGACAGTGCGCATGGATACAGTAAATACGTTATCGAAGCGACAAAATACGTGAAGGAACATCATAAACATTTGTTCGTGATTGCCGGAAATGTCGCAACGAAAGAGGGAGCTGAAGCGCTAATCGAAGCCGGCGCCTCCTGTATCCGCGTCGGGATGGGACCCGGAGCGATTTGCACCACACGGATTATTTCCGGAATGGGAGTTCCGCAATTGAGTGCTGTAATGGATGTTGTCCAGGTTTCAAAAACCCGGGGAATATCAATGATTGCTGACGGAGGAATAAGGTATTCAGGTGATGTCGTGAAAGCGATGGCTGCCGGAGCTGATCTCGTGATGATCGGGTCGCTATTCGCCGGAACGCTTGAAGCGCCGGGAGAAATGATTGAGAAAGACGGGAAGAAATATAAATCGTTTCGGGGGATGGGTTCGATATCCGCGATGAAAGAGGGAAGCGCGGCCCGATACGGACAGGAATATCGGAAAGGTCAGGAACGGAAATTGATTCCCGAAGGGATAGCCAGTTGGGTTCCTTATCGGGGAACGATGGAAGACGTCGTCACCCAGCTTGTCGGAGGACTTCGAACCGGGATGTATTATACGGGATGCCGGACGATAGCGGATCTCCAAACCAAAACACAATTTTTACGGATTACTCAGGCGTCCTTAGCGGAAAGTTTTCCGCACGACGTTATCATGAAATGAATTATCCAATTTAAAATGATTGGTTTATTGGGTTATTAAAAATTGGGTTATTAGTTGATTCATATATGATCCTTATCGTCGATTTCGGTTCTCAGACGTGCCACCTTATCGGCCGCAGAATTCGGGAAATGGGGATTCCCGTTGAAATCGTGCTGCCCGATAAAGCACTCGAAAGCGTAAAGAAGTTCCGTCCCAAGGGGATTATCCTGTCCGGTGGTCCGGCATCCGTGTACGGAAAAGGAGCTGTCCTCGTGGATAAGGAATTATTTGCAGTCGGAATTCCCGTACTCGGAATTTGCTACGGTCTTCAGATTGCTGCGTACCTCCTCGGCGGAGACGTCAAACCGGGAAAGAAGAAAGAATACGGTCCTACGGAGTTTGAATTATTTACGAAACACCCGTTATTCGAAGGAGTACCCACGCATTCGATTGTGTGGATGAGTCACTTCGATGAAGTGGGGAAGCCTCCGAAAGGCGGTATCGTGATCGGATCCACTCCGACAGTCCGGGTAACCGCTTTTGTCGATGATGCCCGCAAACTCTACGGTGTGCAGTTTCATCCGGAAGTCCACCATACCCAATACGGCAGCACGATTCTCACCAATTTTGTTACGAAGATCTGTATGGAGGCAACGTCTCAGCATACGTATGATGTCGACGGGATTGTCAAACGAATTCGGGATCGGGTAGGAAACAGGAATGCTGTCTGTGCACTATCCGGAGGAATCGATTCGGCAGTAGCTGCGGTACTTACCCATCGGGCAATTGGGGATCAGCTGATTTGTCTCTATGTCGATACGGGAATGATGCGAAAAGGCGAGACAGAACAGATTGAAGAAATGTTCCGCAAAAACTTTAAATTAAATCTTAGAACAATTCACGCGGAAGACGAATTTCTGAAAGCTTTGAAAGGAATTATCGAACCGGAGAAGAAAAGAAAGGTGATCGGGGAGATGTTTATACGGGTGTTTGAAAGGGAAGCGCTGAAAACCAAAGCGGCTGTGTTGGTGCAAGGAACCATCTATCCGGACGTTATAGAAAGCAAAGGTACCAAGCACGCTGATACAATTAAAACCCATCATAATGTAGGCGGAATTCCTTCACATCATTCCTTTGAAATTATTGAGCCGCTTCGTGAGTTTTACAAGGACGAAGTGCGGACGATTGCCAAGGAGCTCGGGTTTCCTCATGCAATTGTGCGCCGCCATGTATTTCCCGGACCCGGTCTTGCGGTACGGCTGATCGGGGAGGTGACGAAAGAGAAATTGGACATTCTCCGTAAAGCTGACGCGATTGTCGTAGAGGAGATCAAGAAGGCCGGATTATATGACGAAATTTGGATGGCGTTTGCCGTATTCACCGGAATCAAAACTACCGGGGTAGCGGGAGACGAACGGAAATACGGGGAGACGATTGCGATTCGTGTGATTGAGTCGAAGGACACGATGACAGCTGATTGGGTCCGGTTACCCTATGAGGTACTTGCCAAAATTTCCAACCGGATCGTGACCGAAGTTTATGAAGTCGTCCGGGTGGTCTACGATATTACGACCAAACCGCCGGCAACGATGGAATGGGAATAGATAGAGGAATAACCCAATAACCCAATAAACGAATAACCCAATAACCCAATGAAAAACAGGTTTAAATATTTTTATATTTTACACTAAGTCATTAATTAGGAATTGGATTATTGGCTTATTAAATAACGACTTATGCCGTCTGCCCAGGAAAATAATAACGGTTATATTGATCCATCTTCCAACGCCATAACCGCGGGAGGATTTCCGTTTAAAACAATCCTGTTATCGATCCTGCTGGTCATCTTATTGATAGGAGTTATCGTGGTAGCGGGAATGTATTATGTCAAAATCAAGCGCCAGGATGCGGTAAATCCAAATCCGGTCCCCACAATTTCTCCGGGAACCGTTGCCTATACCATTCCCACAGTTGTTGTCTCCGTACCTGCGGCTGCAACACTGTCTGCCGAGCGTTTTCAAGGGAAAGATGCGCCGGCTGTTGCATCCGAAAGCGCCATCGGGAGATTGTCATTCATCCGGGACGGAGATATCTATAATACTGATCTAGCAACAACGTCTGCTCTTGTAAGAAATTCAACTCCGGCCGGAGAGTTTCTCCGATGGTCTCCGGAAGGAAACTTGCTGGCATGGATTCCAAAAAGCACTGAGGGGACTCCGTCGGCTCTGACCGTTTATGACAGGGTTAAGCGCCAATTCCTGGCGTCATCGGTTCCTAACGGAGAACTTTATGATTATGCGTGGTCCCCGGATGAGAAAAAAATAGTTATTGCCCATCGTCAGGATGGCAATCAGTTATCCATCGTTACAGCCGAAGCGTCTTCGTCTACGCCCCTTGTCCGGTCGGAAACGCCGATACGCCAGGTTTATTGGTTTTCAGACGGATTAATTCTTTACCGCAGTGGGGAAGGACTTATGACCATTCGTCAAAACAGCTCTCCAGCTTCTGTTCTTTTTTCAGATCCCGGCGTCTCCTATTTTTCCGTTTCTCCTGATCAGTCTAAAATTCTTTATCGGGTAACCACCGGAACTGAGTATAAGTGGTTTATTATTCAGCCTTCGGGATCAGAAAAAACAGAACTTGCCCCGGTGCCGAAAAACGTAACTATGGATGCGGTGAATCTTCCGGCGACCCAACTTTCCAAAGGATTTGACGGAAAAGCCGTCTGGTTTCCCTCATCGGATAAACTGCTCATCGGGTATAAATATCTCTCCGGCTTTTCCATTGTCGGAGTTTATGACATGAAAGCCCAGTCTTTTGCCGCGGTCGCGCCCTTCTATCTGTCGAATGACGATATCATGGTGGATTCTTTGAGACTGCTAGGCACTCGCGTGAATACGAGCGGCGGAACACCCAGTTGGCAAATTGTATTGTATACCATGGAGGAGGGGCATTTATTGAGTACGGCAGCGGTGATTCCAAACGCGTCATCTCCGGCGTTTTACGGAAAACAATAATCCTTAGTTGGTTTAAGGAACCTTGGTATAAATTCCCAGCTTAAACACATAATCAATCAGCTGTACGATCCAGTAGGAGAGAACGATGACGACGATACCGATGATAGCACTCGTGATCTTGTTTTTCCCCATTTCCGCCTTCTTCGGATCTCCGAATGACGTGATATAGTCAAAACCTCCCCAGATAAGCATAGCCAGAAGAATGGCTCCGGCTGCCGGAAAGATGATTCCGAGGGCATTGGATAGGACGTCACTTAGCGTATTAAACTGAGGTTTGCCCGATAAATTGAGCGGGCCTTTGATTACGGCTCCTCCCGGAAGTTGGATTTCCTGAGCTAAATAGGTCATATTAATAACATTATAGCAAAGTATTTATCGGTTACGGTAAATGTCATGAGTACCGACTGAGTGAAACCATACGGTTTGTTGAGCAAATTCAAAAACAATTCGGTACTGATAGTCAATGGAAAAGGACCAATATAAATTTAATTTTCCAGTAAGTTTGTGCGTATTTAATCGGGGATCATACGGGTTTTTTCTGAATTGCTGCTCTCTTTTTTCTGCTTCTTTTTTTACCGATAATGGTAGTTTTCGATACTCTCGTTCGAATTTACTGGAGTAATAGATGATCATGCCCTTACCTTAGTTGTTTAAGGGATTTTAAAATCTTTCCTTTTCCTAACTGAAGTTCTTTTCTGCTTTTATCCAACTCATCCACAAAAGTTCCTTCCATCCATAACCGGAGAAGGTGTCGGAAAAATTCGCTTTTTGTTGCAAATTTCCCCGTTTCAATTGTTTTTTCTACCATAAGATTTAATTCTTCAGGTAAAGAGATATTGATGATACTGCGCATAAGTATTGTCTATTGTAATAATTTGTAATATTTCTTGTTACAGTATACTACTGTTGTTTTCTGGACACAAGTTTTTAAGTGAAACCCGGTAAGCCCAGGATGTTGACTCCGATTATCCGGAGAAGGAAGACGGAAAATATGATAAGAATGAGACCCGAAAGGGCGGACATGATGATTTCTTTGGCTTGGGTGAGCTGTTCGGGATTGCCGCTTGACGTGAGGATTAGGAAACAGCCGTAGAGAAAGAACAGAAATGACGTGACTCCGGCTAACCCTATACCGATTTTGAAGACATAGTTGTTAATCAGATCTGACCAGTCTGTAGATAAACATCCGAGTGCCGTCCACACACCGGCCTTATTTACACAAGTCATGCAGTCGCTTCCTTCTACTTCTTGACCGTTGCCGATTCTTACACAGAGCGGTTCAAGGTTTGCTATTTCTTTGATTTCTTCTGGAGGAATAATGCCAGCATTCGGACAGCTGGGGCAATAGTCACATAAATTCTTAGTATCTGTGCAGTTATATGTTGGTCCTAGTACTGGATCTATTTTAATACATGTTGTTTTACATTGAGGGGGGACATAGACAGAATCTTGTTGAGTTATTACTTCAAAACTCTGGGATTTAATTTCGGAAGAAGTAGGTATGCGTTTTAAAGAAATAGTGTAACTGCCTTTATTTAGAGGATTTAATTGAATAGTTGTTGAATCAGTACTATTAGGATCAATACCAAATATAGGTAGTCCAGAAGATGTATTGTTTTTCCAGTTTCCACTAATTGTTTTAACTGTTGCATCAGGAACGCTAATAATTTTTTCATTTGTTCCGTTTGATTCGGATAGAGATACGGTTACTACTTGAGTTGTCCCCCACGTTTTTGGTATTTTGATATCCGAGATTGTAATAGTCCATGTTGAGTCTATATCTCGTTTACCATTGTCTGATTTGATTATGATTTTTGCATCAGGCTGTTCTTCAGTAATTGTGTAGGTTGCTTGACAGAGTAGACTATCAGAATCATTTTCTCTGTAGACAATTTGTACGATATGATCCCCTGAATTAAATCTTTCATTATTACATGGTCTTGTAGGTTCCCATGAGTATGGAACGCTTATATGATTTTTCTGAATCAGTTGATCTAAATTACCCTTTTGGACGAGTTTATATTGATGCCACCCATCCCATGAAGTTAGTTCGTCGCCTAAGTCCTGACAAAGTAAGGTTTCTTTCTTAGGAAATTTTAGAAAAATTTCACCATTAATGAAGTTTGATTTTTCTTTTTGAAGTATTTCTAATTGTGACTTTATGTCATTAAAATTCATTGTGAAACTTGCTGCCCCTGCCATAATAGTAGCCGGATCAGTACTGAAACCACAGGTTGGTAAGGCGAATATTTTTGAGGGAGAAGAACCTGCAATTATTAGTGTGAATATAAGCGTGATTACTGAAATGATAAATTTATGGAGAAGGCCGATAACAAAATGTTGACTAGTTTTCATATAGTATAACGGTTTATGTAATTCCCGGTATCCTTAATATATCAAATCCGACGACACGAAGCAGGAACACGGAAAATATAATCAGAAGGAGTCCGAAGATGGAGGAAGTAATGAGATCTTTGCCGGTTTGGATCCGGACAGGATTCCCGCTTGAAGTCATGACGATAAAGATTCCGATGAGCATGGAAATGAAGGCGACGCCTCCCGCGATGCCCATAATTATGGACAAAATGGACTGGACAAACGGTCCTCCGGTTGGATCGGTCGACAGGCATCCGAGAACCGTATAATACATTCCCTGTTTGGGATAGGGAGAACCGGCAGGAGTTGGAGTCGTGTAGAGACACCGGTTACAGGACTCCCAGTTTCCGGGTTTATTGGGATTACTCGTCGGATTCGGGGGACACCAGCCGCAGAGGTCGCACGCCATTCCGGCGATGGTAGGATTTGGCGTTACGTCCGCGGCTTTTACGGACTGTTTGGACGGGATAAGAAAAAGAATTGACAGGATAAAACCAATAAGGGGAATGATAATTCTTTTGGGCATTAAGCCTAGTGTAACAAAATATACTGAAAAAACTCAAATTGAAATAAGTTTTTCCTGCATATACACCTCTAATCCGCTTCCGACTTTTGTCGGGACCGGAGTAAGACGGGTATAGAACTTAAATTCAAGCAAATTGCGATTTTTTCTATCACCCAATAGACGGTATAATAGGAAGGCAGTGAATTACCAATTACCAATTACCAATTTTAAATTTAAAATTAACTGGAAGATTATAGCCGGACTGTTAAGCTTCGTATGTATTATTCTCCTTTCTGTCCGGCTGATTCCGTCCGTGCATGCGGATGAACTTGAAGATATTGCAAAGCAGCTAGGAGACCTCCGGAAAGCTCTCGATATGTCCATAAGTGCTACAACTCCCCTTGAGAAAGATTTGAACAAACTTACCACCACGTTAAATGAGATTCGAAAGCGTATTACGGGAATCGAAGCAGAGGTGAAGACAAAAGAGCAGGAGGTTGTGGAAGGGGAGGAACTTTTGGGAGTCGCTCAGGATTTGTTGGGGCAAAAAGTCCGCCAATATTATAAGACGCATGAAGAATACGGTGCGCTTGGAATCTCATTTATCCTCCAGCAAAACCTTGCGGACGCGATACGTCTACTCGGTTATCAGAAAAAAGTAGTGCAGAATGACCGCGATACCATCGTGAAAGTCGTTATGTATATCAAAGATCTGGAACAGAAAAAGAAAGATCTGGAGGACGAGAAAGTCCGTTTGGCCGCGGTTAAAGAGGAAACCGACAAACAGGCGGCGTTCCTCGAAAAAGAAATTACAGGAGCCAAACAATACCAGCAAGCTCTTACCAGTAAAATTGCGCAGTTATCCGACCGTCAGCAACAACTCATCGCTCAAAAACTTGCGAGTTTGAATCTCCCTACGTCTCTCGGAGCGGGTCCTTTGTATTGTACAGACGACCGCAGTTTGGATCCGGGATTCCGTCCGGCGTTTGCTTTTTTCACATACGGCATTCCCCATCGTGTGGGTTTAAATCAATACGGAGCCTATGGGCGCGCCAAAGCAGGTCAGAACTACAAAGATATTCTCCGGGCTTATTTTGACGGAATTTCCTTTGAAAAGAGGGATAAAAATATGAAGATTAAGGTTCAGGGGTACGGGGAAAAAGAGCTGGATGATTATTTATTGGGTATCTATGAAATGCCGGGGGATTGGCCGATCGAAGCCTTGAAAGCTCAGGTTGTGGCAGCACGGTCGTATGCGCTTGCCTATACCAACAATGGAGCAAACGAAATTTGTACGACCCAGTCATGCCAAGTCTACAAAGGCGGTAATAAAGGAGGGGATTGGGAGCGGGCGGTCCGGGAAACCGAAGGAGAAGTGATGATGAACAGCGGCCAGGTGATTAAGGCATGGTTTGCGTCGACGTTCGGAGGATACAGTTTTACGTCTTCCGATGTATGGGGAAGCGGTACGGCGTGGACGAAACGAATGAGGGATACGAACGGCGACGTAAACAGTTTTTCTGATCTGGTCGGCAAAGCGTACGATCGGGATTCGCCCTGTTTTTATGCAGCCCAGGGTTTCCGGAGCGAATATGCCAAATCCGCGTGGTTGAAAAGCGAGGAGGTTGCTGATATCGCAAATGTTCTTCTCCTTGCAAAAAAAGATTCATCTACGCAAGAACATTTAGCTCAGACGGATAAGCCGAATCCTGACGGACAGGAAACCTGGGGAATGGATAAGGTCCGGCAGGAATTGAAAAATAGGGGAATCAGTCCGTACTCGTCTGTTTCTTCTGTGAGTATCGATTGGGACAAGGGAAGCGGAAAAACAAATTCAATTGAGATTTCCGGAGACGGAGGGACGAACCGTTTTGACGGGACCGAATTCCGGAATTTCTTTAATTTGCGGGCCCCTGCAAACATCCAAATCGTCGGACCGTTGTATAATGTAGAAAAGAAATAACAAATAAACCGATTAACCAATGACCCAATAATCCAATTTCTAATTAACCAATCATAAGGAATCATTTATATTGGATAATTAGTTGATTGGGTTATTGGATTATTAGATTATTTTTACCTATGCCGGATATCTTTGTCTCGCCTCCCACACCCGCTGCCGCGGTTTCTGATACGAAGAAACCTTCGGCGGCTGCGTCTTCGGTTTCCACCTCTTTACCGATTGGGCACCATCCGTTCGGACACATGTTCGGAACCTTTCATTCAATGCCCCGGGGACTCCGATTTGAGTCGCAGCAGGAAGACGAAACCATTATTCTGTTTCTCCGCCAGCATTGGATTACGAATCTTCCCTGGATACTTGCAAGCATCCTTCTTGTTATTGTTCCTACGTTTTTATTTCCTCTTTTGACGACGTTCCAGATTCTTCCTGACTGGACTCCTTCGGGATTTATCACTGTCATTGTTTTCGGATGGTATCTCGCATCATTCAGCTATATATTTGTAAATTTTATTTTATGGTATTTTACCGTCGGGATTGTAACCAACGAACGGGTAATAGATATTGAATTCGTAAATATCCTCAACAAAAAAACATCCGAGACAAGAATTACGAAAATTGAAGATGTGACAGAACGTACGGCAGGATTTATCCGGGGAGTGTTTGATTATGGGGATGTATATGTACAGACTGCGGCAACAGCGACAGAATTCCATTTTTTAGCGGTGCCCCATCCGGTAGAAGTCGTAAAAGTTATAAATCAATTAATGGAAAATGTTGAAGATAGGGGAGGAGTTTAATGCCTACGGTGATACCCGGATCATTCGAACAAACACTTTTAGGTTTAACCAAAGGTGCGCTGTTGCTTCTTTTTTTCCTTCATTTGCTGTTTTCGATTATCCTGGTACGTCAGACGAAAACGATGACGGAAGTAATAGAAGCGCGTATTTCTCCGGTCATATTTCTTGTATCGATTGTTCATTTGATAGCGTCGGGCGCCGTATTCCTCGGGACTCTCTTGTTTTTTTAGATAATTTTTGGCATGGTTAATCTTATGATGTACCGATTAAACGCGACACCTCTTCTGGCTTCTGCCGATGGACATCATTGGGCAGGATTTTGGAGTGACCCGAACCGCTTTGTGTTTATAGAACTTCTTTCCGGCGATCCCGGCATGGTTGTAGATCAGGGGGATGCGATCTTGCACGGAGTCGTAGAAGAATTAAAAAAATCCCAAGCTACCCGGTTGGAATTAAACGAAGCAATCGGGAAATTGAAACGAAATCCCCATGTGCGCTGTGCGGTACTTGGTTTACTGGAAGGTACCAATCTTATTCTTGCCGGTTCCGGAAGGAGTCTCGTGCAGTTGTTCAGGAAAGGAAAGTTCGGGACTATTCTTCGCGATGACGGGTTTTCAGACGGGCAGATACAAAGTGATGACAAACTTATTATTCCCGGTTTTCTTTTCCGTGAAGCATTTGATCCCGAGAAAATTCGATCCATTATCACTCAGGACAATCCGGTAAAAGCGCTCGAAGAAGCACGCATGGATTTGATGAAAAATGAAGCGATGAAAGGAACCGGTTGTGTGGTGGTTACGGTTTCAGAACAGGAAGAAATTCCTCCGGAAGCCCTTCCAGAGGTCCCTTCGGTTCCGGAACCTTTGGTTGAGACGAAGGAAGAGAAAAAACCGGTTGAGCCGGAAGTCGAGCCCTTACTTGAGCCCAAACCGTCAACGGTTCGAGTAAACCGTCCCATCGGGGAGAGACTGCGGTCTTTGGCCAGGTTGCTGAAAGACAAAGTAACGGTTCATGACGAAGCGGTTGGGATAAGTCCCGAAAAAGCCCGTTCGAAGAAACGGCTATTTATCCTTGCTCTGGTTATTACTGTTCTTCTGGTGGGAAGCGTTTTTTTTAATTTCACCAAGAACCGAAGCGCCAAACGGATGCAAATTCTCAACCAGGCGTTGGAACTGACGTCCCAGCAATACGACGAATCCGTAAGTCTGACGGATATTAACCCCGTTCGCGCGCGAGAACTCCTGTCTTCAGCGAAACTCAATCTGGCGCCTCTGATCAAAGATTTCCCCAAAGATTCCGAGGAGTATAAAACAGTGAATGATTGGTTGGGAAAAATATCATCCCAGGAGGCGGTTGCGTATAAAATCTATAAATTAACCGCAGTTCCGTTATTTTTTGATCTCTCATTCATCAAAACGAATGGAGTCGGCAGTATGATGGCCTCATTCGAAGAACAGAAAGCAATTCTGGATACTACCAATCAGGCGGTTTATACCCTGACAACCGATAAGAAACAATCGGCGATCGTCGCCGGGAGTGATGTTGTGAAAGATGCAAAGTCGATTGCAGTATACGGGACGAATGTTTACGCTCTTAATTCGGATGGAATTGTAAGTATTGGTATAAAAAACAAAACGACCAAAGTGATTATTCCGAAGGACAGTGAGTGGGGAGAGATCGGAAAACTCGTGGCGTTTGGCGGAAATTTGTATCTTATGGATAAAACAAAAAACACGATATGGAAATATATCACAACCACCAACGGATTTTCGGAACGGGAAACCTATTTAAATCCCGATGTGCGGTTCGATTTTTCCAATGCGCTTGATATGGTAATTGACGGCAATGTGTGGGTGTTAACATCCGGGGGTCTGGTGAAATTCAGTCGGGGTCTCCAAGACACGTTCGGGGTGACCGGCTTTTCTGACACGATCACCGAATATTCCCGTTTTTCTACTCTGGATACGAATAAAAATATATATATTTTGGATAAGGGGTTGTCCCGGATTATTGTGATTGATAAAAGCGGAGTCTACCAATCCCAATATCAGTGGGATGAATTAAAGAACGCCCAGGATCTGATAGCGTCTGACGACGAGAAGAAAATATTTGTTCTGGTCGGCGGTAAAATCTACGCAATTGAGATGAAATAAAATTTAAAGGAAATAAGCGCAATACATACAATTAGCCTCTTTTCGTGGTACTACGATAGAGAGCGAAGTGTGGAGATGTCGGCGGTGAAGCCGAGTCCGGAGAAACAGAATAAAAACATCTACAAGCTTAGTCAATTGTAAAAATGTCCCTCTTTTTGTATCCCAATTGACAATCAACAAAAAGGGGTAAGACTGATCTTTCTCCGATGATTCGTCATTCCATCAGAGGCACCCCGACTGTATTTACACCTGCATCATCCCATCAGGGAAAGATAATACAGACGCCGGTTACGCGTTCAACGAAAGTTGACCGTAAGCCAGTTGAGATCCAAAGAGATAGTTTCGAATTTCTTCGGCTTCTCTCTTCAGAGCCTCAAGTCTGTCAGATTTATTGACAGTTATTTTTTGACATGAGTTTGCGAGACGATGTCATTCTCGGCTTGCCGTTTTTAAGGTGCTTTTCCGTCGAATCTTACATCCCCGTTATAAACCGTTGACGAATCTATGAGTCTTACGGTTTGTTACGTCCTCCGATAGTCATAGTGTGAGCCGGGTACAGAATTGTACTGAACCCCGATTCAAATCGGGGTGAACAGGCGAACACTAAGACAAGGAAGACCTTTGCGAATTCTTTTTTCCTCTCAATTCACGTTCTACGTCCCGTTCGATATCCCGTCTTTTAATTTTTTCCCTCTTCTCGTATTCTTTCTTTCCTTTCCCAATCCCTATTTTGAGCTTAATGAGACTACCTATAGTATAACACTCGAGGGGTATCAGGGTCAATCTTTGGGACTCAATTTTCGTCTTCAAAGAGATGATTTCCTTCTTATGAAGGAGGAGCTTCCGGGACCGTTTCTGGTCATATCCTTCCTGCCGTGCGTAGGGATAAGGGTAAACTTGGGCATTAACGAGATAAACTTCGCTTCCGATAATACGCACGAACGATCCTTCCAGGTTCATGTGTCCGGTTTTAATTGATTTCACCTCAGCTCCGGTAAGGAAGATACCGGCTTCGATGGTTTCCGAAATAGAATAATCGTGGTATGCGCGCTTATGTACGATTTTCATGACCCCTCTATTTTAGTCTTCCCCTGCGGTTGCTGTAAACTAGGGGGTAATGATCGTTCTTGATATGATTTTCCCCCAGAGATGCGTAACATACGGGAAAATCGGTTCATATTGCTGTCCGTCATGCCGTAAAATGATTCGTTTCATCGAACATCCCATCTGTCCTATGTGTGCAAAACCAGCAATCGGAGGGATCACGCATCCCAGGTGCAGGACGCGGTGGGGATTGGATGGAATGGTCGCGGCAGCTTCTTATACGGGTCCAGGCAATCCATCAGTTTAAATACGGTTTTGTTTCCAACTTGTCCGGATTTCTTACGGAAGTTATATGGCATGGATATACTGATACCGTGCCGCCGTTTGATTTTCTCCTTCCTGTACCGCTTCATCATAAGCGTATGAAGGAACGGGGATTTAACCAAAGCTATTTGCTTTCGAAAAATCTTGCGAAAAAACTGAATATTCCGATATACACAGATTTGTTAGTCCGTACGAGATTCACAATTCCCCAGGCAGATTTGACGGGGGACGTAAGGAAGAAAGATCTTCATAAAGCTTTTGATTTGGGAGGGAAGGCGGATTTGACAGGATTATCCATTGGAATTTTGGATGATGTAGTTACGACGCGGTCGACGTTTTTCGAATGTGCTAGAGTGTTGAAGCGAAACGGTGCGTTAGTCGTGTGGGGGATTGTTGTGGCGCACGGGAACTGAATGAATGATTGAGCAGAAGGGTTTTAAAATGTATAATACTTCAGCAGGAGGGTTGCCAGAGTGGTAATGGAGCGGCTTGCTAAGCCGTGACGGTGAATAACCGTCCACAGGTTCAAATCCTGTACCCTCCGCATGAAAAGATACAGTGATGTTGATGTTGAGAAAGTAATCAGGCTCAGAAAAAGAGAAAAATACTCGTTTGCTCACTTACAGAAAATCACTGGAATTCCGGCTTCCACCGTAAGAAATTGGTGTATTGATGAAACAAAAGACAATAAGTGGGATATTCTTCGTGTTACAAACGATAGAAAACGTCGGGAGATAAAAAATTCGGAAATACGAAATTTTATTCAGATACATGATCTTTCTAAAAACGACGCAAAAATATGGTTATCATTACTCTATTGGTGTGAAGGATCAAAATATCCAGCATCAAATGCCGTAACGCTTGTTAATAGTGATCCATTACTCGTTGAATTGTTTATTTACCTTCTTAGACGATCGTTTCCTCTGGACGAGTCTAAATTTAAAGTTCATCTTCAAATTCATACGATTCAAAATTATAACCATATTAAACTTTTCTGGAGCAAATTTCTGCATATTCCTGAAAATCAGTTTATTAAACCAACTATCACTCTTCGAAAAGGCGGGAAATACCGTAGAGACTATGTAGGCACTTGTACAGTAAAATATCAAGATTATGCAATCCAGTTAAAATTAATGGGTATCTATGAATTTCTAGCAAACAAAATTCTTAATCACCAAAATACTAAATGACTTTGAAATTTAGACGGTTTTCTTCAAGCAACACTTCAAATCTACGATCATTCCTTGAACCTATTTGATATAATTGTATAAGATTCGTTAGATTAAATTTCAGCAGAATATATTCGTCAAAACACTATGAATGTGAACAGAGATAAAACCAAAGAATTTGAACTTTTTTATTCCCAATTTAAACCGCGTTCTTACAAAAAAGGTGAGTTGTTGATAAGATCCGATGACGATCCACAGGGCATCTTCTATTTAACCAGAGGATATGTCCGGCAATACACGATCTCCAAAACAGGAATTGAGCTTACTCTACATATATTAAAACCGATCTCATATTTTCCGATGGTGTGGGCAGTCAACGGTACTCCCAATGTATATAATTTTGAGGCATTGACGGATGTGGAGGTGGGACGTGCGCCTCGTGATGAAGTTGTAGCCTTCATTAAAGACAAACCGAAGATTATTTTCGAGTTGATGAGTGAGCTATTGGAGGATTATGCAGAGACGCTTACTCGTGTTGAACATTTGGTCTTTAGTGACGCGTATAGGCGGGTGATATCCGTACTCTTATATATTGCCAAGCATTTCGGTAAAAATGATGGTAAACGAATATTGATAGGTAATCGGTTTACCCATCAGGATATTGCAACACTCGTTGGCGTTGCCCGTGAAACAGCCAGTGTTGAAATGGTAAAACTGGAAAAAAAGGGATTGATTGAATACAGCGATCACTTAATCGTAATCAAAAATATCAGAAAAATGGAACTTGAATTGCTCTCCGGCCACTAAGAATATTCTTCTTTTCTATACGCGTTGTAATCCGGATTACTTTTATCCTGTTACGCAAATTGCTGACGCATTTTTACTTTGGCGGTATAGTTGTATTTGTTATCAGGTCTCAATATTTTTGAAAATATTAAACCTGATGATCTAAGGAAAGATTATTAATATTCAATACTATAAAAGGCGGTGAGATATATGATTACCAATGATACCAATGTGAAAAGTGACAAGAAAATTGAAGTAAAACCAGCTGAGGTGATTAAAAAAGAAGTGATTGCCAAAGATGCTGTAGTAGCAAAAAAGACAGTATAAGGGTTGGAAGAACCATAAATAGCTATTTCTTCACTATATTGATCTTACAATGCTCTACTTACTAAGAGTCTTTTCCAGAGACAATATATAGCTAAAAATAATCCATCGGAAAAATCCGGTGGGTTTTTTTATCCTCATTACGTATATCCTGCAATCTGCATTACTTAATTTCTGGTGTTGAGATTACTGCGTTTATTCGTTTATAACCCTATACTCAACTAAGCAATTAGGATAGTTTCATTTAATACATATCAAGCATGATGATTTTTACATTAATTAATTACATATTTAACGGAGGTATTATTTACAACATTATTTTATTGCTAGGCGATAAGACTCTGTAAAAAATCTATATGATAGGACTCATACTCACGATTGTTTTGGGTTTAGTGATTGCTTTCATAAGTATTAAAAGTACGTCGGATATCGCCTTAACGATAGGGAATTATACGTATTTCAATATACCGTTATATGCGATTACGGTTGGTGTCTATGCGCTTGGGTTATTACTCGCATGGATTATCGAAGTACCTCAGGCGATTGCTACCGCTTTTCAAATTATGGGTTTAGGACGAAGCGTCAGATCAGGAAAAAATACGATTGTGGAACTTAAAAATAAAATAATAAAACTGGAAATAGAAAACAGTAAACTCCATGACCGTAACCAATCGATTATTACGAATAGACAATCGGTTGAACCGTACAAACCCACAATTATTCAGAATTTCTTGCACCGATTAAATATAAAATAACCGATGATAAGGAGGTGAAAATAACTATGAATACAAAAACTCAGGAAGAAGTAACAACGATTGAAAATTCAGTACCTACAGAGGTTGTAAGAAAAACAATTACACGGGCAGAACCGGCTATACGAGAAGAAGCTCCTCAGAAAGTCTTTGATAAAAAGAAGCGAATATTTCGAGTAAATCAAGTTATCTGGTACGTACTGGGCGTAATTGAAGTATTGCTGGCGTTTCGAATCGTATTAAAAGCATTAGCAGCAAATCAAAGCAGTGGTTTTACGAATTTTATTTATGCAATTACCGGACCGTTCGCGCTGCCTTTTAGAGGAATTATAGGAGATACCATCAGTGGAAGTTCGTTCATTGAATGGTCCAGCGTGTTCGCTGTAGTAGTTTATCTCGTCATCGCGGGAGGTCTTGTCTATCTATTGGATCTTATTAATCCGGTGACTCAGGAGGAAGTGATCGCATCGGTATAACGGTGATCTTTTTAAAAAACTATTTATATAGAATTGAGGTGATGTAATTATGACAACTATTGTAAATACTCCAGTGCCTGCTACAGAAACAAATGGAGGGATGGGGATGATTATTGGACTTATTGTTCTTGCAGCGGTCTTTTTTATATTTTTTGTGTATGGATTGCCTGCAATACGAAACATAGGAAGTCCGCAGATAAACATACCCAGCAAAATTGATTTAAATATCAATCAGCAGAGTAAATAAATAAAATTCTATAAAGAAAGGTGGTGAATAAAATATGGGTATAATACTTTGGATAATTTTTGGAGCAATTGCCGGTTGGATCGCATCCATGATTATGAGTACGAATGCTAATAACGGTACTGTTATGGATATCGTTTTGGGTATTGTCGGAGCTGTTGTCGGCGGTTATATTATGGAATTCTTTGGAAAATCAGGCGTAACTGGTTTTAATTTATATAGTTTGGTCGTTGCCGTCGTGGGAGCAGTCGTAGTGATTTATATTGGTAGGATGCTAAAAATAGGGAGATGAGCTATGTAAGGATTTTAATCTTTCTTACATCCCAGAGAATTCTCCTTAAGTCTCTCGTAGAGATATAATACGGTATATGACTTCTGGATTTGATCAGAATTCTTATTATCAGACCACACTATCCGGAATCGTGATTTCCAAAAGTACGATCCCGGATACGGAATTTGAAGACTGCGTATTCAAGAAAGTTAATATGACGGATTGCACGCTTGAACGGTGCCGATTTATATCGTGTAAATTCCAGGATTGCGTACTCAGCGCCATTAAGCCGACAAACAGTTTTTTTACGGAATGCCGGTTTGAGAATTGCAAAGTCATCGGAGTTGATTGGAGTCTCGCGAAAAATGTTCAATTTCTCAGCTTCACGAATTGTCAGATTAACTACTCCAACTTCCGTTTTCTCAAACTTCCGAAACTTATAGTGACCAACTGCACGGCAAAAGAAACAGATTTTACCGAAGCCGATATATCAGAGGGGAATTTCGAGGGAACTGATTTCGAAGGAACGAGGTTTCTGAAAACGAAATTAATGAAAGCGAATTTCAAAAATGCACGGAACTATAGTATAGATATCCGCAATAACACTATAAAAGGCGCCCAGTTTTCTTTCCCTGAGGCGATGAGTCTTTTGAACGGTTTGGAGATAACGATTGATTTTTAGTTCTGCTATTGCCACGAAACCCAAACGGAATATAATGGATAATTACATCTCCCTATGACACCGCCGGTTGATATTCGTACCATCCAGGGATTGACCGAGAGTGAGGCGCGAAAGCGGCTGAAATCCGACGGGTACAACGAGTTGCCGACGCAGAAAAAGAAGAATCCCATCGACACCATCATCACGGTTCTCAAAGAACCGATGTTATTGCTTCTTCTGGGGGCCGGCACAATCTATTTTCTTCTCGGTGAGCCGAAAGACGCTCTCATGCTTCTTACCTTTGTTTTTGTCGTAGTCGGCATTACATTTTACCAGGAACGTAAAACTGAGCGGGCACTCGAGGCTTTACGTGACCTTTCAAGTCCCCGGGCTCTGGTAATCCGGGATGGACAACAGACTCGAATCGCGGGTCGGGAAGTCGTACGGGATGACATCCTCATCCTTCGTGAAGGAGACCGTGTGCCGGCGGATATTGTCATCCTTTCCGCAACCAATCTTCTTCTCGATGAATCCCTCCTAACCGGTGAATCCATGCCGGTTCGTAAAAGCGAGTGGGATGGGAAAAAGACAATGGAACGCCCCGGAGGAGAGGATTTGCCGTTTGCCTATTCGGGCACGATGGTCGTTCAGGGACGGGGGATCGGGAAAGTGTTAACCATAGGGGTTCAGACGGAAATGGGTAAAATCGGGAAAGCTCTTGAAACGATCAAGGAGGAAAATACGCTGCTTCAGAAAGAGACCGGAAAGTTAGTAAGCAGATTTACTATCATTGGCGGCATTCTGTGTTTCCTGGTTATTGTCGTCTATGGTCTTACCCGGGGAGACTGGCTGAAAGGATTTTTAGCGGGACTTACGCTGTCTATGGCGATGGTTCCGGAAGAATTTCCGGTTGTCATGCTTATATTTATGACGCTTGGTGCGTGGCGGATGTCCAAACGTCATGTATTGACGCGTAAAACTCCGGTTATCGAGACGCTTGGAGCCGCAACCGTACTGTGTGTTGATAAGACCGGTACTCTGACCCATAACCGCATGAAGCTTTTTTCTTTGGTTTCGAACGGACTGGAGTATGATTTTCGGAATCAGAAAAAAGACCTGCCGGAGAAATTCCATGCCGTATTGGAATATGCGCTGCTTGCCAGTCAAAAAGATCCATTTGATCCCATTGAACGGGAGATCCGGGCCAAAAGCGATGTTTGTCTTATGGGTACCGAGCATATTCATAAACGATGGACTCTTCTTCGGGAGTACCCCTTATCGAAGGAGCTTCTTGCCCTTTCACATGTTTGGGAATCACCCGGAAAAAAAGACTATATCATTGCCGCCAAAGGTGCTCCGGAAGCTATTGCCGATTTATGCCATTTGGGGAAGAAGGAACGGGAGACGGTTCTTCAAACTGTGAAGAAAATGGCGGGAAACGGCCTGCGGGTGATTGCGGTGGCGAATGCGGAATTCCAAAAGACGTCGTTGCCGTCCAACCAGCACGAGTTTAAATTTAAATTTATCGGATATCTGGGATTTATGGACCCGGTTCGTGCCTCTGTAGCGAGTGCGATTGCGGAAAGCTATGCTGCGGGAGTACGGGTTATTATGATTACCGGAGATTATCCGGGTACGGCACAATATATCGCAAAGCAGATCGGTTTGAACAACTTCGACGATTATATTACGGGTCCCCAGTTGAGTGCGATGAAGCCTGCGGTCCTTCGGGAACGTATCCGGACGGTTAATATATTCGCGCGTGTAGTGCCGGAGCAAAAACTGGCGATCATTGATGCTCTGAAGGCGAATCACGAAATTGTTGCGATGACCGGAGACGGAGTGAATGACGCACCGGCCCTCAAATCCGCGCATATCGGGATTGCGATGGGTGAGCGGGGGACCGATGTGGCCCGGGAAGCGTCTGATCTGGTACTTCTCAATGATGATTTTACCTCGATAGTCGCAGCGATCCGGCTTGGTCGGAGGATATTTGATAACTTGAAAAAGTCCATGTCGTATATTATTGCGGTCCATGTGCCGATAGCGGGCATGTCATTTCTACCCGTTTTATTTGATATGCCGGTGGTGTTGCTGCCAGCCCATATCGCGTTCCTGGAACTAATTATCGATCCGGCGTGTTCCGTAGTTTTTGAAAAAGGCGATGAAGAGCCGGCGATCATGAAGCGGCCTCCGAGAAATTTGAAGGAGCCGCTTTTCAGCCGAAAGACGTTTGCCATCAGTTTTCTTCAGGGTTTTAGCGTTTTATCGATCGTATTTACCGTTTTTCTCTATTCGATTTCCCAGGGAAAAGGGGAGCTTGAAGCACGGACTCTTACGTTCGTGACCCTGGTGTTTTCTAACCTTCTTCTTATCGTTACCAACCTTTCCTGGTCCAATCACTTGATACGAATTTTGCGGTCAACGAATCGGACAACCTGGGCAATTATTTGCGGATCCGTCATTTTCCTCCTAATCATTCTGTATGTTCCCTTCCTGAGGGGGGTGTTCCACTTCGCGCCCCTTCATGCGGATGATTTGGTTGTGACTTTTATTGCGGGAGTTACCAGCATTATCTGGTTTGAAGTTTTGAAGGTTTTCAGACGTCAATCATAAAGAGGCTCTTGGGATTTATTAGATTACCGATGTGGTAATTCACGGATTCATTCTTTATAATGGTACATACTTAGGATTTATTGCATATGACTGCCGAAGACGCTTCTGATGTCTACGAAAAAAAACCGGATTTGAACATGAGTCTTTTCTCATGGCACAGTCCGTCCCACCCGTTCAAAAAGAGAAACCGCATTTTTTATCAGACGATCGCCGCACTCACGTTTCTTCTCGTTGTCATTGTATTTTTCTTAAAAGAAATACTCCTGATTGGAGTTATCCTGTCTGTGGCATTTGTCGTATATGTTATTTCTACCGTTCCGCCGGTTGATGTGGAACATAAAATTATTCCGCTCGGGTTTACGGACGCCGGAAAACTTTACCGATGGCAGGAACTGGTATGCTTCTGGTTTGAAGAGCGGTGGGG